>Ga0307515_10009570_pt1 | contig 18721 bp, 12 predicted proteins | sample 17_EM_MG_FD_194513 | JGI IMG/M metagenome (GOLD analysis project Ga0307515, IMG submission 194513) | Populus trichocarpa ectomycorrhiza microbial communities from riparian zone in the Pacific Northwest, United States - 17_EM | ecosystem: Host-associated > Plants > Roots > Unclassified | place...
GTATTGGATATGGATTTTGTCTGATTCTGCCATGGTATACGGAACCGAGATCTGGTAAACTGCCTTGTAGATCCGTATAAAATTGAACCTTTAACGTGTATTAATCCATCCATTTTGAGAACAAAATTAAAGATTTTCATTCAATTAAAATGTGGGAAATCGCTTAACACATTATCCATACATTTTATGAAGTTGGTTTAAGACTCCCTTCATCCGAAATATGGAATATCATTTCAAGCCTTAACCCATATCACTTGAGAAGAAAACTTTAAAATTCTATTCATTTGAAAATTAGGTAATTTACATATTCTCCAACATCAAACCATTAAAATTTAATCCATCCATTTTGAGAATAAAAATTCAAAATTTCCATTCAATAAAAAATGTGGGAAATGTGTTGATGTATTATCCTTGCATTATGGGCAGGTAGTTTAGAAATTTCATTCATCTGAAAATATAAAAATAGCTTAATGCATTAACTCGTACATATCAAAAATAAAATTTCAAGATTTTGATTCAACCAAAAATAAGAAAATATATGCAAAATGATCTATTAATTCATCATACAAATTAACTCTCTGTTTCATGAGTATGAGTGTAAATTGTGGAATGTTCTTAAATAGATCTTGATTGTCTTGTTATCTATCTCATGAAATTTCATACACGTCGAGCTTGTCCAATGATGTTATAAGGAGACACCTTAAAGGAAGGTTTTAGCCATTACATGTAGATAGGTTACTAACCATGAACTTATAAACTTTCAATAAAAATCAAGGTTTCATGAGTTCTAGTCCACAATGAAACCCAGTAGGACACCGGTAATTTTCTTATTGCTAGCTTAAGGCAATATGCGTGCAAAAAAAAAATCTTCCTTCCAAGCTTACTAATTTTTGCATTTTCAAAAAACAAATCTTGTTTTTGGAGTCCTTAACCAATTCTAAACCGCTGGTTATCGAAATCAACGGTGCATGATCCCTCCAATTTTAGGAAATTACGTGGTCATCACGTAATCACCGCCTCGACAAGTCCGCTCAACCTAACCGTTTCTTCTTAAGATCGCAAGAATCGCTCCTTAATTCCGTTGTATAATATTTATATATAAAGAAGAGCAAGCACCTCACTCACCATCACACTACACTTCATTTCTTCATCATCATCATCATAATGGCCAAGATTAAGATCGGTATCAACGGTGAGCGATTCAACGTCGTCGTCGTTGTGTTTAGTGTTTTTATTTTGTTTTTTAAAATCAAATTAAATGTAGGTTTTGGAAGGATCGGGCGTTTGGTGGCGAGAGTTGCTTTGCAGAGAGATGATGTTGAGCTTGTTGCTGTCAACGATCCTTTTATCACCACTGATTACATGGCACTTACTCTCTTTTTTATTTTACTTGAGCTTTCGTTTTCTGGCTCTTTTGAAATCTAACATCCTGAATGACATGTCGTCTGATCCGCTAATATATATGACGCTGGCTGTGTTTTTGTAGACCTACATGTTCAAATATGACACTGTTCATGGGCAATGGAAGCACGGAGATATCAAGGTCAAGGATGAGAAGACTCTTCTTTTTGGTGACAAGCCAGTCGCTGTTTTTGGTGTCAGGTATGACTAACTCTTTCTTTCTTTTTTTGAAGAATTTGTTAATCAAAGTACTTATATTACGAGGTGGTTTGATGTTTTGTTTCTACTTGTAATTAGAAACCCAGAGGAGATTCCATGGGGCGCTGCTGGTGCTGATTTTGTTGTTGAGTCCACTGGTGTTTTCACTGACAAGGACAAAGCTGCTGCTCATTTGAAGGTGTTTGATATTTTCTATTTTCATATTTTACGATATGGGTATCTGGATAATAAAGATTATTCTGCTTGGGTTTTTATTTTTTGAAATGCACTATTTCTCGATAGTTTCCTTCAAATCTTGAACTATGTTTTCAATCATTGTAACTTTTTATCCTGTTTTATATGCTGTAGGTTTGTAATGTGTAGTGTAAAAATGCATGTTCTTGGGTGGAAAAGGTTATGATGTTTCAAAAATCTGTCACTTGAATTTTTCTGGGAAATCGTCCTCTTATGATAGGGTGTGAATGAAGTTTCTATTGAATTTTCCATTTCTTGGGAAAACAAAGCTTAAAAGCTTAACTTTTTCTTATTGTTTTGAGGTTTGGTAACTTTTACATTTTGAAGGATTTGTTAAAATGCATGTTGGTTGTCGAGCTGTTAGTTTTAGTTTTTAATATGTTTTTTGTGAATTGCATACGTATCTTACTTGGTTTTATGGTTTGATCCTAGGGTGGTGCAAAGAAGGTTATTATTTCTGCTCCTAGTAAGGATGCTCCCATGTTTGTTATGGGTGTCAATGAGAAGGAGTACAAGCCTGATCTCAACATTGTTTCCAATGCCAGCTGCACTACCAACTGCCTTGCTCCTTTGGCCAAGGTGGGCTCTTTCCTTTTCTCTTGTTGTAAAGGGATGACAATAAATTTTTTAGTTTTGTACTGACATCTTTCTTGTATGTCTGTATATGCTTGTAGGTCATTCATGACAAGTTTGGTATTGTTGAGGGTCTTATGACTACTGTCCACTCCATTACTGGTGTGTGCTATGTTTTTATTTACTCAAATCCAATTGATTTAGACATTTTCTCCTTGACTGATTCTCTTATGTTCTATGTTATTCAGCCACACAAAAGACTGTTGATGGACCATCAATGAAGGATTGGAGAGGTGGTAGAGCTGCTTCCTTCAATATCATTCCCAGCAGCACTGGAGCTGCTAAGGTACTAATGACTGGCATCAAATAGTTCACCTGCCATTGCTTTGCATACCGCAAGCATTATTTTGAGCAGCAATGGTTTCTTATAGAAGTGAGATAATAATAGGCGAACCTTTGTTTTTTGGACTTCTTCTCGGACATCTTAAGTATCCATTGTCCAAAAACCACTTGTCTATTTTCACCATCAATCCTACCATGTTTCATGTTTCATGTTTCTCGTTGTCTCTTTATGCCAAGAAGTAAAGATCAACAACCACCTCATGGGATACCTATCTTACTAGAAAACTGTTTATCTTGATTTCTAATTTACTTTTGTATGCATGTTGTGCATCCCTTTTTATGTGATGATAGATGCATGATATTGTGTTATTTTGCTGTCATCGATGTGGCTAACTTGTCTCTAACCCTGAAAGAAGAACCTCTTGAGGATTTTTGTTATTTTTATCTACAAAAAATGAATGTATTGAATTTAGTTGTTTTTTGTTGGGCTATGAGTTATTTATTCTCTCAGTTATTTCGTTAATGACTCCTGGTTGTCTATGAATATAGCACCTAATCTAATTTTTTGGTGGGGCTTTAGACGGCATTGAAACTACACTTTCTCAAATTCTCTTTTCCTCCCCACTCTTCTCTTCTTTCTCTCTCTCTTTCCTTCTCGTCTGGCATCAAATCCCTTTATAATCTGTGTTATTTTGTGATTGTGTAGGCAGTAGGGAAAGTTTTGCCTGCACTCAATGGAAAGTTGACTGGAATGGCTTTCCGTGTTCCCACAGTTGATGTCTCAGTGGTTGACCTCACTGTGAGAATTGAGAAGAAGGCTACATATGACCAGATCAAAGCAGCTATCAAGTAAGGATCATAAACCATAAACCCTCTTCTTTTCATCTGTAATTATCTTCATCCTTGTTGTTTTGGTTTCTCCCCTGCATGTTGCTGTAGCCTGGAAAATCTTTGAATACTATCCAATGAAAAGATCATGAACCATTTAGTTTTTCTTATAGTGATTGAGTGGCAGTCTTTAAAGGGACTTCACAAATTACACTTACTAAATTGCCAGACATTATTCAAAGGGTAGCATTATATGATTGACTGTCCTGTTGAAGTCTCTGATCGCTCATGCCTTGTGTCCTTTTTTTTGCTGTGTGATGCAGGGAGGAATCTGAGACCAATCTGAAGGGAATCCTTGGTTACACCGAGGATGATGTTGTCTCAACCGACTTCATGGGTGACAGCAGGTGAGGAGATCATGATTATATACAATTATGCATCGACTCCAAGTGACATGGTTTGCCCTTGCATAGAGAAAGGGAGGGAGTTCTCTCTATAAACATGAGAACATATCCCCTCGCATACTGTCAACTTCTTTTCAAAAAAAAAAAGGAAAGAAAAAGGTTTCCTTGTTCTATTATGGGTGGATTTAAAATTCATGCTGGCTTTTCAATGGCTGGAATTTGACAGGTCAAGCATATTTGATGCCAAGGCTGGAATTGCATTGAATGATAACTTTGTGAAGCTTGTCTCCTGGTATGACAATGAATGGGGCTACAGGTAATGGTTATTTCCAGACCTATTCAAAGCTATCTTGATTTTATACTTGGCTGATTTGTTGTTTCTTTTCTCTGTCACCTTGTCTTTCTTTTATCTGATCCTTAATGTTTTCTTATTTGTATTTTCCATGCAGCTCTCGCGTGATTGACTTGATCATTCATATCGCCTCTGTGCAATAAGCCGGCTCTGTAGTTCTGGCTGATATTGCGATGGAGGAGAGCCTCCTCTTTTCGGCTTAGCATGCAGTTTAGTATGAGTCAGGGTTAGGAGATTTTTGGGAATAATTATAATCGAACCATGTTATTTTTGGGACTGGTTATATACACCATGTGGTCTCTTTCCAACTTTTTACTTTGATGATCATGTTTCCTCTGTGTTTTCTCCCCTGATGCAAACTGGGAAACTGCTACAATTTTCTTAATTCTACGAGTTAATTTGGGTTTCGCTTACATCCTCGTCCCTTTCATTTCCTCCGGCAGGAAATGCCTTTTTCACCTGTTATTTTACATGAATAATGTGGCTGTGGATGACATTGTTGATATCTTGAGATAAATTTCCTGCTGGTATTTGCCCTGGGTACGCCATGATTGCTCGAATGACCAGCTTCCCTCCACCCATGTTACGTATTTTCTCTCTCTTATCAATCAATGCCTTTAAAAGTCCATCTTCCTCTAAAGCTCAGAGGCCCAATAAAAAGTCGGATCATCATCCTAATTTTTTGTGCACAGATGTGTATCTTTGGCGGTGCAAAGCGCAAAGGCCGCCTAGGTTTTGAAAATCTAGAACCAACAAGAAGAGATGGACATTAAAGCCATATGGGGCACACAAAACGTTTGTCGAAACCACATCAAGCAAACAACTAGCAAAGAAAAAGGAAAAAAGCAAGCTAGAAATCAATTAATTAGGGATTTGATTCTGGCGAAGGAATGGCGAAAGGTTGGGGACTCTTTTGAGGTGGCAGAGCTCCCCCCCGGTTGAAGTTGAAGATTTTCTTCCTTTCATTCGACTTAATTCGGCCGAAACATAAGGCCCAGATGCATGTAAAGAGTAAAGACGATGCATCCAATCCATGTTCTGAAATAAGCAACTTAGCTGATGGATTGATCTTCTTAGAACTGTTTTTTTTCTTTACTAGCTTCAGCTTTAGAACCATGATGAGTTGATCTTTCTTCTTTAACCTTCTTGCTACTGCCGCTGCTAACAGAACTCTTTACAGCTTCAATCCCATTCAAGTCTTCAACCTGGCAAAACAACCGTTATTGATCCTTAAAAACAAAGAGATTATATATATATATATATATATATATAAAAGATCTTGCTTGAAATTTAGTATTTCTGTGTGGGAGTGTAGCGTTATTAGAGAGAGAGACTAGAGAGAAAAATCATGTTTGAAAGAGAAAAACGAGGTTTCTGAAAAAAATTATGCAAAATTATATTTATTACATGCAAGGACAAGAATACGAGTATGTTTTTCGTTTAATTTGTTTTTTTTTTTTTTTTTCCTCACAGAGACAAATTATAATTTTTCAAACCTTAAATTAAAAAACAAAATAAACCGAAGAATAAGAAGTGTTTTTTTTTTTTGTATTTGTAATTATCCCAAAGTAAAAAAGGCAAGCCAGTTGTTTCGTTGAAGGAGACAAGGATGCATGAGAAGAATGACTGAATGAGAGAGTTTAGATTCTCTAGAAAAATAATAGAGGTTAGTTATACTTTTTTTAATTTTTAATTAATTCGATTTAATACAGTCACCTTTTATGAGAAGTTGATTCAGCAATCACTAGTCATGGTACTATGAGCTGGATATAAAATTAATTTTAACGTAAAAAATTTATATGTGTTATTAAGGTTTTAAGAAAAATTTTATATGTGATTTGAAAATTTGATATATGTATTTAATAAAATTAATAGATAGTTATATATATTAATAAATATTAAAATAAGTCATTAATAATAATTAAAAACTAAAATGTGAAGCTAAAAGATAAATACAAATAAAGAAATTATGTTGTTTAATTTTTTCATTTAATTATATGTAAATATGTTTTTATACAAAAATAAAAAAACTCATTAATAAAAAAATAATGTGCTAGCATAGTTCCTTTTCTTCTTATTAATTCAACTTCACCATGAAATAACACATCCCAACAAGACTTGATAGTTTCATTCAAAACTCAATTTGACTAAAAAAAACTCAAGTTATCGTTATTTTACTTAAAAAAATTAGGATGACGATGTTTTTATCGACCCATGTTAATTAGGGGTGAGCAAAAAAACCGAAAAACCAATTAAACCGAGAAAACCAGAAAAAAAAATAACCGAAAAAACCGAACCGAAAAAAAACCCGATTAAACCGATTAAAATTTTGAAAAAACCGGCCGGTTCGGTTCGGTTTCGGTTTTATAAGCATAAAACCGAAAAAACGAACCGAACCGAAACCGGAAAAAAACCGGAAAAAAAACCGAGCCAAACCGAGCCAAAACCAGAAAAACTGAGCCAAACCGGTTTGAACCGGTTTTTTCCCTAAAAAACCGAACCGAACCGAACCGAAAATGATCACCCCTAATGTTAACTATCCAAGCCCTCTACATGGATCATGGATTCAGTTGGGTTTAATAAGTTATTTTTTTAAAATTAAATTTTTTATTTAATTATATGATAACAAAAATAGAAACGCAAAGAAAAGCGGTCAAATAAAATTTAAGATAAAAATATATCATTAAAGGCTATAACAAAAAAGTGCTTGTTAATATTTGAGGAATATGTTATAATCTTATTACAAAAAAAGTAAAACTAAATTATAATTTATCATATAATACCCCATATAAATTTTTAATTAATTAATCTTAATTTAAAAAATTTCAAGGCTGGTTTGACTTTTATATATATATATATCAAGACAGTGTAGTTTCACCTTATTTTTAAAAAATATTGAAACAACAGTATTTTTTATTGAAACGAGTTAGCCTAGCTAACCCTCGAAATCCAAAGCCCGAGTCATAGACTTTCTTGGGTTCAATAATATTTTTTTAGAATCTATCTTTTATTTTATTATATGACACTAAAAATAGACATTCAGAAGAAAGTGATCAAATAAAAGTAATGATAAAAACAATATATATATAAATTTAAATTTAAAAACAATAAATTTAAATTTAAGTCATAGAGAAAAAAAATTTAAAGGAAAAAAAGGATTAGATGCATAGGCCTAGGTGGGATAGTGCGACTAATCCATAAAATGAAAAGGTCACACTTGCCTAGTCTTTTCTTCTTTTTTTCCATTTTTTTTTTCTTTACTTAAGGGGCAAATGATATGTCGTCTATCTTTTTAAAAAGAAATTAATCAAATGATACGTCGTGTGAATGCCCAGTTTCTGACCAGCAGATAGGTGGTCGGAAAAACAAGTAGGTTTTCAACCGATTTTCATCTAAAAACACCTAATAAACACTCTTATAACCTTAAAAAACCAATCTCTTAACTCAAAAAACCCCTAAATTGATTTGAAAACACAAAATCAAGTCAGGAAAATTACTTTATCAACCTTGATCTACTTTTCCCTACAAGATAACGGATAAATCATTGACGATAAGTTTTTTGATAAACAATAATTGTCTATAATTTCATCGTTAAAAAAAACTAAAAAGTAATGTCGAATGATGAAATTGAAAACAAAATAAGATAAAAAAAAATTCTAATCCATGTTAACTTTTCAAATTGCATGAATAAAATAAAATAAAATGTTATGCAATGTTGCACAAATTAAAAATCTTATAAAAAAATAAAAAACAAATTCAATCTATATAAAAATTTTAAAAAAAGAATCATAGATAAATCATACAATCCTCTTTAAAAATTAAACACACCTATTATCACAAAATAATAATCAAAATCTAAAAAAAGACTAAATAAGTGGAAAACAATCATAGAAAAAGGGTATTAATTAAATCATATATCAAAATTTTATTTTTAAAAATTCATATAAATTAAGGCATCAATTAAAAAAAATTCATCTTTTTTTTTATGGAAAAGAATTAGGTTAGACTCAGTGCTCAGCCCATAAAGTTATAGCTTGCGCCTAAGTCTTTTATTGTTTTTAAGTTTAACAGGGTAAACGACGCATTGTCCGTCCCAATCATTTCCAAAAAAAAAATGATGTGTTGTCTGCATCAACACGTTGTCCACTTAGCCTATAATTCAGCCACTAGTGTGGTCGGGAAAACGAGGTTTTTTTTTTACCCAAAAACTCATTTTCAAACCATTATTGACCCAAAAAAACCTAACAAACACCATAAAAACCTCGTTAAATCAATCCATGGCCTCTAAAAACACAAAAAAAACCAGTTTAAAAATCCGAAATCAACCTGAAACCCAAAAATATTCTCAAGTCTAGATCTGTTTTTCTTAGTGTTTTCAAGATTAAAAAAAATCTAATCGTAACCCCCTCATCATATGGAATTATCTGACACAAAGAACGGTTATTTTGGTAGCTAAAATTATCACCAACAACAATTTTCTCTCTATATATATTGAAATCTGGTGACTTTCTCTCTCCTTCAACCAAAAAAAATTGAAAATGATGAAAATAAAGTTTGGTATCAAAATAAAATTTTTGAAAATTACAAAGACCGGTAACCTAATATCTCAAAAAAAATAGGGGACAAAAAAGAACTTCCAAAACAAACTTCAAACATGCCCTCTATTCTACTCATTTTTTTCACTTCAGTCCTCTTTCTTTCAATTCAACCTTCTCTCCTTCCTCTTTCTTTCAATTCAACCTTCTCTCCTTAAAAAATATGCAATTGGAGGCTAATTTGGATTCAATAGGGCTAAATAACACAAGATAAAAGTTTGAGGACCAAATTAAAAAATTTTAAAAAAATACATTGCTCCAATCAACCGTGTTTTATAAAAGAGTGAACAGTGAAATATTGTATGAGTAGGCAACCAAGTGTGCTCAATTGGGCCAGTTGTCTTGTCGAAGAGAAGCCAAGATCAAGCTGGAATTACACCTGAGCTGTGTAGAAACTAGCTTGATTCAAAACCAGTGAATTCAGTTCTGTACATATCGTTTGGATCACAGAACACAATATCTGCATCGCAAATGATGGACTTGGCAATGACATTGGTAATGGATGAAACGGAAAAGGGGAAGGAAATGAGAAAGAATGCATCTGAAGTGAGGGATAAGATCATAGATGCCGTTAAACTTGAAAAAGATTTCAGAGGGCCTTCTGTCGAAGCCATGGATGAATTCTTGAATGCTTCATTGATGAAGCGAGAGGAGACAAGGAGAGGAGCAGAGAATGGGCTTTAACAAATGAAAATTGATTGCAGGAGTTCGGACACAAAAAGTACTCATCACGAAGTTCTGATTCAAAAAGAAGAAACCAAGTGCCATTCATGCATTTTCGTTTCAACTGGTTGATGTTTCAAGCTCAGTAAATTGACATCAAATTACATCACTTAATTTCACATTAACTAAAGATCTGAGAACGGCGTGCTGGGTAAGTGCAATCGAGCCCCCCAGCACACTACTTGTCAATTGACTCGATTTAGATAACACAGAATCAATCTACCTTCTTGAGTACCCGTGTACATGAACTTAGACACGAAGGAAAACAAGACAAATACCTATTTTTGCAGACTAAAAGGGATGTGTGCTGAAAAGTAGGAGTCAGTGTTATCCACTAGCTAAGGTGGTAAACAATATTATTTAGAATTTTGTCAAATTTTAAATCATTTCCTCCTTTTATTCATATCATAACAGAAGGCTATCCTGATTGCGACATAACAGCTGGGGCCATTAAGAAAATGGTCGTCAAAATACAGAATTATTCCCTGCAAAGATCACAAACACAAACATGTTCAAATACATGGTAATAATCAATCCAAGACATGCAAAGATTCACTGCCAACATTAAGATTAAAATCAAGAATAAATTTTCAAGTAAGAGGAGGCAAGCTTCACACTTTCACAATACGTAATATAATGTAATGGAAGAACTTGTTCATCACCTTATGTTGTATCAAACATGTAATTATTGTATGGTAAATGCTATATATTATTTGCCTTCAGCGATGACCAAGTATAGCATCCATAACAGTCATCACGGGCAAATCAATTATTATTAAACAGAGAGAGAAGCAAGCAAGTAACTTGTATTGATAGACATTGTTTATACTGTAGTCAAGAGCATCACGTCCACATGTAAATTCATAATAGCTATTCTGCATTGGAAATGAACATTCTCCACAACGCAAGTGATGGTGATGTTAACCTCTGTAGATCATCCACATACCTGCACAATAGCTATGACTACCAAAACCTGTGACCACTCCCTCTCTATAACAGTTATGAATATTTCCATCTAAACAGCTATGTAATCAGATGTTCGAAAATCAAATCTCAAGTATGTATCATGGCAAAGGCCATTGTATCTCAAGCATGTTCAACCACAAAAAAAGGCCACGAACAAGAACCACATTCATTCACCAAATTTTAAGCACACAAGTATTCAAATCCTTGTGAGTTATGAAATAGCTTAGCATGGTCATATAACCAAAATCCATAAGTTTTCCCTTCAACATGACATCCTGCAACTTCTGAATCTTAACAGATTCAGATGATATATGGTCTCTACAAAATCAAAAGATTTATGCTAATAAAGGAAGTAATACTCCAGCAATTCACAATCAGGTAATGCCATTACATCATGCCAGAATACCCTGCAAAAAATATAAAAATGAAATCAAGAGTTATGAAGACAGATCTATAAGTGGAGGTATTCGATGACAATGTGAAGTAGTGGAATTATTGGGCTGAGATCCATGAGCTTATTAAGACTAGCTTGAAAGGAGATTTGAGTGGAGATATTCAATGACAATGTGAAGTAGCAGAATTATTGGGCTGAGATCCATGAGCTTATTAAGACTAGCTTGAAAGGAGATTTGATAACCATGTTTTACACGGAAATAAGATGAATGAGAAACAAAAATGAAACCACAAACAAGCTGACTGGAGGATTTCAGGGTGACGTGAGGAGGCAAAAGCAATGGGAAAGCATTTACACTTATAATCACAAAGCAGCAGCAGCAGCATACTTCCATTGACAACCCACATGTTCAAATGGCAAACACCAAACATCATTCCAACTCCCACATTGAAATCCAAGCACCCAAGTACAGGTACAAAAAGCATTTATATTAATTATACCAAGCAGCAGCATCAAAATTCTATTGTCAAGCCATAAATTCAAGTGGTGAACAGAAAAGATCAATCCCACCCCCACAGGAAAATTCAAGCACCCAAACATAGGGAAAAAAACATTCATACTAATCACCAAGCTGCATCATCAAAACTCCATTGCCAACCCATAGATTCCAGTCGCAAGCACCAAATATCAATCGAACTCCCATAGGTAAATTCAAACACCCAAATGTAAACATGAAAAGAAATAGAAAATACCTATTCACCGGTTTGCATTCAGTGCCAGAAGCATGTTGTTACCACCAGGAAGGTATGCCACGTTGGGTGACTTAGCCAGAGTTGAAGCAATTTCCCTTGATGCTTCAATCCTTCTCAATTCAATCAGCCCCATGCCAGCTTTTGTTGTTGCCTCAGAGATCAGCTTAGCGGCATCACTCTCACCTTCTGCCCTGATAATTGCAGCCCTTCTCTCCTGGTCAGCCTTCATGACAACAAACTTGGACCTCTCTGCCTCTTGCTGCGCAACCTGTTTCTGCTCTACAGCCCTTGAGAACTCCACTCCATAAGACAAGTGGGTAATAGCCACATCATCCATCACTATGTCGAAGTCCCTTGCACGCTTGATGAGTGCATCACGGACTAGAGCTGACACCTGGGGACGCTCAGTGAGGAGCTGATCAGCATTGAACTGAGCAACCACAGCCTTCAACACCTCATTGCCAATCGAGGGGAGCACCTTCTCATCATACTCGAGCCCAAGGCGTTGAAAGATATGAGGCAAACGTGACACCTGCTCAAATAACCATTTTTCAGTAAAAATATACACAAGACATAAATACAATCATACAAATTGACCATGTAAAATCCTGATTCAGTCTGATTTTAGTAAAAGAAAAGGAGTAAAAAAAACCCAGAAGACTTCAGTCCTCACTCAATCTTCAGAACCAAAATCCCAATTCATAATTTAACAGCCCAGCTAAACAATACAATGAAAAGCTAAATTAGTCTCTCTTTCTTTTTGCTAGCAATCTGAACTAAAAACCCATCTCCCTAACTTTTTCTAGCTCACTAAACCATATGAAACGCATATTAAAAACAAAACAAAGGCCCTCTTAAAACCCATCACAAGGACAAACCCAACAACTAAGCAACATGACAATCACAGACAATTCATCTCCTTTCTGTGCTCAATAGCTAAACCAATTAAAACTCATCTCAAACTCACCTCACATTTGTGCTACTTAACTAAACCATGCCAAAACACACACAAAAATCCACCAGAAAAATACAAAGAGAAACAACAAAACTATACCTTTACAAAACCATCAAATCTAGCAACATCCATTTCCGTTCATTTCAATCAAAAGCAAATGATTTCGTTATTACCTCAGGACGAGAGAGAACACGGAGGGTAAGATTGACCATCTGAAGATCCTTGGTACCAGAGACAGAAGAGAAAGTGTGAGGTCGTGTACGGATGTCAAAGATAAATGGCTTTTGAAGCCAAGGGATGAGGAAATGAGTCCCTTCACCAATGCTAGTATCAATGACTCCACGGAATCTGTCAAAGAGAACAGCGCGTTGGCCTCCATCGACGGTGTAAAGAGAGGAGTTGAGAATGGTAGCGGCGGCACCAAGACCGAAAGCTGCGCGAGCTACGTTGTTAAGGAAGGAAACTGCTGCTTGGCTGCTACCCATCGTTGAAGACGTGAAGTAGGTGTTTTGGGGGTTTGGAAGAGGTGGTGGGTGGGTCTTAGGGTTTATGACAGCCGTGAGTTTGAGGAGAGGAGAGGTTTTAACATAAATCAATGGGGCGGGTCGGGTTAATTTTGTTTGGGTTGCTGCTTGCTTGACAAGTAAAATACAAATATATGTTGTTTTAATTTTTTTTTTCTTTTCTGTTTTATTTATTTATTTTGATAGATTGGAATTGTTGTTGTTTTTATGAAGCATGATATTTTTTAAAAATATTTTTTTATTTAAAAATAATTTAATATATTTTTTCAGTTTTTTTATTTCGATACATCAAAATCATTAGAAAATATTAAAAATATATCAATTTGTTATTCTTTTATATATATATATATATATATATATATATATATATAAAATCCACTCAAACACAATTCTAAATTATATAAAAAACAATGAGTTAGAGATCTTAAATTTTGGAGTTTTTTATACCATGAAATTCAAACTTTTTTTTTTAGAATTAGCAATTTTAGAGTGTTCAATTAGATTTTTCAAAAGCATAAATAAATAAGAATATAAAAAAGTGCACTCACCATTAGATGGCATTGTAGATTTGAACTTGATTTAAATTCTTGAAGAAATTAACTATTCTACATGAGAAGAAATAATCAATTGATATCTTTGAAAAAGAAAATAACACAAAAACTTTTTTAATAAATAAAAACTCACAAACTTCACTAATGAAAATTCACGGTTAGAAAAATAAAAAACAACTTTTACATTTCTTATAGATTTTGCATTTTCTTAGAAGAGTAAAATTATATATATGAACTAGAGATGTTAGCTTAGATTGACCTATATGGATGATTTTTTTTAATAATTACTTTATTTTATAGATAATAACTAAAATATATATATTTTCAATTCAATCCAAAACAAAATTCAAATCTAGTGTATATATATATATATTCTAGTTGTTAGGATTCCTTTATTCCAGGATTTATTCCTGGATGTTCTAATAACCCTCTTATCCTTGAGGAACAAGTTGGTTTTTATGTTTCTGATCTAGTCATTTACCACGATTCTAGGACCTGTATAATTGTGGGTTGTTATCTTATTTTCTATTGTATGTAAGGCTATTTAATGGTCATGGTTGTTGTTTAAGTTTTATATGAACTTCTCCTGAGTTTACCAGTGCAATCATATTTTGTAATCATATTTCGTATTAACAAAACTTTTGATAACTCAGTTCAGTTTTAAGATTTGGTATCAAAGCTTTATCATGGGGCCTAACCAACATTTGCAATTATAGTTATCAGTGTGAAAGAACAAGAACATGGCATTTGAGAATAATTTTGTACAACCTGTCATTCCAAGGTTCGATGGGCACTATGATCATTGGAGTATGCTTATGGAGAATTTTCTGCATTTTAAGGAATATTAGAATTTGTTAGAGACATGTATCAATGTAGTAGTAAGAGGAGCTGATTCTAGTGACACGCAAATGAAGGCACTAAAGGAGTAGAAGTTGAAAGACTTAAAGGCCAAGAACTATTTGTTCCTAGCCATTGATCATTCGATCCTGGAAATGATCTTGAAGAAGGACACTGCGAAGGATATATGGGATTCCTTGAAACAAAAGTATGAAGGAATAGCACGTGTGAAGCATACTCAATTGCAGGCACTTCAAAAGGGGTTTAAAGTACTGCATGTGAAGATTGGAGAAACTGTCAATGATTACTTTGGAAGGACGCTCATTATAACTAATAAGATGAGAATTCATGGAGAAAAAATAGAGGATATGATGATAATTGAGAAAATTTTGAGGTCTATGACTTTAAAATATAATTATGTTGTCTGCTCGATTAAGGAGTCGCATGACTTAGATGTTTTATCTATTGATGAGCTTCAGAATAGTCTTCTAGTGCATGAATAAAGAATAAGTCGATATGTTGTGGAAGAACAAGCTCTCCAAATAACTTTTAGAGTTCAACAAGAAGGACGAGGTGGTGGTCGTAGCTCCTATCATGGAAGAGGAAGAGGAAGGGGTAGATTTGGGTTCAACAAATCTATCCTAAAATATTACAATTGTCATGAGCTAGGACATTTTCAATAGGAATGTCCTAAGAAAACCAGCGACTCTAAGGCTAACTTTGCATAAATAAAAGAAGAAATGTTGTTAATGGCATAGGTAGATGTTAAGGAAGATGAGATTAAGTATATTTGGTTTCTTGATTCTGGATATAGCAATCATATGTGTAGCAGAAGGGAAGTATTTATCAAAATGGATGGCAATTTCCAATAGTCAATGAAGTTGGGAAATGACTTCAGTCACAATGTATAAGGTAAAGGTAAGGTGCAAATAGAGGTGCATAGGATCGTGCATATAATTATATGAGTTTTCTTTGTACCTGAGTTAAAAAATAATTTGTTGAGTATTGTTCAACTACAAGAAAGGGGACTCGCAATGCTCATGCAACATGGAAAATGTAAGTTTTTCATCCTAGAAAATGTCTAATTCTTGAAACTGAGATAACATATAATAGGATGTTTGCCTTGGTTACTTGTTGCCCACTAAAGGAACAAAATTGTCTCTCCATGACAACCATATATTAAGCAAATCATTGGCATTGTCGATATGGGCATTTAAGTTGGAATGGACTGATAGTGCTACAACAAAAGAATATGGTTAAAAGGCTGCCAAAGTTCAAAGCTCCTCAGAAAGTATATAAATACTGCCTTGTGAGAAAGCATCATCGTGATTTTTTTCCAAGGGAAAGTGTGTGGAGAGCTTCCAAGATACTACAATTGATATATTCTGATATATGTGGTCCAATAAGTCCAATCTCAAATAGTAAGAAGAGATATCTCATCACTTTTATTGATGATTACAATAGAAGAACTTGGGTTTATTTTCCAGTGGAGAAATCAGAAGCCTTTGCTATGTTCAAAATGTATAAAGCTAGAGTGAAGGAGAAAACATGAGCATTTATAAGAGGCTTGAGGACAGATTGAGGAGGTGAGTTCACATCACATGAATTCATAATTTTTTGCAATAAAAATGACATTCACATATAGATGACGACTGTCTACACTCCTCAACAAAATGATGTTGCTAAAAGGAAGAATTGCACTATCATGAATATGGTTCGGTACATGTAATCAGAGAATCAAATTCCAAAGACTTTCTAGCTAGAAGCAGTGAAGTGGACAATGTATGTGTTTGATCGAAATCCAACTCTTGTTGTGAAAAACATGACACTTGAAGAAGCTTGGAGTGGGCGCAAACCATCAATTAATCACTTTAGAGTCTTTGGTTGTCTATCTCATGTATATGTACCTGATAGCAAAAAAATGAAACTTGATGATAAAAGCCTTGAATGTATATTGTTGGGGGTAGGTCAAGAATAAAAAACTTATAGATTGTTTGATCCCATTTCACAAAAAATTATTGTAAGTCAAGATGTGATTTTTGAGGAAGATCAACATTGGAATTGGGATGACAGTCATGAACATGCTATTTTAGCTAAAGGATCTGAAGCTAATAAAGATATGGGAAACAATGAGTATAATGATAGTGATTAATTAGAAACAGGAGATATCACGAATGAAGGCAGTGCAATTCAAGAGGGATAAACTCAAAGACCACCAATTTAGATAAAAGATTATGAAACTAGTGAAGGTCTTTCTCATAAAAAAGACGTGAATTTGGCTCACCTAGCCTTGTTTACTAATGGTGATCCCACTACTTATAATGATGTTGTAAAGAGTAAGAAGTGAAACAAGAAATGGATCAAGAAATAAAAGCAATTGAGAAGAATGATACATAAGAATTGAGTGATCTGCCATCATAGGGGAAATTATTGGAGTAAAGTGGGTTTTGAAAACAAAACTAAATGAAAAGGGGGAGGCGGACAAGTACAAGGCTTGGCTTATTGCCAATAGATATAGTCAAAATAATATGGAGTGGATTTTTCTGAAATGTTTACACCAATAGCTTAAAGTGGTTATTTCCCTTGCTATATACAAGAGTTGGAAGATCTACCAACTTGATGTCAAATCAGCTTTTCTGCATAAAGAGATTAATGAGGAAGTTTTTGTTGAACAACCACCTGGTTATGAACAGAAGGGGAGCAAATCCAAGGTATATCATCTTAAAAAGGCATTATATGGAATCAAGCAGGCTTCACGGGCATGGTACAGTCAATAGAGTCGTATTTCATCAATGAGGGTTTCGATAAATGTCTTTACGAGCATACATTGTTCATCAACACAACCAATGAAGGTAAAATTTTACTTGTATGCCTTTATGTTGATGATCTTATATTCACTAGGAATGATGAGTTATTGTTCAAGCAATTTAAAATGTCTATGATGATTGAGTTTGATATGACTGATCTAAAAAAAAAAAAAAGGTATTTCCTTGGAATTGAAGTGGTGCAGACAATAAATGGCATATTTATTAGTCAACAAAAATATGCACAAAAAGTGTTCGAAAGGTTTAACATGGATCAATGCAACTCGGTGTATAATCCTGTGGTTCTTGGATTTAAACTTACTCGTGATGAAGAATGAGTGAGAGTTGACAACACGCTTTATAAACAAATGGTTGGGAGTCTCATGTTCTTAATAGCCACAAGTCCTGATCTTATGTTTATTGTAAGTTTAATTAGTAAGTACATGAAGCATCCTACTGAGTCTCATTTATTGGCAGCTAAAAGAATTTTAAGGTACGTGAAAGGCACTATTGGTTTCAAGGTATTCTACAAAAAGGGAGGAGATGAAGAACTTATTGACTACACGAATAATGACTATGCTGGTGATCAAGATGACAAGAAAAGTACCTTAGGTTATGTCTTTATGATGAATTCAGGAGTAGTTTCATGACCCACGAAGAAGTAACCAGTGGTTACTCTTTCCACTACTGAAATAGAGTTTATTTCTGTAGCTTCAAGTGCATGTCAAGTGGTGTAATTAAGAACAATTTTAAAAAGTTTAAGTTTGAGATAAACTGGTCCGATAGTGATTTTTTATGATAATGTCTTAACCATTAAGCTTTCAAAGAATCCGGTAATGCATGGTCATAGCAAGCACATAGATATACAATTTTATTTTCTTCGAGATCTCATCAAAGATGGGATAGTGGAGCTGTTGCATTGTTTTACTCAAGAGTATATGATAGACATCATAATAAAGCCGTTAAAGCTTGAAGTATTTCTGAAGTTGCGAGATTTAATGGGTGTTTACGAATACCCTAGAATAAATTGAAAATCAATGATATTCATTTCAAGGGAGGATGTTGAAGTTGTCAAAATTCTAGTAGTTAGGATTCATTTATTCCAGGATTTATTCATGATGTGTTAATAACCCTCGTATTCGTGATGGACAAGTTGATTTTTCTATTTTTTATATAGTTATTTACCACGATTCTAGGGGTTGTATAATTATGGGTTGTTATCTTTTTATGTATGCAAGGCTATTTAATAGACACGGTTATTGTTTAA
>Ga0307515_10009571_pt1 | contig 18720 bp, 16 predicted proteins | sample 17_EM_MG_FD_194513 | JGI IMG/M metagenome (GOLD analysis project Ga0307515, IMG submission 194513) | Populus trichocarpa ectomycorrhiza microbial communities from riparian zone in the Pacific Northwest, United States - 17_EM | ecosystem: Host-associated > Plants > Roots > Unclassified | place...
ACCAGGACCACGGCGCGAGCCCGTCGGTGTGCATGCAGTCGATCCGCTCGGGCTTCACCAGCGTGATGATGGACGGCTCGCTGATGGAAGACGCGAAGACGCCGTCGAGCTACGACTACAACATCGGGGTCACGCGCCGCGTCACCGAGATGGCGCATGCGGTGGGCGTGTCGGTGGAGGGCGAACTTGGCTGCCTGGGTTCGCTGGAGTCGGGCACCGCCGGCGAAGAAGACGGCGTCGGCGCGGCCGGCGCCTTGACGCACGAGCAGATGCTGACCGACCCCGAGCAGGCGGCCGATTTCGTCGCGCAGACGGGCGTCGATGCGCTGGCGATTGCCATCGGCACGAGCCACGGCGCCTACAAATTCAGCCGAAAGCCCACTGGCGACATCCTGGCGATCGACCGCATCAAGGCCATCCATGCGCGCATCCCGAACACGCACCTCGTGATGCATGGCTCGTCGTCGGTGCCGCAAGAGTGGCTCGCGATCATTCGCGAGCACGGCGGCGACATCAAGGAGACCTACGGCGTGCCGGTCGAAGAGATCCAGGAAGGCATTCGCCACGGTGTGCGCAAGGTCAACATCGACACCGACATCCGCCTCGCGATGACGGGTGCCATGCGCCGCGCGATGAACCGCGACCGCGGCGAGTTCGACCCGCGCAAGTTCTTCAAGGACGCCACCGCCGCCGCGCGCGATGTGTGCATCGATCGCTTCGAGGCCTTCGGTTGTTCCGGCATGGCCTCGCGCATCAAACCGATGCCGCTGGACGCCGCCGCGCAGGCTTATGCGCGAGGAAAGCACTGAAGCCAAGGACCTTCCCCCAAGCCGTCATACCGGCGAACGCCGGTATCCACTTGCGCAAGGAGCGCGCACTCTGCAATAGCGCCCCTGCCAGCAGTGGATCCCGGCGTTCGCCGGGATGACTCGCGTCCCGAGCGCCGGCTACTATGCCGGTGCCCATGCACACCGCTTCTTCACCGAGCATGCTCTACCCCGAGCTCGCACCGTATCGCGTGCATGAGCTGCCGGTGACGGGCGGCCATGTGCTGCACGTGGAAGAAGCTGGCCACCCCGATGGCATCGCCGCACTCGTGCTGCATGGCGGCCCCGGCTCCGGCAGCTCGCCGCTGCTGCGCCGCTTCTTCGACCCGGCTCGCTACCGCATCGTTTGCCCTGACCAGCGCGGTGCCGGCAAGAGCCAACCACGAGGCAGCACGGTCGACAACACGACCGACCATTTGATTGCGGACCTCGAGACGACGCGCAAGGCGCTGGGCATTGATCGTTGGCTGGTGGTCGGTGGCTCATGGGGTGCCGCGCTCGCGCTCGCCTATGCGGCCGTGTTCCCTGGCGCGGTCGCCGGGCTTCAATTGCGGGCCACGTTTCTTGCGCGTGATGAAGACATCGCTGGGTTCTTCCAGCCGGCGGATGGCGAGCATGCCGAGGACTGGGCGCAGTTCGCTTCCATTGCGCCGGCAGATCAGCGGCATGCACTGCTGCCCTTCCTGGCGCGCGAGCTGAACCGCGACGACGACACCGCACGCCGCATCGCGTTGGCCTGGTGGCGCTGGGAAAGCACGCTCGCCACTGGCACGGTGGCGCAGTACGAGCCTTCAGGCGCGGCGCTCGATGCGCTGGTCGACCGCTACCGCGTGCAAAGCCACTACTTGTTGCACCGCTGCTGGCTCGATGGGCCGCCGCTGCTCAATCGCTGTGCGCTCGTGCCGAAAGTGCCAACGCTGTTGCTGCATGGCGACCAAGACCGCATCTGCCGGCCCGCGGCCTCGCTTGCAGTGCATCAGCGCTTGCCGCACAGCCAGCTGCGGATCATCGAACGCGTCGGCCACGACCCCACCCACCCGGCCATGGTGCAGGCCACCGTCGACGCCCTCGATGCGTTCGCGGCGCACGGCGATTTCGATGCGGAGCGGGCCGAGCGCCGGGCCGCTCCCAAGCCGGCCCGCGTCCCCTCGGGGGACCGGCCGACGTACCCGTCGGACGAGGGGCTGTCATGACATTGCGTCTCAAGATCCACCTGATCGTCGGCCTGCTGACGCTGCTGTTCCTGTTCGCGATGCTGGGCCTGCAGCTGCGCAGCATGCGCGAGTCGGTGAACGAGGAAGTGGTGGCCGCCAACCGCGTGGCGGCGCAGTTCCTCAACCGCACCGTGTGGCGCTACGCGGCCCAGGGCACGCCGGCGGTGCTGGGCTTTCTGCAGAGCATGGGCCGCGTGCGCTCCAACGACATCACGCTGCTCGACAAGCAGGGCACCGTGCTCTACACCTCGCCGGTGTCGCCCTACAAGTCTGGCCGTGATGCGCCCGACTGGTTCGACGCGCTGGTCGCGCCGCCACCGGCCGTGCAGTCGCTCGAGTTGCCCGACGGCAAGCTGACGGTGCAGGCCAACGCCTCGCGCGCCGTGCTCGACGCGTGGGACGAAGCCATCACGCTCGTGCTCGGCGCCATCGTCATGCTGGTGGTACTCAACGGGCTGGTGTACTGGCTGGTGGGGCGCACGCTGCGGCCCTTCGGGCAGATCGTTGGCGCGCTCAACCAGCTGGAAGGCGGCCGCTTCGACGTCGTGCTGCCGCCTTTGCCGGGGGCCGAGGCCGGCACCATCGGCAAGGCCTTCAACCGCATGGTGGGCATGCTGCAAGGCCACATCGAGACCGAGCGCCGCGCCGTGCGGGCCGAGCTGCAGCTGTCGGAAAGCCGCGAACTCACCCGCTGGGTCGACCACCAGATCGAACAAGAGCGCCACCTCATCGCCCGCGAGCTGCACGACGAACTGGGCCAGTCAGTAACGGCGATGCGCAGCATGGCGCTCTCCATCGCGCAGCGCATGCGCACGCTCGACCCGCAGGCCGAGCAGGCGGCGCGCCTCATCGCCGAAGAGTCTTCGCGCCTGTATGACGCGATGCACGGCATCATTCCGCGCCTCACGCCGCTGGTGCTCGACAACTTCGGCCTCGCCGAGGCCTTGGCCGATCTGGTCGAGCGCACCCGCCGCAGCCACCCCGGCGTGCAGATCGACCTGCAGGCCGACATGGCCGATGCGCAGCTCGGCAGCGAAGCTGCGCTGGCGCTCTACCGGGCTGCGCAAGAGGGCATCACCAACGCCCTGCGTCATGGCCAGGCGCACCAGGTGGCTGTGCGCCTGAGCCCGCGCAACAGTGGCATAGAACTCGAACTGGTCGATGACGGTGTGGGTCTCAACGGTGGTTGGGCCGACAAGAAGGGCCACCACGGCCTGCGCTGGCTCGCCGAGCGGGTGCAGGGCCTGGGCGGCAGCTTCGAGCTGGTGCCGGCCCAGCCCCGCGGTGTGAAACTGACCGTTCTCCTCCCCCTGCCCGCTCCACGAACCGAGGCGCTGACCGAATGATCCGAGTGATGCTCGTCGACGACCACGCGCTGGTGCGCATGGGTTTCCGCATGCTGCTGGCCGATGCGCAGATCGAGGTGGTGGCCGAGGCCGACACCGGCGAACAAGCCTGCATCGACTACCCGAAGGTGAAACCCGACGTGGTGGTGATGGACCTCTCCATGCCCGGCATGGGTGGGCTCGAAGCCGTGCGGCGCCTGCTGGCGCAAGACCCGAAGGCGCGGGTGCTGGCACTGTCGGCCCATGAAGACACGGCCCACCCGCGGCGGGTGATGCAGGCCGGCGCCCTGGGCTACCTCAACAAGCGCAGCGCACCCGATGCGCTCATCGCCGCCGTCACGGCCGTCGCCGCCCACCGCCCCTATGTGGACGCGCAGACCGCACAGGTGCTGGCGCTGGCCCAGATGAAGGGCGACGCGAACCCCGCCGAAACGCTCAGCGAACGCGAGTTCTCGGTGTTCCTCCAGCTCGCAAAAGGCCTCAACGTGGCGCAGATTGCCGCCAACCTGAACCTGTCGCCCAGCACGGTCGGCACCCACCTGTACCACGTGAAGCAGAAGCTCGGCGCCAGCAACCAGTCCGAGCTGACGCTGGTGGCGCTGCACTGGGGCCTGATCCAGGCCTGAACCGCCCCCCCAAGGGAACCGCGTTTGCCCGTGCAGAACCGCACGGCGCCCCCCGGTTTGAGGTGACCCCCTAAGGTAAACCCTTGCATCGGGCCCGCTTATTGCGCCGTAATGGCTCACAAGGGCCTGCAGTCCGGGCCCGCGCGGGAGTTTTGACATGCGGTGGTTGCTGTTCCTCTGGGTCGCACTGGCAGCGGGCGTTGCCCGCGGCGAAGACATCGTCGAGGTGCTGGAACGCTCACAACAAGTGCGCCTCGACAGCATGCCGCCTGCACCGATCAACAGCCAGCGGGCACAGAAGGTGCGCGACAGCTTCGAGTTGCTGGCCCAGACCCTGGGGCTGGGCCGCACCGTCGAGTTGCGCGTGGTCCGCGGCGAGACCCTCGCCGAGACACTGCACGGCCGCGTGGTGATCGCCAACGAGGCCATGGGCGACTGGCCCGAGGAAGACCGCCTGTTCGTGCTGGCGCACGAATTGGGTCACGTGGCACTGGCGCACTGGTCGCAAATGGGCCTGATGTACCAGAAATGGGTGCCCGGCATGGTCACCTCCGAGCAGACCGACGCCGTCGCCGCGCTGCTGGGGCGTGAAGCCTCGGGCCTGGCCTACCAGCAGGAATACGAGGCCGATGCCTTCGCCTTCCGCACGCTAGAAAGCCTGGGCGTCTCGCGGCAGGACGTGCTCTCTGTCTTCATCCACCTCGGCTCGCGCAAGGACACCGCCACCCACCCCAGCACGCAGAAGCGGCTGGCAGCGCTGCGCGCCACCGAGAGCAAGCCGCCGGCAGCACCCTAGGGGCTGACGGGCTCAGCGGGCCGAGCGCCGGGCCGCTCCCAAGCCGGACCGCACTCCCCTCGGGGAAGTGGCCGACGTACCCGTCGGACGAAGGGCCGTCATCCCTTTAGCCGACCACGCGGAACGAACTCATCGCCTCGGCGAGCCGGCCCGACTGGCCCTTGAGCGATTGCGCCGAGGCTGCCAGCTCTTCCACCAAGGCAGCGTTCTGCTGCGTCATGTTGTCGAGCTGCGAAATCGCCTGGTGCACCTGGCCAATGCCGCTGCTCTGGGATTCACCCGCCTCGGCGATGCCTTTGATTAGGCTCGCCACCTGGTTCACGCTGTCGACGATCTCGCGCATGGTGCGGCCGGCATCGGTGACGAGCTTCGAGCCGGAGTTGACCTTCTCGGTCGAGTCACCGATCAGCGTCTTGATCTCGCGTGCCGCGGTCGAGCTGCGCTGCGCCAGGCTGCGCACCTCTTCAGCCACCACCGCAAAACCGCGCCCCTGCTCGCCGGCACGCGCGGCCTCGACCGCCGCATTCAGCGCAAGGATGTTGGTCTGGTAGGCGATGCTGTCGATCACGCCGATGATCTCGGCGATCTTGCCGGCGCTGGTATTGATCTCGTCCATGCGCACGATCACGTCCTGCATGGTCTGCGCGCCGCGCGCCGCGATCTCGCTCGACACCGTGACCACGCTGCGCGCCTCGCGCGTGCTTTCTGAATTGCTCTGCACCGTGGCGGCCAGCTGCGACATCGAGCTCGCCGTCTGCTGCAGCGCGCTCGCCTGCTGCTCGGTGCGATTCGACAAGTCGGTGTTGCCGCTGGCGATCTCGTCGGAGGCGTTGTTCACGCTCTCCACCGTCTGCCGCACGTCGAGCACCATGGTGCGCAGCTTCTTGCGCATCGAGTTCAGCTCGGCCCGCAGCCACGAGATTTCGTCCTTGCCGTTGGACGTGATCTTGGTCTCGAGGTCACCGCCGGCAATGCGGACCACGCACTGCACGGTCGATTCGACAGATTCCTTGATGCTGCCGCGGATCAGCCACCCGGCGAGCAAGGACAGCGCGAACCCGACGGCCGCGCACAGGCCGAACCACCACACGGCCGTGTCGACACGCTCGGTGAGCGCGGCGCGCACCGCTGTATCGGCCGACTGGGCGTCGGCCGCCAAGCCTTGCACGAACCATGAGGCAGCGGCGCCCAGCAAGAGCACGATCAGACCCATCAGAACGAAGCCGATCATCACCCGCCTGACCAGACTGACTTGCCGAATCCATTCCATGAACTGTCTCCTTACTGCCGAGTTCGGACCTCACGGCGTGAGGCCAACGTTCGATCTGTAGCCGGGGAGGATAAGCCGACTCCCCCGAATCCGTGCACCAAGAAACCGGAGAAACGGCCCTCAAATCTCCCTTTCGAGCACCGGCCAACCGGCCTGCATGGCGTGTTCGCGCAAGCTCGCGTCCGGATTCACCGCCACGGGGTGCGACACGGCTCGCAGCAGCGGCAGGTCGCTCCTCGAATCGGAATAAAACCACGATTGCTCGAAGGACCGCAAGCCCGCGGGCCGCGGTGGCGACTGCCCGGCGAGCCAGCCGAGCACACGGCTCAGCTTGTGTTCGCGATAGCAGGGCTCGCCCGCGATCTCGCCGGTCAGGAAATCGCCCTTCAGCTCAGCTTCAGTTGCGACCACCTGCGTGATGCCGAACAGGCGTGAAAAGGGCTCGGCAATGAAACGCGTCGTCGCGGTGACGATGGCGCACAGGTCGCCCGCAGACCGATGGCGCTCGACCAGCGCGCGCATGCTGCTCGGCACCTGCGCCGCCATCTCAAGCTCGAACGCGCGACCCCAGGCGTCGATCTGCTCGCGCGGATACACCGACAGCGGCGCCACGGTGACGCGGTGCATGGCATGGATGTCCAGCGTGCCGGCCACGTACTGGTGGCAGTAGGCGAGGTAGACCTCCGGCGCATCGGGTTGCAAGACACCGCGCGTCATCAGAAAGCGCGTCCAGGCCATGCCGCTGTCGAAGGGGATCAGGGTGTGATCCAGGTCGAACAGCGCCAGGTTCATGAGGTGGTCACGCGGCGGTGAATTCGTGCGACAGCAGGTGCGCCGGCAGCACGCCGCGCAGCGAATTGCACACCACGATCGCCTGCGCACGGCGCAGATCGGCCGGGCTCAGGCTGCGCTCCACCGTCGCCCAGCCCGGGTCGGCCAGCAGCCGGGCGCGCATCACGCCGGGCAAGGCGCCATCGGAAAGCGGCGGCGTGCACCAGCGGCCGTCGATCTGCAGGAACACCGAGCTGCGGCCGCCTTCCACCAGGCGGCCATCGGTGGTGAAGAAGAGGCTGTCGAATGCACCGGCCCGCTCTGCCGCCTGCACGCCGGCGTCGTAGTGCTGGCGCAGCGTGGTCTTGTGGGCCGCCAGAGGGTTGTGATCGGGCAGCGGCTCGGGGGCAATCAGCAGACCCACGGCGCCCGCGGGCAGTGGCGCCAGCGGCGCGTGGGTGATGGCCAACTCACCGCCATGCGCGAGCGCCACGCGCAGGCGCGACGGTGCACGCGCAGGCAACGCCGCGACGGTGCTCGCAACAGCGGCATGCACCTGTTCGCTGTCAAACACGAAACCGAGCGCACGCGCACTGCGCTCCAGCCGCGCCAGGTGCAGGTCGAGACAGCGTGCTTCACCCTTTCGTGCCCACAGCGTCTCGAAGAGCTGGAAGCCCGGGTCGAGCCCGGTGAGGAAACGCGCTTTCAGCAGGCACTCTTCGAACTCGTCGTCGGCACGGCTGTCGAGCACAATGCCGGCACCGACACCCAGGCGCGCCGGCCGCAGCCCGCGCTCTTCGGCACCGAGCGTGAGCGTGCGGATGGCCACGCTCAGGCAGAAGTCGCCGATGCGGGCATCGTTGGCGTCACCGCTCGTCGGAGCGTCGACCCAGCCGATGGCGCCGCAGTACAGCCCACGCGGCGTGGTCTCCAGCCCGGCAATCAGTTCCATCGTGTGGTGCTTGGGCGCGCCGGTGATCGAGCCGCAGGGGAACACCGCGCGCAGCAGGTCGGCGAAGCCCAGCTCGGGCTTCACCTGCGCGTTGACGGTGGACGTCATCTGGAACAGCGTGGCGTAGGGCTCGATCGCGAACAGCGCCGGCACCGTCACCGAGCCGGTCTGCGCCACACGGCCGAGGTCGTTGCGCAGCAGGTCGACGATCATCAGGTTCTCGGCGCGGTTCTTGATGTCGAGCGAGAGCAGGCGCGCGGTTTCGCTGTCGCTCTCGGGCGCATCGATGCGCGGGGCCGTGCCCTTCATCGGTCGTGCCGTCAGCAAGCCGCCGTCATGCCGCAGAAACAGCTCGGGCGAGCGCGACAGCACGTGCGTGGTGCCTGCGCCTTCGCTCTCGCCCTCGTCAGGCAGTGCGATCAGCGCGCCATACGCCACCGGCTGCCGCGCGCGCAGCCGGCGGTACAGGTCCACCGGCGAGCCATAGGCCTCGCCATGCAGGCGATAGGTGTAGTTGACCTGGTAGGTCTCGCCGGCGCGAATGGCCTCGTGGATGCGGTCGATCGCCCGCGTGAAGCCCGGCCTATCGACGCTGGGCATCAGGTTCATCACGCCCGAGGCACCCTCGCCGCTGCGCGCTGCCAACCACGCACCCACCTCGTCGCTCGACAACCGCGCGAGATCGCGGAACATCAGCACCCGCAGCGACGATGCATCGTCCGGCTGCAGCGCCGCATGCCCCGCCTTCATTAGCTTGGCGCCCCACTCGTAGTCGCCCAGCAGCACCGCATGCAAGCCGGCGCGCAGGTCGGCATCGACAGAGGCCCATACCGCATCGAGCGTCGACGGATCGACGCAGCGGTGCTCGCGCTCGAAGCCGGTGTAGAGCCGGCTCAGCGGATCGCCACGCGTGGCGTGGCAGTCGTCGAGCAAAGCGAAGACGTCGCTCATCGAGAGATCAGCTCCAGTCGTCCATGTCGTGTTTGATCTTGTGGCGGTTCGCGATGAGTTCATCGACGGAAGGCTCGTTGTTCAAGGCCCGCTTGATCGCCAGCATCGTCGCCTCGTGGTTCGTGCGGTACATGTCCTTCTTGTCGAGGTTCGGGTCCTTCGCGCAGCGCGGGTCGATCCACACCAGGCTGATGATGCACAGCTCGTTGGCGATGTCTTTCGGGATCGTGCCGTCGATCAGGCAGTCGACCACCGCATCGGCGGTGGCGCTTTGCACCACGCCGCCATAGAGGTCGATGTTGGCAAAGTCCTTCAGCGTGACCTTGGGCACGATGATGGTCGCCGGGCGCACGAGCTGGTTGCAGGCGCGGATGGCGAACATGGCCGTGTGGCCCTTGCTCTGCGCCATCATGTTCGCGAAGGCCTGGCCCACCGGGCCGTCGGTGCGGCCGATCAGGATCTCGGGCATCGCGTCGGTGAACTGGCCTTCGCGGGCGAACACGGTGGCCTCGCCAGCGTGGAAGAGGTAGGTCTTGCTCATGGTTCGGTCTCGGAGAGTGGAAGAGAAAATGTGTGAGCTTAGCGAGCCACGATGAGTTCTCCGCGGCCGTCTGCTGCGAGGTCACCCAGGTGGCGCTCGATGGCACGCTTCGGCAGCTGCGTGAACGGCCCGCCGTGGCGCGCGAGGTCTCGTGCAAGCAACTGCCAGAACACCTGCGCCTCGACCAGGGCGGGCACGAAGGTCGCCGCGATGGGCGGCGCTACCGTCGTGAACACCACGCTGCCGCGCCGCATGCCGTAGCCCACATGGGCGCCGGCGCTGCCACCGATGCCAATGGTGCCGGCCACCATGCGCGAAGCAGCAAAGTCGCCCACGTTGCCGAACACCAGCGCCGTGCCGCGCCGCATGCGGTCGCCGAAGCGCGCACCGGCGTTGCCTTTCACGATGAGCGTGCCGCCGCGCATGCCGTCCACGCTGCCGGGCAAGGTGCTAGCCGCGAAATCGCCTGCATCGCCTTCGACCGTGAGCTGCCCGCCCGTCATCTCGCACGCGGCGAGCAGGCCGGCATGGCCTTTCACCAGCAACTCGCCGCCGGTCATGCAACCGCCGGCGTAGTGGCCGGCCGGGCCGTTGACGGTGATGCGCCCGCTGGCCATCTGCCAGCCCACGCGGTCGAAGCGCGACAGGTCGCCTTCGAATGCCAGCGTGTCGTCGTTTCCACCGGACTGAATGGTGAAGAACTCACCCAGCGGCACCAGCGCATTGCCGTGGCCCACAGGCACCTGTTCGATCTGTGCTGACGACAGCCCGGCCAACGCAGCTGGCAGCACGCCGCGCAAGTCCACCCGTACAGCAGGCGCCTGTCGCAAGGTCAAACGCCAGCCGCTCATGAGGACGCTCCCGCCGCGAGCAGCTTGCGCAAGTGAAAGTGGAAGGGCCCGAGCTTGCCGCCGTAGTTGCCCGCCGAGATGCGCAGCAAGCCGCCGGCTGATCCGAGCGCAATACCGGCCTTCATGCCGGCCAGCATGGCCGCGCCCACATCGGCTTCGGTGAGGCCGTCGATCACGATCTCCATCACGCAGCGTGTCTCGGGCGTGATCTCACTCTTGGCCGCGAGACCGTACAGGCTGGGGCAGAACGCATCGTTGGTCGACGCGCTGAGCGTGGCGTACTTGCTGCCCACCTTGGAGCCGGAGCGCACCACCCCGCCAGGGAACGGCATGATCACGTTGGGCAAGGCCTTCATCGCCGCGACCGCCGCCTCGGACACCGCAAGCGCCGCATCGGTGTCGCGGCACAGCAGCAGCAGGTTGCCGCCGCCCACGCACTTCACCACCGCCGTGGTCTCTTGTGCGACGAACTCGCCGTCCATCACCGGGATGCGCCAGTAGCGCACGCCGTTGATCACCTTCGAGATCTGCCAGCCATCGCCGAAGAAGCGCAGGTTCTTGCCGAGCGCGATGGCCTCGCCTTCTGCGATGCCGGCGAACACTGCGGTGGTGGGACAGGTCAGCACGCATTGGCCGACACGCCGCTCCACCTGCTTAGCGAGTTCCTTGCCCGACATCGAGAAGATCAGCACGCTGACGCCGGGCCGGCCGTCGGGCGTCTCTTCGGGGCCAAGTTCTCGCTCAATGCCGGCCTCGCATCCACACGCGATCACCGAGGTCGCAAAACCGGTGGCTGACACCGCCGCGTTCAGCGCCCAGGTGAGGTTGTGCGCCGTGATGATGAGGCGCGTGGCCTTCATCGGAAAGGCCTCGGCAAAGCTGTCGTCGATGGCAACGCCGTTTTCAATCATGTTGCAGATTCAAAGAGGGCCGCAGGCAACAAGCGGCCACCATTGCAGCAACTGCACAACTCATCGTGGCTGATGGCCGCCGAGTCGAAGTTCACCGAACCATGGGATGCCATGTGTTTTCTCAGGTAGCTCTCGATGCCGCGGTCGTATTCGGGCTCGACGAAATGGGTGCCGCCCGTCGGCACGGCCATCACGCGGCCCGCGCGCGCGACCAGCGTGCCGTCTTTGTAGACATGCTCCGGCGTGCTGAACATGGCCTCGCGGTCAACGTTCTCGCGGTACACCGCGATGTCGGCCGCCGCGCCCACGCCCAGGTGGCCGCGGTCTGTCAACCCAAGCAGCCGGGCCGGGCCGGCGCGCGTCATGATGGCAATCTCGTGCAGGCTCAGTTCGCGCGTGATCGAGCCGAGCGCGCTGTTCGCCGCCACGTCGGGGTGAATCTTCGCGAGCTGCTCGTTGCGGAAGCTCTTGTCCATTAGCAGGCGGATCAGGTGCGGGTAGCTGGTGAACGGGCCGCCGTTCGGGTGGTCGGTGGTCAGCGCCACGCGCCACGGGTCTTTCACGAGCAAGAAGATCTCCAGCCCGATGGCCCACTGCAAGGCGTTGACGTAGCTCTGCTCGCGGTAGCGGAAAGGTACGACACCGCAGCCCGCGTCGCATTCGATGTCGGCACCGATCCACTTGCGCGGGCTCGCGAGGCCCGACTGCGCGTGCTGGCGCATCGTGTCGCCTGACGCGGTGACGGTCTGGCCGAACATGATCTGGCCGACGTCGATGCTGATGTTCGGGTTCGCGTTCACCGCCTCGGCCAGCTGCGCTGCTGCCGACGAGAACTTCTTCGCGCCCTCGGTGCCGTAGGCGTGGAACTGCACGTGCGTCAGGTGCGCCGGCAGGCCCTCGAGCGCGGCGATGGTGTCGAGCGTCGACTGGATGTTGCCCGCCACGCCCAGGTTGCTGCCGTGGATGTGCAGCGGGTGCGGCACGCCCAGTTCGCGCAGCGCGCGCGCCAGCGTGTGCACCACCTGCCGCGGCGTGACCTGCCAGTGCACATGGTTCTCGTCGACGTCGAGCTTGCGCTGGTTGAACTTGAAGGCCGAGATGCCAGCCGGGTTGACCACCTTCACGCCCATGGCCTTGCTGGCGCGGATGGTCCAGGCCATGTAGTCGCGGATGCGCTCGAAGTCCTGCTTCTCGGCCAGCATCTGCAAGAAGAGCTCGTCGTTGCCCAGCATCACATAGGCGCCGTGGTCGAGGACGGGGATGTCGCCCATCTCCATGTGCGTGTGCCGCGCGTTCGACGGCATCATGGCCGGCTCGAAGGCCGCCGTGTAGCCCATCTCCACGTAGCGGTAGCCGGTGGCCAGTGTGCCCGGCGTGCAGCCGTTGCACGAGGCCAGCTCCAGCAAGTTGTCGGGCAAGGCGTACGGGTTGGCCCCGCTGCGCTGCATCTCGGGCATCAGCAGGCGCGACAGGTTCACTTTGCCGCCGCCGATGTGCGTGTGCATGTCGATGCCGCCGGCCATCACGACGCAGCCGCTCGCATCGACCTCTTCATCGACGGGCTCCTGCGGTGCCAGCGCGACGATGCGGCCGTCGCGCACGCCGATGTCGCGCACGTCAGCACTGCTGCCGTTCGTCGGGTCGATGACTCGGCCTCCTCGCAAGCGCAAGCTGCTCATGCCACCCCCACGGTCATCCCGGCGCACGCCGGGATCCACTGCGGCCTCGTGGTCGCGTTCTTCAAGCGCACAGCCCCAGGCACGGCTGGATCCCGGCGTGCGCCGGGATGACGACACGGGGTGGGTCTCATGCCAGTGCCTTCACGATGCGGTCGACCACGCCGGCGAGCATCGGCAGCGTGTCTTCATACACCGCGTACAGCGGCAGCATCACCGAGCCGTCGGCGCGAAACAGATGCCCCGGTGAGCCGATGCCCGGCGTGGAGATCGGGATGAACACCGAGGCCCGGGCGCTCGCCAGATCGGGGTGGCCCAACACGATGGTCGGCAGCGCCGTTGTCGGCGGCGCCACGTCAGGGTCGAAGCTGGACACCCACAGCAGGCTGTCGACGGCCTGCTCGCTGAGCAGGCGCTGCGCATCGAAGCACAGCGGCTCATGCTCCAGGCCGAGCGGCCCCGCACGCGAGCGCAGCGGCAGGCCCGACAACCAGGTGAACACCTGGTTCACCGTGCCTGCACCGTTGCCACCGCCCAACCACATGGCCGCCGCGCGGGTTTTCTGGTTGAGCATGCCAACCGTGCGGTTGATGCTCTCGACGATCAAGGCGCCTTGCGCCGGCAGCTTGCGCGGCTCGCCGACGAACACGGCGTAGCTGGCAGCCTGCAGTTGCGTGGCGAGCGACTTCAGCGCGGCAGGCGCCTCGCGCACCGCGCGCCCGGCGACGAGTGCCGCGAGCGTGGCGACCGTCGTGAACAAATCGCCTTGCAAGGGAATGGACTCGGCCGTGACGCCCGGCCGCGTTCGCAAGCCGGCCAGCACCGCGTCGTCGGCCGCGCCGCCGCCGATCACCACCACATGCCGCTTCGCGACCAGGGCCTCGCCCACGCCGCAACGCTCGAAGAACCCGGGCGCCTGCTCGACCGGCGTGCCGCCCACGCAGACGATCAAGTCGGCGCGCGTTCGCACTTCGGCCAGCGTGGTGAAGAAGCTGCCGCGGTCTTGCGTGGCACGCAGCGTGGTCATCAGCGCCTGGCCTTCGGCTGCATCGCAAATGGCGCCCGTCTTGCAGGCCAGGCGGTACAGCGCACGCGCGCCCGACACATCGGTGCCCAGGCCGCCGAACAGCGGTTGGCGGCTGGCCGCGAGCAGTTTGGCCGCTGCAGCAACGGCCTGGTCGAGGGTGCAGTCTTGCCCATCGACTTGCGGCGAGGCGGTGGCGGGTTGGGCCGAGAACCGCGCCAGCGCGCGGCTGGCACAGGCGCAACCGGTGCCCGACAAGGTCAAGGCACCCGAGGCGTCGACCTGCACGGTCGAGGTGTCGCAAAGCAGCAGGCAGAACGGGCAGGTCCAGCGCGTGGCGCCGGCGCGCGCGGGGCCCGTGGTCACAGAGGTTTCGGTCATGTGCGCACTTTCACGCAAGCGATGTGCCACGAGAGTACCCCCGGGCAGCGGGGATTTTTCACTCGCTGCGCCAGCCGGAACCGAGACACTGTGTCGCGTTTTTGGCGGGCCGAGCGGCTTGCAAGCGTCTTGGGCAGCCGCTTCGGCTGGCACGAAACGTGATGCGTCATCCGGTCATGAACGCATCTGCTTCATCCGCAGCAACCCTCAGAAGGGCCCAAAAGGCCCATCAAGCAGAGACGCGGGGCAGCTTCAGGTCGTGCAAGGCGCTGGCCACCAGCCAGGCCGACGCGCCGGCTTCGCGCGCCAAGGCCAGGTCGGCAACGCTGTTGATACCGCCGGCGCCGATGAGCTGGGTTTGCGGCGACCGCGCGGCCACCTCGCGCAGCGTGGCCACGTCGGGCCCGGTGCCGGCGCCCACGCGCTCCAGCGTCATCACGATGACGCGCGGCGGCCACAGCGCAGGCGACTCCCAGCAACCGGCCGCGTCCAGGCGCTCGCCGTTGCGGCGGTCGAGCGACAAGATGCCGCGGCCCTGTGTTGCGGACTTTGGTGTGAAACAAGCTTCGAGTGCCGCACGCGAAGGCAGCGATTCGCTGCCGAAGACCGGTACCAGGCGCTCTGCCAACGGCCCCAGCCCTGCACACAGGGCCTGGGCCTGCGACACGTCGGCAAAGCCGGCGTCCAGCCACAGCTCGATGCCCGGCAAGGACTCGAGAAGTTGCCGCACAACGGCGACGTGGCCCACCCCGCCTTGCAAGGCATCGAGGTCGGCAACGTACAGCTGCCGCGCCGCGCAGTGTTCGCACAGGATGCGCGCGACCGTCAGCGGCTCGCTGCTCGCACACAGCGCCGAGACGATCGGTTGGTAACGCTGCCGGTCACCGCGAACGGCACGGACCACCTGGCCTTGCAGCAGGTCGATGACGGGAATCACATTCATGTGGGACGGACAGGAAGCATCGATGAAACATGTATTCGTGTACGAGTATCTCAGCGGGGGCGGGCTGATCCCTTCTGCCCACGACCCCTCTGTCAACGACGAAGCCGCTGCCGCCGAACTGCTGCCGCTGGGCCTGTCGATGCGCGACGCGCTGGCACAAGACCTGTTGCAGGTCGAAGGCGTGGTGCTGTCGGTCGCCGCCAGCCCGCGGGCGCCGCGCGTGCCGGGCAATGCCGAGCCGGTGCGGCCGCGCGCCGATGAGTCGGCCTTCGATTTCGTAGCGCGACAGGCCGCCTTGCATGACCTAGCCTGGATCGTCGCGCCCGAGACCGGCGGCCTGCTCGCGCAGATGCAGCAGGTGGTCGGCCCCGCGCGCTGGCTGGGCTGCGCGGCGCCGGCCATCGCCGTGGCCTCGGGCAAGCGCGCCACGCTGCTGCGCCTGGCCGAGCATGGCGTGGCCACGCCGCTCGCCTTCGAGCACGTGCCCGAGGTGCGGCGCTGGGTGGTCAAGCCCGACGACGGCGCGGGCGGCGTTGCCACCCACGTGCACAGCTCGCAAGACGACGCCATGAGCGACTGGGACCGCCGCTCCAAGGCCGGCAGCCCGATGGCCATCGAACCCTGGGTCGACGGCGAGCCACTCAGCGTGTCGATGCTGTGTAAGGCGCGCGGCGTCGAGATGCTTAGCGTCAACCGCCAGCGCATTGCCGTCGATGCCGATGGCGCCCTGTCGTTCGAAGGGGTCGACGTCAACACCATCGCGGTCGACAGCCACCGTGGCCGCGTGCTGTCTCGCCTGATCACGCAGGTGGTCAACAGCATCCCGGGCCTGCGCGGCTTCGTCGGCATCGACCTGGTGTGGCACCCGCGCTGCGGGCCGGTGGTGATCGAGGTGAACCCGCGCGTCACCTGTGCCTATGTGGGCCTGTCGGCCTCGCTGGGCCGCAACCTCGCGGCGGAGCTGCTGGCCGACCATGCGGCGGAGCCGCTCCATGGCTGAGCACACCGTGGTCGGGTGGGACATCGGCGGCGCGCACGTCAAGGCCTGCCTGCTGCAGCAAGGCCGTGTGGTCGACGTGGCGCAATGGGCCTGCCCGCTGTGGCAAGGCATTGAGCATCTGGAGCGCGCTCTGCAATCAGCCCGCGAACGCTGGCCAGCAGCAGCGCAGGCGCGGCACGCGGTCACGATGACCGGCGAGATGGTCGACCTCTTCGAGCACCGTGAAGAAGGCGTGCAGCGCATCGCCGCGCTGCTGTGCGATGCCTGGCCGGCGCCATCGACCGTGCAATTCTTCGCCGGCGACGATGGCTGGTGCAGCGTCGACCGCGTGGCCAATCTTTGGGAACACATCGCCTCAGCCAACTGGCTGGCCACCGCACAACACGCCGCGCGCGAACTCGGCGAAGGCGTGCTGGTCGACATCGGCAGCACCACCACCGACGTCATCGCGTTCAAGGGCGGCCGGGTCGTCACGCAGGCGCGCAGCGACGTGCAGCGCCTGGCCACCGGCGAGCTCGTCTACCAGGGCGTGGTGCGCACGCCGCTGTGCGCGCTGGCGCACCAGATCCCGTGGCAGGGCAAGTCGCTCAACGTGATGAACGAATACTTCGCCACCGTGGCCGACGTGTACCGCCTCACCGGCGAGCTGAACCCGGCGCACGACCTCTACCCCAGCGCCGACAACGCGCCCAAAGACCTGCCCGCAACGCGTAAGCGCCTGGCCCGCATGATCGGCATGGATGCGCGCGATGCCACCGACGCCGACTGGCTCGTCTTCGCGCATGCCTGGCGCGCCGCGCAGGTGGCCGAGCTGGGCGAGCAGCTGCGCGGCGTGATGGCGCTGCATGACATGTCGGCCGACGCCGTCGTCGTGAGCGCCGGCTGCGGCGACTTTCTCGTGAGCGACGTTCTGGCCCATGCCGATGGCAGCGCACGCGCCTGCCGCTCTTATGGCGCCGACCTCGCCCGCCTCGCGCCCCATGCTTCGGCAGACGCAGCCACCTGGGCGCAGGTGTGCGCGCCCAGCGTGGCCGTGGCCATGCTGCTCGACATGGAGCTGCGCTGATGTGGATCGTGAAGCTCGGCGGCAGCCTGTGTGCCGACCCGGTGTTGCCGCAATGGCTGGACCTGCTGGCCCAGCTCGGCGGCGGCCGCGTCACGCTGGTCGGTGGCGGCGGCAGCTTCGCCGACGAAGTGCGGCGCCTTCAGTCTCACTGGAAGTTCAACGACCTGGCCGCCCACAACATGGCAGTGCTGGCCATGGCGCAGACGGCCTACCAGCTCAACGCAATGAACCCCGCGCTGCAGCTGGCCAGCAGCCGCAGCGACATCCGCCGCGTGCTGCACAAGGGCCAGACCGCGCTGTGGCTGCCCTTCGAGCTGCAGCGCGAGCAACCCGATGCGCAGACCAACTGGGAGGTCACCTCCGACAGCCTGGCGCTCGACCTCGCGCGGCGCTTGAACGCCGAGCGCCTGGTGGTGATCAAGTCGTGCCGCATCGAACCGAAGGCCACGCTCGCGCAGCTGAGCGAAGAAGGCATCGTGGACAAACGTTTCGCCTCGCTGGCTGAAGGGGCTGCGTTTCCGATCGAGATCTTGCACAAGGACGAGCTTGATGCGATGCGTGCGCTGCTGTTTGGTGAGATTCGCGTGCTTGGGGTCTGATGTGAGGCCTGCTGAGAATCGCCGGGATCGACCGTAGCAGCGGGCGGAGCGTCTCGCGGTTTACCGAGCCGTGGCTTGGCACTTGGGCGATGGGTCCGAGCGGCAGCTCAAGACTGGGTGCAGCCGGTCAGGACTCGCAGTCGAATGGCTGCGGGCGCCGATACCTGACCTTGGTCAGCTCAGCGGGCGGCTGTCCGCTGTACCTCCGAACTTGCCGTTCGGTGCAATGGGGCGGACGGGCAAGCCGACGACTGCTCCCGCTCGCGGCGAACTGGTACTCCCGGGCCAGAAGCGGCCAGTCGGGGTCGGCAGCTTTCGGGCAGGCCAACAGCCTCACCGCCGAAGTCAACCACAGCCTCGTGAACTTGCTCCTCTCAGTGGAAGACCTCCGCAATGACCCGCCATCGGCCGTCCACGTGGATGAGGGTCAGCAGGTCGACAAAATGCTTGGGCCGGGTCGCGACTCGTCGGTCGCTCCAACCTGCTGACGACACGGTAGCCCTCGCAGGCGACCTCGAACATCTCCTTGCCCAGTTCCACGGGGCTGCCCAGCTGCTGCACCCAGTCGCCGGTGACGACCAGGCCGTCCATCGACGCGACCAAGCGCGCGCGCCGCGCGCCGGTCGACGCTGCGGCAGGCGCACAAGCGTCAGGCCGGCATGGCGCGCAGATGGTCGACCACGCGGGCGAGATCCTTTTCCGAGACGTCGACACGCTGCTCGACGAACTTGCGCAGATCGGCGACACGGTTCTCGAACGCAGGGTTCCTGGCCAGCCAGGCGACGATCAAGGTCTTCAAGCACAGGTTGCGGCCGCTGGAGACGTACTCGTCGGCCAGGTTGTGCGGTGCCTGCGGATGCAGGTCGGGAAAGCTGAACGGGAAGCGCTGCGGCTCGTTCATCAGGCGGTCCAGGCCACCGGGTTCGCGGGCCAGGTCGAGCGGCGGCATGCCGTGGCGCTCCAGCACGTCGAGCA
>Ga0307515_10009572_pt1 | contig 18718 bp, 14 predicted proteins | sample 17_EM_MG_FD_194513 | JGI IMG/M metagenome (GOLD analysis project Ga0307515, IMG submission 194513) | Populus trichocarpa ectomycorrhiza microbial communities from riparian zone in the Pacific Northwest, United States - 17_EM | ecosystem: Host-associated > Plants > Roots > Unclassified | place...
GATCCTATTACTAAATAAGATTATAACGTAATCTTAGTAATAGTGGATAAGCTTATAAAGTGGGGATACTTTATAGCGTGTATAGAAGAGATATTAGCAGAAAATGTCGCTAAAATCTATATTAAAGAAGTGTTTATAAGATATAGAGCACTAAGTAAGATTATATTGGACAGAGATCTAAGATTTATAGTAGCATTCTAGGAGGTATTCTTAGCGGAGTAAGAAGTTTAAGCAGTAACTTCTACTATATATTATCTGTAGACAGACAGTTAAATAGAAAGATTAAATTAAATACTAGAGTAGTATTTAAGGTACTATATTAATTACGCATAGAATAATTAGGTATTATTATTACCGGTTATATAGTTTATATATAATATAACACCACAAAAAGGAATAGGTATATTACTATTTAAGGCGAACTATAGATATAAGCCAAGAATATTATTATCGCTATATTAAGTAAAGAAGATAAGTAGCATAGCTAAGTAAAGGATAGAGATACTAATAAATCTTTATAAGAACCTTATGGAAACAGCTAAGGTAGTATAGCAAATAATAAAGAAATACTATAACGCTAAGAGATCTAAGGGACCAGATCTTAAGGAGGGAGATAAAGTATAGCTACTACACAAAAATTTTAAGAGTTAATAACTAAGTAAGAAGTTAGACTATATTAGACTAAGACCTTTTAAAATTATATAAAGAATTTCACCAGTTACGTTTAAGTTAAACCTACTAGCTAAGATAAAAATCTACCCTATACAGTATATTGTAATACTAGAGCTAGTATATAGGAAAGTTAAGCTACTAGTTTATAAAGCAGACACGTATAGAGGATAAGAAGAAGATAAATAGCAAGTTTTAAAGATCGTTAGTTATAAGGACGTTAATAATAAAATATAGTATAAGGTTAAGTGGATAGGCTATAATAAGACTACCTAGGAACTACTAAAAAATTTAAAGAATGCTATAGGAAAGGTATAGGAGTATTAGAAGAGAATAGGTTAAGTAATATTAATAAAGGAAGATCGCTAAAGAATAAGTTACCTAAGGGGGACCTAGGAGGAGCGACTGCTAAACTACTTAGAGTTATTTCCTTCGCTAATTAAAGAAAATCTATTCTTTTATCGCTAAGTTCTAGTAAACCTTATTCTATAAGCTTCCACTCCTTAAAATAAACCTTCTTATAAACTTTCTTAAGACGGAGGAGATAAGTAGATATAGTAATATAGGCCTTTAAAGCCTTCTGCTCTATATCCTAAAAATATTCTAACTTAGTAAGGGCTTAAGTCAGCTTACTATCCAGATAAGTAGCAGTAGATTAAATATAAGACCCTATAATAAATTACTTAGGGAACTTAAAGACTATTAAGAGTTATAAGATGTGTATACTTAGCGTTAAAAGAAGAGCGAATATTACAGGATAAATAAATATTTGCTTTAGTGCACTCTAAATAAAAGGAAGGTTGCTAAGATAAAGGACTTGCCAGTATAATGTAAACTAACCCCTCTTTCACACAACGAGAATACGAAGACGGCATTATTTTACCTAGTAATAGTATAGCAGCAATAGTATATACATAATATTGCGCGTATAAAGAGGAGGATGCTTTAGGTATAATAAGCAACGATATTAACTAGATTAATTAAATAGATATTATACCTCTAGTAAATGACTTAGAGATACTTAGAATCTTTAAGGATAAAGATAGGAAGAAGGGAGATAGTATTACGGACGCTTTAAGTACAATGTTATAACTACTTAGAGAGGAGTTAGAAGAAGCTAGTTAGTTAATATAAGTACGGTCTAGTATAGAGCTAGTGGAACTATATAACGAGAAATAGTAAGCGAGTTATATAATGTGCTATATAAGGGACAAGAGGAACGGGAGGAACTTATATACCTTATATATAATGCGTACCTTATATATAAGGAGGGTTTCCTAGAAGTACGGTTATATATTTAAAGGACCACAGTCCCTACTCTAAATAGTTCTTTCCTTATAGTAATTCTTAGAATACAATTAAAGTTAATCTATTAGGCAACTACTCCACTAGTTGTTATTACGTTGTTAACTTACTTATAATACCTACACACCTAGCCCAATAACGAGCCCACCGTAGTACTTGCTACAAGGTTCCGTTATATTAGGCCTCCTCCTATCTAGATTTAAATAGGTTTAATTTTCTTATACTATATAAACCTCCTAATGTCGTTATATATATGAATATTTAAGTAACTATCGGCTATCTAGAAGTCCTTAATATTTGTTTTTAAAGCTATAGCTGCTAGCCTAATGATTTATATAGCAAAGATCGATCTAATAGCCGAATTAGTAGCTTAAAATAGGCGATTGGATATCCCCTTAGAGGCCTTATTTATATTTAAGGCTGCTCCATCACCTAAGTACTAAAGTTGTCTCTCTCTAGGTCTCTACTATTTAGGCCTTAAATAGGTGTGCTTTATCTAGCAGCCTTCCTCGCTACCTAGATGACCTTACTTATACTATCTATACCTATTTAAAGTATCCTTAGTAGGACCTTAATTGCCTAATAAGGTACCATAACCGGCTCCTCCGGCGCCTCTACTGCGGCTATTGCTACGACTATGTCCATTACTACGTCCTTAACTAGACTACTTATATAAGTTACCTAGTGGCTTATTAACTAAGGCAAAGCTCTTAAGTAAGTCCTTCTACTAAGCCTTGTTAGTGAGGTTAGCAATTAATTAGAGTAGTAAAATCGTATAGCTATTACGAATCTTATTACGTTAGATTTAAGCCCATATAGGGAAGTGTTCGTTAACAGCGTTAATAAATTAATAGTTAATGATCTTGTTATCTAGGGCAAGCTTTACCTACTTAACTCCTTAAACCGCTTCTTGGTAATGGCTTAAAAAAGTAGTAATTGCTTAACCTAATTAATAGTAGAGCTTAATAAAAGTCTCCTATACGTTAGCCTTATAGATTAAGCCGCGGGCCTTAAACGTCTGCTTAAGGTAATTAATATAGTCCTTCGCCGTCTGCTTATACTCTAAGGCAGTAATAATCTTATTATTAATTATACCAAGGATAACTAAACAGACTTTGCCGTCTTCCTTACTATACTATTTAAACTCCTTATTATACTCATCGGAGAGTGCCTTATTAGTTAAGCGAATTAAGTTATTAGTATCCGCAATGATTTAAAACCTCTTAAGGATCTCGTCTCGCTCCTCCTTGCCAGCGTCCTTTAGTACTCGATTAATAGATATTATAGGTTTTTCTTCCTAGAGCTTTAGGTAGAGTGGGGCCGCATCCTCTCAAAGGATGTGCAGAAGGCCCTCACCATATAGGTACGTGCTAAGCTATGTCCAATATTGGTGCCAATTTAAACCGTCTTTCTTAAGGCGTTAAATGCCTGGATAGTCTTTACCCATAGCAACACGTAAATAAATGATTTTAACGCGTAAATAAACGAATTTAACGCGTAAATTTGACAATAGGAAATGACCCTATACGTAGGTGTGGTTACCTTTGATACGGCCTGTGGTAAGGCGTTAAATATAGAACAATAAGATATGACTTAGCACGGGTATAGTAACCCTTTATGCAACCTATAGTAAGGTATCAATCTTCTGGCGTCACAGCTTGGTAGTAACGAGTGCTCATAACCTAATGAACTGGATCTGAGAATAAAGAATGAATATAAATCTATCTAATCTATCTACGACGAATATAGGCCCTTATATAGGCCTATACCTACTGAGTCAGAAGTGGTTGCTTACTGACCCTGACCACGATGGAAACAAAGGGAATCTGCTTATGTAAGCCAGAAACGAATGTGGAGGACTCCTCCAGAACCATCGTCATACGCGAAATTGAGTGATGAGAATTTCGTTTGAAGAGATTTGGGCTCGGGGCCGGGTTGGGACTTGGAGAGGTGAAGTGCTAACCTTGGGCTTAAGTCGAACATACTGGCGTACTACAAATATCCCTTTAAACTTTTCAATTCGATATCTAGAAGCAAGCTATCGTAACATCCTGAGACATGGTCTGATTTTTAAGGTCAGTTTATATACCAACTTGCTGAATCCCATTAAAGCGGCATGTAGTTCCTAGCAATCAAATGATGTAAACTCATAGCACTTGTATAGAGGGCTAAGTCCGAGTCAGCTAGAGACATGCTTGAACAGCCGCACGAAGTCAAAATGCAATCCTAATAGAATGCAGAGTGCCAGTGCATGAGTAAGGCCACCCCCCCCGGAACGAGACTGGACATGGTGTTAGAGTTAGTCGGAGATAATTCTCCAAAACCCGATATTCGGCTAACTTCGGTCGACATCATTGTCAACCGCGACCGCTGTCGAAAACAATTACTCAACTGTCTGCATTAATAGTGATTTCGATTGCGTGACCATTGCATTTACAGGCTATAGCCTAAAATAGCGTATTTAACAACTCTTGGTGCTTCTCAAGACTCAATGCTAACCTTCAACATATTTACCATACGGCAGCAACTCATCCCGTCATTATGAAAGACGTAATTGTTCATCCCGGCCCCCAGGTCGAAATTATTGACTCCCCCATTCCGCATCCAGGCGCAGATCAGCTAGTTATCAAGGTTGTCGTGAGCGGCTCGAATCCGAAAGACTGGTATGGGTATCCTACGAAGAGTGTTTGTCGCCTAGAAAAAAAACCCGAAGCTAATACTACGAAGGAAAGCCCCGGAGTGGTGGAAAATAAGTGCGAACTCAGGCGACGATATTGCTGGCATCGTTCATTCTGTTGGTGAAAATGTATTTGAATTTAAACCTGGTGACCGTGTTGCAGCCTTCCACGAAATGGGAACGCCCGGAGGGAGTTATGCTGAATATGCTCTTGCGTGGCAACACACGACCTTCCATATCCCGAAGAAGACCACTTTCGAAGGTAGAAATATCACTTGCAACCGCCTTACAATTAAGCCCAAAGCTAACCTAGAGTCTCGACACAATTGTAGACTATCGGGAGGGTAATGATGCCGTTGTCTCCGGTATTAAAGATGCACTGAAGGGCGCTAAGCTTAGCTATGCATTTGATGCTGTGAGCGAGAAAGGCAGCTACCAGAATATCATACAAGTATTAGACCCGCACGGCAACATCACTCTTGTATTGTCGGGTAAGGAGTACAAGGAAATCCCAAAAACGGTTGCACAGAGCCTTGCAAATGTTGGATCGGCACACGGCGATAACAAAGACTTCGCGTACATCTATTTTAGATATATGGCGCGCGGGCTTCACGAAGGTTGGTTCAAGGGCCATCCGCCGGAGGTGGTGCCTGGTGGGCTCGGAGGAATCCAACAGGCGCTAAAGAATTTGAAGGATGGGAAAGCGAGTGCAGTGAAATATGTTTTCAGGATTGCGGACACGGAAGGCGCAAAGAGTGCTTCACTGTAGGTATACGGGTTGGTATGCTCAATACTTCGCGTATTGGTTCGAAAGCGCTTTCATGAAATCAATTTGGTATGCTAGGTTGTACTTGGGGGTTTCTGCATCAGAGTCTAGGTACATATTGGATAGTTTCATTTCCACATCTCTATCAACAAACTTGGGAAAATTCTACTGTCATCCCCACATTGCAAGTAGATTGACATCTCAACAGAGAATTCTATATAGGATCTTACCATTCGACCTTCTCAAATGATGAAGTTTGGAGCCTTCACTAGTATGGGTTCTAGAATGGGGGGAATTTATGAGATGAGTGATATTCTCTCTGGGTGACCTGTGCCGGCAGTTAAACCCCCTACTACACTAAATCCCCAGTTTAAATCAATCTGGAGTAAGTTACGGGGTATCTGGTAGAGAAGCTAGTGCAAGTCCCACGTAGAACCTTCAGGAACGCTGCATCAGGCGCCCGGGAAGCTTTCTAAGGCTGTTTAAGGTATTTATTGGTTAGCGTACTCACCGCTCCACGCTCAGTAGGTACTATGATCTCGGCAGGGAATTGTGATTGGAAACTCACCACGCACGCATTATGTATGCCACGCACGACTATGCAGCCCGGACTGCGCATTTGGTTAACTGATAGGGAAGAGTCTGGTAATTATGAAAAGTAAACCATACCAGCTTGGTTGTAGACATTCCCCGAAGGCTTGGGGTAAGATGAGCAGTGGGTCTGAGAGCATCTGTCTTTCTCCATGAGCTAGAGCGCCACGGCTAATGATACCCGCATCTGCATGAAGTGGGTCTGGGGTTGTCCCAACATATTCATTGAATAATAACTTCATGAACCGTTTTTGGTGTTACAAAGCCTGAAAGATGAGGAGAAAGGAAGTATTCGTATTTGATATTTTGATGATAGGTCTAGAAGGCTCAGAAACCAGAAAAGGCAACTATGGAAGTTTCTAGCTGCAAGTGTTATGGGCATTAGCTGGGCACGACACTGGCCAATCCTTCGCTCTGTACAGCAAGCCAGGTTCTCGATCTTGCTCCGCAAAGACTCGCGACCAAAAGTCTAAACGAAACCGGCTAATTTAGGATGAATTGGATGTGACCGTTTGAGAAGACATAAGTGGCTTAGTCGCCGCGTGTTTCCGGGGAAAACTGTGCGTTGATACAGAGGGCCGATGCTACTCTTTATGTAGCGAGGTATTTGCCCGAAGAGTCTAGGCGATGCGGAGGACAGCAGCAACCGCAGCGACTGCGGGATGTCTACTGATTGTATATTAACGGGGATCCACTCGGCCATATTTATCTTGGCTTTCTCTCGTAGGAGGATCTTCAAATCTGGATTCGGCAGGGTTAAGAGATACGGACGGTTGAGCATCTGAAGATAGCCTAAAAGGTCTAAATAAGTCGAGAAGATAAGAGGTCGAAAGAAACTCACCAGCGAAGTGCGAGACGGCCAAGGGGCTTCGGCCAAGATTCGCACCACCGACGGCAGAATTCAAGGCGGTCTGAAAAGAGTGGGAAATTTCACCTTAGCCTCCACCCTAGCTTCCACCACAGCCGCAATCACGACACAGTCCTAACTCAAGTACCATCCTCATGATCGACAGGTAGAACTCTTTGTCAACGCCAGTATCTACAATGGCATCCCCATCTAAGCCTGGCGCACCTAGCGCCAGCAAAAAGGACCAACTCTATGACAGATGCGCAGAAGCTCCTCCCGACACTGTTTTCTATCAGCGGGATCTTGCCAATATGCAAGTTGCTGACGACAGTGCATCCCTTATGGGGCTCATTCAGGAGCTTGTAGATGCGCATATGCTGCAGGTCATGACATGGGAAGGTCAGGTTTGTTATAAACTGCGGAGTAGGGACGAGGCAGCCAAGTGAGTAAGAATACAGTTTATCTAATGACTTTCCCTTAAGAATAACCTGCCCTGTGTATATACTTGCGAGTATAGTACAACCCTTTTTCTTGATCTGATATTTCATATCTATACAAAACACTCAACTAATATCAGTCATTAAAATGCAGACTCAAGTCCATGACCCCCGATGAACGTCTCATATTCAGCCACATTGAATCCTCGAGTACAGCAGGAATCTGGACCAAGACTATCAAGGCCAAAACTGGTGTGACGCAAACCATCATGACCAAATGCCTCAAACAACTCGAGTCCAAAGCCCTCATCAAGGCCATCAACAACGTCAAGTTCCCTACTCGTAAAATGTACATGCTCGCGCACCTCATGCCGTCCGAAGATGTCGTTGGCGGGCCCTGGCACCAAGACGGCGAGCTAGACGTCGACCTCATCGAAGCTCTCTCCAACATCGTCGTGAGATTTGTAGAACGGGAGAGTTGGGTGGAGCAGAAGCAGAAAGGGCCTAGCAAAGCTGCCATCGCGAAGAAGAAAGCATATGCCATGTCCAGCACGAATGACATCGAGGCTGAACCCCCGCTCTTCAAACCCCCACTGGGTCCACACAAACTTCCCCTGATACCCCACCCTTCATCGCACCGCCACTATCCCACCTGCGCCTCCATCCTCGCCTACATCCGCGCCTCGGGCGTCGTTGATACATCCATCGCGCTCCAAGAACCGGACCTCCAAGTTCTACTTGACAATCTCGTCTTTGACGGCAAGGTTGAAAGGATGGGCGCACTCGGCTACCGTAGCGTACGCGGGGCAGTGGATCGTGAGGGGGTCGGTGAGGAAGGGGATGGCAACGGGTTCAGCCAAGCGCCGTGTGGCAGATGCCCTGTTTTTGCACTATGTGAAGAAGGCGGTCCGGTTAATGCAAAAAGTTGTGTTTATTTCACCGAGTGGTTGAGGACGAGTTAATATATCTTGGGCGTTAGGAAGCCAAGGACAGCTTTGTGGGTGTCTGGGTCTGGCTATGATTCGGAAGGGGGATAAAATGGGCTGGTTATCTGTAGCATTTACTGGTGCATAGCGGAGGTGTTTAAGAGGTCCAATTTTCAGAAGGCAGGATGTCGATCAGAAGTCTTTCAGAAAAATATTCGTGCTGGTGGTATACAACTATTGCAAGCCATCAAGATGTGAAAACAATACCAATACAATTGCAGCATCAAAATTTGCCTAAACCAGGGTAGTCACTCGTAAAGCCAGTACCTTCCCGTTAGAACGCCGAAACCCCGTCCCGGTTGTTCTCTAATTACACACCACAAATCTCACATCCCCTCTTGTGCTTCTTGAAATCACCAGCATAATGGCCCATGTGATCCTGGCCATCTAATCTTTCACCCGCGTCTGGCACTCTCCCCATCCAGCTTACACTCTTTCCATCTGCATCAAGTGTATCGAACAGCACGCCCTTCTCCCTCAACTCCTTCGTCACAGCCTCAACATCCACACCTAGATAATTTCGCAAAAACTCACCCACCTCCGTGTTCTCATGATTACCTATCAGCGGGGCAGCAGCGGAGGGCGATGAGGTGTAAATGTTGACATCGGCAGCAGAGTGACCGTGGGTACTCCAGCCGGTTTGTGAGCGTCGCGAGATCATATCTGCGAAGAGGACGGCGACTAGGTCAGGAGTTTCGACGAGAGATGAGATTTCGGCATCGCTGGCATCGTGGATGCCGAGACCTTCTACAACAGCGTTTTTAACGTAGCTGGTTGCATCGGAAGGGTTACCAGAGAGATACTGGTGGTACTCGGCGGCAAGGCGCTCGGAGGATTTGGAGGCATTGGCGAGCGGTCCTGGATACCAGACGTATTCGGGATAGGTAGAGTGGAGTTCTGTTAGTGCAAGATTAGTATAGGCTGAGGACAAAAAAAAGAAAGAAAAGCAGGAGAGGAATCATGGTACATACGCCGAGCAGCTGCCAAGCCACCAGTCTCGTGGTCACTTGTGCTGACCATGACGGCGTCGACGGGGTCTTTCTCTAGGAACTCTAAAACACTAGCAAAAGCCTTGTCATATGCGAGAACCTCGTGAACTTGAGCTACTGGATCGTTCTGGTGGCCAGCGTGGTCAATACGGCTTCCTTCAATCATCAGGAAGAAACCCTTGTCGCTATTCTTGGTCGCGTCGCTTAATGCTTTGAGAGCAGTCTCGGCCATTTCGTGAAGGGACGGGTAGATATCGTCCTCGTTTCGGCGATCGACCTCATATGGGATATCTGTGTTGGCGAAGAGACCTAACAGCGGGAAATTGACTGCTGCGCCTGACTTCAATCCATTGAAACCTTTTCGGTCGTCCACATAGCTGAAACCTTTCTCCTTGGCCATAGCCACAATATCTTTACCGTCATCGCGGCAAGATCCTTGTGTAGTATTTGCCAGGAAATGGCAGCGCCCACCACCAAGCATAAGATCCACCACTCGTCCAAGGGGGTAATCTCCAATGAGTTGCTCGGCGATGCGGTCTTCCTCCGAACGCATATTAACATGAGCCGCAAAGCATGCTGGCGTAGCGTCGGTGATCCTCGTAGTAACAACCAGCCCAGTCATGTATCCTGCCTTCTTCGCTGCCTCCAACACGGTCCCGCAGGGGTCATGGTTCGGCAGCACCGAGATAGCCCCGTTATAGCTCTTCAATCCGCATGAGAATGCTGTTGCTCCTGCAGCGGAATCCGTGATCAAACTTGACGTTGAGCGTGTCCGAGACTGGCCGATAAGGTGCTGGTCGATAACTAGCTGGTCACCCCAGGGAAGTCCATTCTGAAACTGATTGAACGACCTTGTCAACGACAAACTCGTCGGCCCCATGCCATCGCTAACCATGAATATCAGATTACGCTTCCCGGATGGATCGGAGTCTCCATGTTTTGGCGACTGGTGCTGCTTCTGGTAGAAAACAGCGAGGATGATAACGACGGCAGTGGCCAGCAGCGCCCAGACAAACAAGCCGATTTCTCGCCAGAATTTCCATCCTCTTGAATTATCGCCCCTATTTATTCGCTGACCAGTGAGGAGGGCATCTTCTTCGGCAAGATCACGGTCGTTGGAGATTTCGGAGGAGGCACGTTGGGAGAGGAGTGGTTGTTCTCCCCTAGCCATGTTGTTGGCTGACGTGCGAAAGTCTTCGGCTGGCTTTATCGGTTAGGTAAAGAGACTCAAATGCAGATGAAAGAGTGACAAAATAAGGAACGAGAGAGAGTGTTGATGAGGGAAAGATGGCTGATACCTGGAACCTGAAGCATCGCCAAAGGATGGCTTGGCAAGCCAGCAGACTCGACGGCTCCGCCTCCATAATCTGACACCTTACCTCTGAGACAACGCTGCGGTATTACGGTATGTCACGCCGCAAACTCTGCTCAGGTGATCATTCAGAGAAGTTCGCATCATGAGAACGGCAGTAAAGGGAAGCCTGGAGTTGCGCCATCATTTCTCTCGGTCCAAATATCCAGACTATAAATACGGAGTACGAATAATGAAGCCGCATAATACGACTGGAACTCTTCATATATGTCTTGATTAGAAGAGAAAACCTTATTCTTTAACGCGCTGTAACTAATATATGATGTATGCATTTATGAAAGCACATCAATTCAATTCTAATTACGGGGATGTTGTAATGAACATTATCATACATTTACTAAGAGCTCGCAACGGCTGGGCCGTCACGGCGCCCGTACTACAAGCATTATCGAATACGACAAGTGGGCCTGCAGAGCTCGGGTAGTCAGTGAGCCCGGATTGCTTAATTACGGCTCGAGCGAAGGGCCCCGATGCAGCTTCGGCTCGCTATATAACTCGGCAATCTCTGGGTTGTGTCAGCCTTCCTTTGCTCCTGAAGCCGACATTATGGAGCTGTGAACTATTAGCAACGTATTTCTTAGAAACGAGAAGGAAGTGAAAAGCTGTAGTGCGGAGTAAGCATTCAAATGCACTGCTAGAAAATATATGTTCAAAGATATCAGAGTTAAAGAAATATATACTATTTAGATGGCACTAAATCCACGACATTTAAACTGAATTATGATGGCTACCTCAATGAATATGCTCTATGGCCAGAGGTAGAAGCAATAAATCTTGAAAAGGATCAGCCCAAGATTTCGAAAGAGCCGTAAAAACAAGATAAAACTGGAAAGGAAATTATATTTATTTGTTTTCATGAAGAGTCTAGCGCTTATTTTCAGCGCCGCACTCTCCGATTACTGCACTTAGGTTAGCACCTTCCGCCTAGCGCAGCTGAGTTTCCAGATTCCAATGGAAGTATGGCCATAGGGTTGCGGTACTGGAGACATATTGTTTAAAAGTATCCCACTGACTACCCGCCTTTAAATCCAACAATAGCATACAACAACATTTGTTAAATGTCAGAAAAGAGGGCGTCTGACACTCAGAAACGGATGCGGGATTGGCGAGGATATGGTTCGGGCTACTTAGTGTGTATTTGGAGATTTGCTCCTAGCATTTCAGCTGAGGCTTGAGCGCCGGGGTCAATATTGCGGTGCACTTCACCACATTACAGGATCCGCCCGGCTAGGTGGCCTACCGGAAATCCGCTTAGGCTTTTTCTAACCAACCTATTATCACTGGAGGTATGCTCAAGTACGTCACTTTCGGGGAAATAAACTTTGAAGTAGCTTTTTCGTAAGACCTAGAAAGAGAATTCTGGTGGGGATATCTGTTATTAGAGGATAGATTCTGGCAAAAGGAGGATATGCAAATCTAGGGAGCACCTATGCCTTTGAGAGCAGCTTTCCCACCAACCCGTTTGTCGATTCCCACAACTCTCCAGCCAACTTCTCATTCGCTGCCAGCGCCCCAGGGTACTTGATTTTCCCATATGGAACGAGGTACTTGCCACCATACTTTGCCTTCTCCTTCCTGACCTCTACCGCAGTCGCAGCAAATAGTTGGGTCGTGGCGCCTTTGAGTGTTGTGGCCATTGCCAGTTTCAATAGTGGCTTGACAAAGTCCGGGAAGAGGCCCATCCCGCCATCCGTGGCGACGGCGCCCGGATGAACTGACATGGATATGATGGGGACACCTTCGGAGTCCATCTTGCGTTGAAGTTCTGAGGCGAAGAGCGTGTTGGCAACCTTGCTTATCCCGTAGCGCTTCATCATTGACATTATAGCGTTATCCTCGAGACCGGAGGGGTTATAGAGGGACTCCGGCGTGTCGAATCTTGTTGTAGCTGGGGCTTGAGAGACCGCCATAGAAGAGACCTGAGCGAGGAGTTATTAGGATAGGAACTCTTCCGGGTTGTCGAAATACTCGGGTCTTCAATGGACGAGCAAAATACTCAAAAGGGAATAAGTAAATAAACAAACAAGTAAATAAAGCTTACCGTCACGACGCGGACATCAGTATTTGCTTGAGACGCCGTCTTTTTCAGCAAGGGTAATAGACGGTCTACAAGAATGAAGTGTCCGATATGGCTGGCGAGTTAGCAGTTTTTTTTTTGGATGACATTGAGCAACGTACTTAACACCCATATTCGTATCAATACCGTCTGCGGTCTTCGCAAATGGGCCCGTTGTTACGCCGGCGTTGTTGACTATTAGGTTAGTAACGCATGTTTGGAGGACCCAAACATATCTTACTCAGGATATCCAGCCGAGACGCCGCACTTGATACCTTCTCAGCTGCTGCTACAACAGATGCAGGGCTAGCGAGGTCCAGAGGGATCCATGTGATGGCCTTGCCATCTAGAGACGGATTCGCGGACTGTATCTGTCTGATAGCTTCATTGGCCTTGCCCTCGGAGCGAGCGCCCATGTAAACTTTTGCGCCATGATTCGCGAGTTGTTCCACTGTTGTAAGGCCGATTCCCTTACTGAGCAGACTGGTTAGCTAATAAGAGAATAAGAGTTGGAGATCAGAAGCGCACTTTCCGCCAGTCACAAGAGCAACTCTACCCGTGAGATCTGGCATGTCTTGGACGGGCTTCCAAACCATCTTTTCGGTGGGTAGATGAGTCGTTGATGCTGTGGCAAATACGAAGGTTGACGCTGACAAGAGAAACCGGAATTAATTCACTGGATTGGCTACAGTCGTTTCACTAAAAATCGTCAAGTGATACAAAACGCATCACACTCCTCTAACCACCCGCAATACTAATATTGTAAATTCTTTAGAACAGCCTGACCTCTCTGTAGATCAGCAAGCACATAGAGGATGTCAATCGAGTTTGTGTTTCTTTGTAAACCGCGGAGTTCGAGTGTTGCGATGGGTGGCCTAGCACGCGCGTCCTTGGGATGGCACCCCTAGAAACGCCACATCTGCTCGTTCGCTTAACTTCCCAATTCAGACCCAGCCAGTCCTGTTTGCCTTTGCGAAGCCGTCGGACTAGAATGCAGCAAGAAAAGCCGTTCTCAAAAGGTCTCTTTTTGTGGTATCTAGCTATGAGAACTTCAGCCACCCCGTTTCTAACTTCGAGACATGGAAATAAATCTTTATGCGCTAGGCATCAGATAATACAGATCGGCTTGACTAGAACAGCAGTGGGATGATATAAATGCTTCCAAAACAAGCGCTTTTATAAATTTCATAAAATAACCCTATGGCTTAGGCATACCCCTGAGCCAATGTAGATTGACCGCAGTCAACGTCTACCCCGTGGAAAATAAGCTCAAAATATTCTCCATCCCCAGTCTCTCAAACCCAATATGAGGCTCGATTGAAGCACCCGCATTGCGAGATAGCAGCTGTACATTTTCCATCTTCGCAAGTTTTTGATTGACAGCTGGCTCGTTGTAGTGCACACCCAAGCCAGCATGTACAAGGTGTCCACTTTCCAAGGCGGTTACTGGTGCTTCCTCGCCAATGAGCTTTCCGCGGGCAGTGTTGACTAGGCGTGATCCACGCTTCATCATCGCGAAATGGGGTGCATCCATGACCCTGTCACCGAGAACACAGCCTGCATCTGCCAACATATCGTCCAGCTTCTCGTAAAACTTGGCGTTGATACTTTGCTCTATCTCGGCCGGCATTCGCCGGATGTCGTTATAAAGGATCTTCATTTCAAATGAAGTCTGCGCCTTCTGTGCGGTTCTGTAGCCGATCTTGCCAAGTCCGATAATTCCAAGAAAGAAGCCGTTTGGATTATGGGTGACAGCCGCAATATTTCGATTAGCGTCCTTAAATTTTCCACGCCAAGGGAGCGTGCTGATATTGCGGACCAAGAGAACCTGCGGAAGCTTGAGAGAGTGAGCCAGATCACCGCATCCGCTACGGACTCGGTACAAGTGGCGGCTGCATTGCAGTATATAACCCCTGTTTAGGCCTCGTTAGATGCTTGCAGCTGAAATGCTTGATTTCGATGAGGATAATGAGAGATCACATGTGCCATAGGCACCCTCAATAAAATAAAACCCCCCAAAATAATTGTTTAGAGTCTTGGTTTGGTGGCGTATCAAGGAGGCGTTGCTGCTGGGCGTCCGTGTGCGTAGGACATTAGGGAGCTTAGACTTGACAATGGCCTACCTTGCCCAACCATCCTTGTGGTATCTGCTCAATCAAACCTAGCGCTTGCACTGGCACAGATTTTGCAAGACTTTGGGAGAAGCAATCTGTAAGCAACTTTAGTACTAGGTGATCACAATGCGGGAATGATAAAGATGTATACATAAGCTCATCGTCTCAATTGCCCAAATCTCCACTGGTGTTCTAAAAAGGTCTATACATCGCAACAAAGTCTCCTAATTGCTTGGTCTTCAATGCTTGCATGAAGTCGGCCCTATTCATGCTGTAGCTGCGCTTGATGGTAAATTTTTCTCGCAAGTTTTTGTACAGCTCATGGATCCATTTGATGTCATTGCCAGGATGCAAGACAATCGGTTTAGACATGATGGTTCAGAAACGGTCTTACAGAAGTGAAGACGAAGAAAAGACATATAGAAGCCAAATTATTTCTGAAAGCACCCAATATACAAGTTGACGCCAGAGATGGCAGGAAGATCAGGCTCATGTACTGCAGCAGCACGAGGGGAAATACGAAGGGGTACAATTTTCTGTCCGCTGAGCGCTGTGTAGGGAAGATGAAGATAGTTATGCAGAGGGTTTTCCAAGGATGGAAAGTTGTTCCGCCCTACCACACGTGCGTCTACGTGCTGGCCGAAAGCAACGTCTCTTAGGAGCAGCTGCATCTTACTCTGGATGGTTGTTTAGAGGGTTAGAGGGGGGTATATTTTAAATTACATCACAAACTATCGCCGGCATCCCACAAGAGCAGAGGGCGTTCCCATTACGCCTCATCTCTATAGTCTGATATATAATTCATCTGTCCGATAACGGCTAGGTCGAATACCATTTCCACATTACATATAACGCCTATTGCTTTCCCATCATAGCGATAGAAAGTCTAGCGGTTGTTCTCATTAAAACCACGTCGGCAGTCTCATAATGCCCGCACCGTTGATATTCATCTGGCTTGGGACAGCTGAATCCATGTCCACGTCCATTCCATATTCTCTTACCATGTCATCCCAATTTGTCCAATCGAGACCTCCGTCACCAAGGACAGGGGAATTTGGGCTTGTACCGGAGTTCTGGGGTGATAAATTTCGGTCCTGCATAAGTCCGTTGATCGAGCCTGGGGTGATATCTTCTGCTAACGGACCCATCATAGATAGATCGCCCATAAACCAGTCAAAGCCCATCTCCGTAAGCTCGCTAATGTTCTGAGCTTCAACATTTGTCGGACTACTAATTGACTGTCCTATTGGGATGCGCGGTGGGGACGAAGAAGGAACCTCGCCCAGCCTGGGTGCTGTGGGCTGAAGCATCGCGTCAAGTTGCTTGTAAGGTTGCTGTTGAGTCGTTGGCGGTAAAGCATCAAACACCTGACCAATGTCTGCGTAGGACGTCGTCTGAGTTTTCAGCGATGCCGCTGCACGTTCGAGCGCCAGTTCTCGCTCTCTAGCTGCTCTGGCTTTCGCCATTAATTTCCGCAGTGGCCTCCATAAACAGCCTTGGCGATATCTTTTGCTAGCACTTTCATTAAGCGGGTACCACCACTTCCCAGCTGTCGCTTCAAGCGCCCGCCAAGCTCTTTCGACAGCTTCGCCTTTGGTGCGCACGCAAAGTTCTGACAGCAAGAATGCTATGGCATGCCATTGCACATATGTCCTAAAAAGCCAGCCCCATTTCATCGTTCGGGCTTCCGTCTCCAGCAGAATGGAATATTCGATGTTCTCTAGTGAGGTGATGAATAATTTGTCCTTTGTTTCTTGGGGTAGACTGGCACCTTGTAATACGTTAGCTAAACGTTTGCATCGGACGTGACGGTAAACACTCACCTCCGTCGCGTCTCTGGTGTGGGTGGTAGACAACTAGCCACATTTTTGACATGATTAGTCTGGAGATAGTCGCCGTCACCCAATAAAGAGGTACTGACATGTCGCAATTTTTCAGGTACTTCTCTTCTAGTCGCTGATGACACTCGCTAATCCACTTCTCCTTTTCCGGAATGCTGAGATTTGCGAAGTACGCACTGCACCGGTTAGGGCCAGGTGGTATGTACAGGATCCGGCGGAATATATTGGCGACTTCGAATCGGATAATACAAAACGTCATCTCTGTGAAGCCAACCCGGCCTTCGGGAAATTCCTTCATGTCTGGGTCTAAGTCGGTGTCATTTACGTTCAGGGGCATTTGAGTATCGAATTGAGCTTCGACGATTGTTGGGTCACAACCGTGATCCTCGGACGCCCGTGCATCCAAGATGCAGACTTGCCACCATAACCGTCGCCGCATCTCGATTTCGAAAGGGGAAAGATTAAAATGACTACCGTCACGGTGAATGCCCAAAGTCTGTGCAATACGCACTACAAGTCCCGTCAGAGTCCAGATTACGCGGGCATCGTCATTTCGGCGGAGGAGGATAAGAAAGATAACGAATGCCTGTAATATGATGGTTTCGTCGCAATACAGAAAGTTTGCGCGGGAAAGGGATTGTTCTAACGCAAAACGGTATTTCATTAGGAGGCCTGACCGTTCTTCCCCAAACTTTTCGAGGCATTCTTGCGGCGTTAGGCTTGTTATCGAGCCGTAGTAAATAGAAAACATGAGACACTCTAGACCTTTAGGAATTTTGTCTAGATGATTCGCAGCTTCAAGTACTTTAGGTTCTATTGTTGGTATGTGGAGAACTTTACACAGGGGGTCGACATTTTCTTTGAACAGTGACCAATGCATTGGTATATGATCTGCGGGAGGGTGTAGATCGAGCATACCGACACTCGTTGAGCTGTATCCGAATATAAAGCTTTGGTGACTTGAGCATGCATCTGAGGTTGCTGGGGAGGGGTAGGACTCGTCTTCATCGTCGGAAGCGTTGACGAGTATGCTTTTGAGATCTTCCACCTATGACAATAAATTAATGCAATTCCAAGACATCCATGCAAAAGCAAACATACCTCGTTGTTGAGACTTGCCCAAAAGCTATTGTTGATGTATCTGCTCCTGCCTTCATCGACCACCAATCTTCCAAACCTAGATTCAAGCCCGTCAACGGTATCGTCTACAGCAACGGTAGGAGAGCCCATTCCTCGAGAACATTTATCCTCTCCGTTGGCATGAGAGCCCTGTCGCGATCTTTGTCCTTCATCGCTATGCGCCTGTTGTTCCTCTTCAACCTGTGCATTCAAGGTTTGTACCACTCCTTCCAATCTCTTCAGCCTCTCCATTAACTCTCCATCCGGCGGTTTTCTCGTTTTTCTGGGCGCGCGGCCAGGATTTGGGAACACGCATTCTATCCTTGCCTTGGTGCAATTACTGCAGGGTTGTTTTTTATCACATTTAACCTTGCGCTTCCTACATGTAACGCAGGAACGCGGATTGGCACCACCACTTGAGCTGTTGCTGTGCATGATTGTCGAACCGCTGGGTTTCTGAACGCGATCATTGCCGGTAGGCGTTCGCAATATTGAGAAGGACTGTTCGTCCGTCATGGTAAGGAATAGGTGATCAAACGTAATCGCAGGGTGCCGGCGGAGCGGACCAGTGGGATTTAAAAGCAGCGATTTCAAGAGAGATGATCCCTGTATTATACCTGGACATCGGTGGCAAGGGAAGATCAACCTCCGATTCCTTAGCTTTGGGTTCGTTTACTGGGGTATACCGCTTCCGCTTTGGCGCATGGGGTCTTATTAAGACTTCTAACTAATATGAGTCACTGCGTCTATTCGATTTTTGCAAAGAGGCACAAGGGCCTGAGGAAATTAAATGTATGAACCCCTTTGATAGGAATGTCGGTATGGAAGAATGCCGACATCTTCGTCATGGCTCCTATTCCATCTTGACCATCTGATCTGATAACATGCATTGGTATCGCAAGGCAGAAACCTTGCTTACGAAGCTTCCTTTGCGTTATTGTCCTCGGAC
>Ga0307515_10009573_pt1 | contig 18716 bp, 6 predicted proteins | sample 17_EM_MG_FD_194513 | JGI IMG/M metagenome (GOLD analysis project Ga0307515, IMG submission 194513) | Populus trichocarpa ectomycorrhiza microbial communities from riparian zone in the Pacific Northwest, United States - 17_EM | ecosystem: Host-associated > Plants > Roots > Unclassified | place...
AAAAAAATAAACAAAAAAAAGAAGAAGAAATCAATTTTGGGTAAAAAAAAAAGAAAAAAAAATCCTGCTAAAAAAAAAAAAACAAACCTGCTACAGTGAATATCCCACGCGTTTTAGAGTTCTTTATAATTTGTTTTTTTGTTTAATACCTTTTCTTCCCCTCAATTTAAAAAAAATATATATAATTTCATTATTTGTTATCGATGATTTATTTTTTATTTTGCTCAAACCTAAAAAAATACAATATCACTATTTGTTATCAATTATTAACTTTTACTATATCGGCATCACATGCTTATCATGGTTTTTTTTACTTCTAAAATAGTTGTTTCATATAAAAAATTATCATGCATTTTATTATTATATAATCAAATGAAAAATAATATCTGGAATAAGAAATTTATTGAATCCGAAGAAGTGTATGACTTCAATTGCGAGTTTGCTTGGTTGAATTAAGTTCAATTAGGTTCTTTTTAATTAAATTTTATTTTTTACTGATTTTATATTTCAATATTGAGTTAATTCAGAATTAAGCTTTCTGATTTTTTTTCAAGATTATCCTCGTACATTTTGCTAGTCAACTCATGTTTATTTTTTCTATCTCAATATTAGATAAATATGTTGTTCAATTCATGATTGAAATCTATTTTTTTTAGAAGACATATCACCAATACCTGGATATTGTTTTTTGCACTTTAATTTTATTTTATTTTTGCTTTGATCCGCGGCATAGCATGGACCAATGAATTAGTAACTTATATACTAAATAACCTAGGACATTTATTGTAGCAAGTTCTTTTTGTTCTCAATTTTTTTTTAGTGTCTTTCTATGCCTAAATTGGGTTATAATTTGTTAAAATTTATTAAGTTTCAAGCAAATTAAAATATAGGGGACCAAACTGTAAAACACACTAAAATTTCATTATCCATCTATTTTTTTATTTGAAAATTTATTTTTATCCTTCTACTTTCTCTTTTCAACCTTCATAATCCTTCTAATTTTTAAAAATCTAATTTTGATGCAAATATCCATTTTTCTTATTTTTCAATCCCTGAGTTTGAGAGATAAGAGAGAAAATTGTCAATTTTCATTAATTCCAAACCCTAAAAATATCAACTTTAATGTCAAAAAGTTTCATTCTACAAGAGAAGTTTGATTGTGATTGTTTTGAACCTCAATATTGCTTGAAGAATCAATATTGCTTGAAGAATAGATTGAAGCCAAGAAAGAAAATTTTTATTGGGTTGATTTTGTGTTCTTAGACCATTTTCTTAATTTTTAGCTTGATAAATTAGTTTTTTTAATGTTACAAGGGTGTTATTTAGGGGTTTATTGGCAAAAAAAAAATTTGAAAATAGGGTTTTGACCCAAAAACCAACTCATGACTTTTCAGCCACCATTGGCGGCTAAAATGTGAATAAAAGCAAATGACATGTCATCTGTCTTTTTTTTATCCTTCAATTGTTTTTGCTGACAATCACATCTTTTAATTATTTTTAAGAAAAAATTTCTCTATTGTTGTTATCATATATTTAGCTAAAAATAAAATTATTAAACTCAATAAAGTTCATAACCTAGGTTACGGGTTTTAAAGATTAAACCATTAAAATCGGGTCAATCCAATATGTTCTCATCTCCCTTTTTTTATCATTAATTTTTTTATTTCAATCTTTTCTTTTAATTCTTTTTTTAAAATCTCTATTTCTTTTATCATATATTTAAGTAAAATAAATAAATTAAAAAAAAAACAAAATTATTTAACCTAATGAAGTTTATGACTCATGTCACAATTTTAGCAGGTTAAGCCACAAAATAAAGCTTAATCCAATATATTATTATCTTAATATTTTTTTAAAAGCTACTTTGAATTTGTCTTCATTACATGTTTTGTGTTGGTTTTGATTTGCTTTTTAAAGGGTTATCTCGGTCTCTAGATCTGGATCGTAAGTTTAACAAGTTAATTATGATTGACCCGAATTGATTCAATATGTCACCGTATCAAAAAAAAAAAAAGGAGTTTGTAATCCACATTCTTGGATTATTATTTTTTTGGTTATCTAGGTTTTTTTGTGTTAAAAAAAAATTGTTTGACTTGTAACGTATCATAGGGCATTAACCGAGTAATGACATAATACCCTTTAAATTTATGGAAATGACAAAACTGACCTTTATCCTTTTCTTTCTAGTTTATACTCCTAGCTAAACACAAATTTCAGGGATTCTTTCTTTCCTTAAGCGTAGTCATCCAAAAAATAACACTCGCACTTTGTTTCTGTAAATTCATGTGAACTTTTTAACAATTACCTATAGCCTTCTTGAAATAATAAATAAATAAATAAATAGGCTCCTCCAACTCGATATTAAATTAAATGAATTGAAAAAAATAAAATGTTAGGAAATAATTGTAAACTTTAATATTTTAAGGTATAAAATTACATTATAAAGTATATCGTCGGGTATTAAAGATACAAAATAGAAAAACACCGTTAAAATTTTATGATTAATCTTAACACATTTAAAATTCCATTGATCTAGGAGGTAGATTCGTTATTTGGCATCGTACACACCACAATAACCTATAAAAGGTCATCAACTATATAGTCATTATGGGCAAGCCATGAAAATATTTTAAGACATTATTAAGAACCTCTAATAAATTAGTCATTATATTGTCACAACAACGATCACCATCATATATGAGTGTTTATATTTCTTTAGGTTCAAATTCTAGCCATTCTTTTATATGTTCATCCCTCTAAATCATACCAATATAAAATGTTTCAAACTTCTTCCAGGTCCTTGATATATCTTCTCTAATATTCTCTTCAACGCCACATCTTTGAACCTTATATTAAAGTTATTGAAAAAATATCACGAACAATGATGATGATACCCAATTAGCTCAAGCCATGTATGTGCCATTGAATTTTTAATTGTTACATATTTATCTGATATTATACATAATTTGATATGTCCACCTATGACATATTAGCGAAGTAAATCTAAAAGTCATGTTTAGTTAATGTTTGTCTCTTATTTGACCAAAGCATAACATCACAAAAAAATACCTATTTTTCTCGTTATAAGTAACTTCAATCAATAATTTTATCTTGTATTTCTTATAAAAGTGAGTCATCAATACTTATCAATGGACAACAATATTTAAACCCCTTAATTGCAACTCCAGATGCCTAAAATACTCTTATAAATAATGTTTTATTGTCATCAATCATTTTATGATCCCACTTGACAACTATACTTGGATTTGATTCTATAATAGCTTAATAAAACTCTAAGCAACATTTGAAAGGACTCCTTATATGAACCAAATAATTGTTTTAATACTTTTTGTTTAGTTGTTCATGCCTTATGGTATAAGACATCACACAAAAAAATTCTTATATATGGCAACTTGAATGGTAGAGATGTAAATACTTATTTCATCTTTGACAGTGGTCATCATCACATTATTGATAAGTCTTAGTCAATATGATGATGACCTCGCATAACAATTGAGTTGATACATGTATGAGGTTCTTTGAATCAGAATTCTTGTGATGCCCCCATGTAAATACAATTGGCATGTCGGTTCATATATATACTATAATTGCATATAAGTTATGGTTGAACGTTGCATCTTATATTATAATGAATTCTTTATATATCACCGCTTAACTACAGAAATTAATTCATACTTGGTTTGAAAAGTTTGTCCAACCTCCAACTCATTAGTTAAGCTTGAATTCTTACAACTTAAAGCCAAATCATTACATATCGTTTGAGCAACCCCACTAACATCCTCAAATTCAACAATGAAAAGTCCTATGAATTGGCTTATTAGCTCAACTAACTCATCATCCCCAACTATGTCGTCACATTATTGTCATCTTCGTCATCACTTAGTTCAGAGTTATCATAACAATATAAAACAATTGTCATACCCAATCGTGCTTTCATATCTATAATTTCTTATGTCAATGTTAGATTCATTGCATCACCATTGATCCTATTGATCCTAGACAAACTAACTGCATGTGATGCTTATATAGTCCTTTGAGTGTAACTTGGGTTCAAATTGAACTCCATAGTAGAAAGGTTTTCTTGTTAAGTATATTATTCAAGTAGAGCTTTAAAATTTGCAACTCATTTTCTATGGCCAACTCAACCATTGAATTTAAATTTTCATCATTAGAACTTGGCACACCAACATAATGATTTAGACACACCCTCATATTACATCCTCAAAATAATGTCAACTTCAATTTCAAAACAAATCCCACTCAAAGCCTTCATATATTAACATTTTTAGTTCATTATAAGTGATACCAATAGAAATATTGACATTAGTACCACTATAATAACATAATAATTTCTAAACCCTAACATAATCAACAAGATCATAATTCATAAAAATTTATTCCTAAATAACATTATTTATCAACTCAATTGGTATAATTTTAAGCTAATTAAAATAATTTATAGTTAATTTAACTAAAATCATCAAATTCCTAAACTAACAAAAAAAAACCCACAACCATATCATAATCAACAAAAACCTAACTCATCAATTTCTCCCCAATAATGTAATTTATCAACCAATTGATGTATTTTATAATTAATTAACATAATTTATAGTAAATTTAATTAAAACCAACAAAACCCTAAACTAACACAAAAAAAACTCTAACCTAACCCCTAACATAATCACAAATTAGCACAAAAAAATTAAATTAATAAAGGAGGAAGGTAGATTATACCTGAAATTACTGAAACAAAGAAGATGTGAGTAGTGGTGGTGGCAGTGGTACTTGTTATCTGGAGTAAAGGAAGAGGGGGATGGGATGCAATGGGAAGAGAGGTGTTCTGTAACGCGCATGTAACCCACACTATATGCTATTTTGCCAGATCATTTTACAAAAACAAAATCTCTTGCCATAAAAACTAAAAAAAAAAGCAAATAGTTCAAAACAAACTGACGGTACTCCTTTAAAACACATAACCAAGGAATAGTAGATAACAATCAATGCAATTGTTGAGGTAATAATTCCAACTAGATTCAAAAGTTTGTATGTCAAACATTCAATTTTCTTGCTACAGACTAGTAATGGTTGTTAATGGCACAATGACCTAATCATCATCCAAAGACTGAATCGGTGAAGGCTGTTTAATGGTACACACTAGTTAGCTGATCCAGCAGCTTACCAACTCAATCAGTGGGCACATCCGTTATATTTTTTACATGTACTTTTTCTATTTTTTAGCAAAATAAATTCATAAAATACAAAAATATGAAAAGTCAACAGTCCAATGGATTCTCATTTCCATTCCCTCTGTTATTTTCAATGGTCAAAACAATGTCGCATGTTTAGTACATGACTAATTCCTTTTTTCTATTTCTATTTTGTGAAAAAAAATAATAATAACAAATACATTGATGGAATAATATACATGCCGAGGTTGCAAAAATAACTACAAGAGGGACCATCCTCTGTAACACCTAAAAACAACAAAGCTAGGCACACAAACCAGAATCAATCTGATGGGAGAACAGTAAGGTAGTAGGGATATCCCAGGCTTGTCCCTGAAGACTGTATTCTCTCTCCTACACTTTCATGATCGTTAACTGGTATAAGATTCCAATTCAAAACATAGTTTGACAAATCATATGTACCAGGGGAGAACACGCATATTTGAAGAGGAATTTCAGTTGTGGATAGCGGCTTGATTTGGACTCCGGTTGAGCTTGACCCAGACCAGATGAATGGAGAGACACTTTCTGGTAATAGTGACTTTCGAACATGGTTTCTGAGTGCATCAGATTCGATTTTACTGTCCTTCGCTAGAGACACATCATGCCACCCAACTTGGTTTCCAGAAGCTTCATCACTCAGCTGATCACTAATGCTGGTGGAATCAAGGGTCTTTAAGATTATAGATGCAAGAGCATTCGATGAGTTGTAGATAGTCATCCTAAAATTTATTTCGCAAAATGAAGAAGAAAAGTCGTGATGTCTGGTTCGAGGTCCATCAACTACCCATGATATTGGACTTGTGCTCGCAGTGCTGTAAATGGAAATAATAATTAACAACTAGATGATTGAAGAACGTACAGAAAAAACAGAACAGCCACTGCAAACCAGAAGCGCTTTTGTATATTCTTGCCTGCAATGACATGCATGATGAGAAAAGACATGATGTGCATCTGCAACTCCAGGCTGAGAATTGCTTTTTAGTGGCCGAGAGATCAAAATAAAGTCCACTGCATTTTCAGCTTCCTGATACATACAAAAACAGAAGGCTCAAAATGACCAATAAAGAAACAAAGGCAGTGCAAGGAAATGAGATGACTGATCACAACCGAACATAAAATATTAACTGCCACTATTGTTGCTTACCTGCAACTTTGATTAAACAGAGCACCCAAAACAAAATAACAAAATCCTAGGCTTGACACTTACTACAGCTTGTAAAGGATGTCCAAAATTGTCACTCAGAATTTTGACCAAAAAAAAACAAGGTGGCTGTGCAGCTGTGTTGGTGGTCTAGGTGGTGATAGTGATGAAAATGCTGACAGTACCAAAAACAGCCACCGCATTTGATTGTCATTCGGATATTACCAACCTGATTAGAAATTCCATGCTGCAACCTTTCATAATCGTGGAAACCAACCAAAGGTGATTTGGATGTATCAAAAGGAGCTCCTTTGCTACCATCAGGAACCAAACTTACATTGCTTCCAATGTGAGGGAAAAGAGATGAGGTACTTTCTTCAGTACTTAATGATTTCCTACAACTCTGAAGACGAAGAATAATTTAATTGATCAGCTTAAAATGCGTAGCATAATTAGGTGAAATTTAAAGGGCCATGAAAATGAATTTACAGGGCATTGGCAAAACACATTAGGAAATATTATCCATGTACAAGTTAGCAGTAAGCACATCAAGCTTCGCACTAAACAACAGAACAAGGAAATAGAAGAAGATAGGAAGAAAGAAACGTTTAATCTGAGAGAAAGGAAGAGGTAAAAGGTCAAAAGGCAAGGGAAGGGCAATTTCAAAAATGCTTAACCTGAAAATGCAGATTCTTGTACCAACCTTGAGCACAAAGAAACATGAAAATGCTTGGCCAGCAATTAGAGATTGTGAAGGGAAGATTGTATCGATGGGTTGAAGCAGAGAAATTTCCCAGTGGCTTCCAATGGTTGATAGCTGATTAACCTGGATGCTCTCTGAGTTAGTTTTGTTGACAACATCCATGTGCACAAGGAACTCTTGCAATCTTGACGGATAGGGACTGATTTTAAATGACACATCCAACGATGGTAGTACCTATTGGAAAAGATTTTTAATGAATCACATTAGATAAGTAAAAAGTGTTTGATCAACAAAGAGAAATCACATGCATCACCAACTTAATGATAGTTGGTTCTTAACAATTGAAAGACGAACAAGAACAGTATGAGTATTATAATATCTATATAGCACAAGTATAAATTATTCTGAATTCATCCATGACAATATTAATCTTGATATCAGAAAACCCATTCATTATTTCGCACTGATAGCTCTAGAAGCTTGGTATGATCTCAAGCTATTATCGGGATTATAAATAGTATGAAGTATGAAGAAAAGACAACAAATCCCCATCATATTCAAGCACATACCTGCAAATTATAATGCATGCGTAGAATTCGGTATCTCATGGCACTTGATTGATCTCCCATCTCATAGTATATTACTACTTGCAAGGAGATGTTTCCAGGAACAGCAGCCCGAAACCAAAGAGGCCACAATAGTGGATTTTCCCCTTGCACTGAGAGATCCTGAAATACAAAGGCAACAGCAAGTATATAACTAAAAATGGCAAGATACCAATTTTATGTTAAATGCCACAAACCAATGCATAAGGTGAACTTCTGACCTCTGGAAATAGAAAAACACCATGAGATGCTATTTTTGGATTAGCAGGTGGGCTAACATTTGTTTTCTTCTCTAAGCATGCAGGAAATTCTAAATCCAAATCTTCTTGTTTCCCAATATTTAGGAATCTAGGATGGCTGGTCTTCATTTTCAAATTCTGCCAAGAAAGATTATAAACAAAGTTAAAACAGAAAAGACACTAGAAGCACCCGTTCATTAATGCATCTTACTAATAGACAGTATTTATGCTAGCATTTGCAGGAGAAATTAACAAAGCCTGACATATAGGCAAGTTGGGTTCTTCCTTTCACTCAAAGTTACCATGGTAATTTGTGGCAGTCTAAGAGATTAAGAAACTTTTTTAAAAAAATAATAATAAATTGTGGCAGTCTAGTAGATTAAGAAACTTTCAAACATAAATATTCTTTAAAAAAAAGGCCATTATCCAATTCGGGCACCATCAACTGAGGTCTTGGAATGAAAAATTTGGAAACCATCCTAACCTTTAACATTTTTGGATGAAGTGGGTATTCATAAGAATCAAATTTGTGCCTCTACAGCTGTAGATCCAAAACATTTACCAAGTACAATATTAAGACATTGAAATCATCAAATCAATCTTTAAAAGGTCAACATGATTCAATTTTCCAAATCACAAGGTTGCAATACAATAGCCAGTGGGGTCACAAATACAAGAAGCATGCTACCCAATGGCACACAAAGTACATTATTCATTAGGACACTAGAATGATGGGAAAAAAGCATACCTTTACAGAAACTTCTGATCGGTTCCTCAACTCTAAAACAAGATTCTGTAAATGTCCTGCATATGCCTTCTCAGGTAGAGCATGAATGAAGCCCTCAAGCTTGGGTAGACTCTGGACAAGAATGAATATTTTTAAAAATTGATATTCCAACTTAATCTAAATAAATAAAAAATCCAAAGGAGCAGTGTGGGGGGGCAGGATGTCGGTACCTGGATCACTATAAACTTCAAGTAATTGCCGGGTGATTGCTTAGCTTTCCTTCTTCCCTTTGCAATTTTCTTTTTCACATAATTAGACCCAAAACTATAAAAACCAACCACAGAACCTGACAATTTCCATCTGACACCAACAATTTTTAGAATGCCTTCTACTTTGGGAGTAACTGTTAGTTGCACCTGAAAGGGAAAATAGGATTGTCAAAACATGACTTCCAAAAATGACGGTGACTATTGAGCAAAATATATTAGGAGAGCATTGTATCAAAGAGAAGTATCTATGATCATCGACAAGAGGACAGTAACTATGACTATTGAGATAGAGAAACCAACTGGACTCTTACAGAGATAGAAGAACCAACTAGACTCTTATAGAGATAGAAAAACATCCACATGGAGAAATGTCAATATACTAAGTTTTGGTTACACTATCTTCAGTGCTATATTCTGGTTTGAAGTATTTTCCATATGGACTGCCTATGACAAATAATCCATTTTGGTTTGCACTATTAAAGTTTTGGTTTATCAAACTACAGAAAATGTGGGTGGACAAAGAAACAAATTCAAAGATTCAGGCCTTCCTCCAATGGCAGAACCTGAGATAAATTTTGGGGTGTGGGTGCCATTTATTATGTACTTGTGCTTACATAAAATTTTCATTGATTTGTACATTAATAGAGCATAGAAATGCATAAAAATATTATAATCTAACTTGGGACCATATCATATCCAATTTGTCATTCAAAGAAATTAAAACCAAGAAAGAGGACTAGCTCCATCCAAAATTGAAATTCAGTACAATATATTATAATTAGAATTGCAAAATCATTCATTCTTGAAAAAATCAAGAAGAAAGGAAAGAAATAAGAATTGCAACATTATTATATTTCTATTAGGGAAATAATTGCAAAAAAAGAAAGATTAGTAAATCAACTACAGCTTCGAATAGAAGTGAGAATGTTTAATTTGAATTCATTTGTTTGAAGAAAAGATACGAATCTATAAGAAAACTGAAAGTAGCGACTAGTTCTTGCATGCCTCAACGTCATTACTAGTTCTTATACCTTCTTACACAAATGGTCATTTTTGTCAAATATATTTTCCAAAACAAAATTATTATTTGGAAATCATCATTACGACACATTTGTTAACTTGATTTCTTCACGAATTTTTAAAGTGAGCAGCACACACTAATATTTGATTAACTGGCGACAATACCACTTACAAAATCCATGCAGTGAAATATCGCACAGAGGTATCGTACATATAGTGATGCACTTAATTCTCTCTTTCACACGCACCAGAAAACAGGGATAACACACCATGACTCTAAAAAGTTCAGAAAATTTCAAATGTGTTAAGTCACTGCAAATTCATTCCACAGTTCAAAGAAAGCACTCACCAAATTGGCTTCACCCCCTCCCAGTGAGATGTTGACCTCGGACAAGGAAAATGAGGAAGTGTCTGATATTATCTCTCTGCAGTAAGCGAGCAAAATTAAGTTAGCAGTTGTAAGAATGACACTGAATCCAGGAGCACCATAGGAGGAAACTGGCTTGAAAACAAACAAAATTTAGGAAAAGATTGTGAAAAGGTTTGCACAAATACCTCAAGTTTTCATGTTCTTCATTATTCCAGATTCCAGCAGTTGAGCAACTTGCATCTGCGTCAACATTAAAATTGTGATCACCTGTTTTCTTTTTCCTATGAATTTACCCTCATCCAAATTGACAAAAGAAGAAAGAGAAGGAAAGAAAATTTAGAGATAAACTGCTTGTAACTCACCAGAATTCGTTTCATCTGATGTTGCAGAAAGCTCGCATATCAAAGAAACACTAGAGATTGAAATAGGGATTTCCAGGGGGTTCTTAAATTCAATAGCGATCTTTATTGCTTCTGCAGTCACAAAATAAAAGAATGTTATACCACTAAAGGCAATACAACGGATGAGGCCCCTTAGTCCCTTCTTTTTTTTTGTGCACCTGGTACTGATTAACAATCTTACATAATAAATAAGCAATCAAAACCCTTTTTTTCCAATATTTCCTGTTCTCGGTAACAAACAAAACTAGACATGGACTCTCAAATTATTTTTCATGTATTGCTGACAGAACAAAACTCTTAAATAACTTGTATGCATTATGAATCTGAGTCTTCATCAAAATTCAAGTCCAAAACTAACATGCAGTCTCAAAATATTCTCCATGCACTGCAAGGATTATTCCCGACAAAACAAAACTCTCAATAACAAAATTCAAATCCAAACACCACATGAAGTGTCAGTGACAGAATTTCACAAGCTGTGTGCTCTTAATGACCCGTATTAAAAGAAAACCTCCAAATAATATTATGCATAGAAACTAAGAAACATTCAGTTTTGCTGCTGTACATAGCAAAAATAACCCTGAGTTGAACATAGGCAAAAATTAAGCAAAATCAAAAATTTTCATTCCTAACATATAGAATAGTGTATTTTATAAATTAAAGAAGATTTACACAATTTTCCATAGAACAATATCACCTTCATACCTCCAGCCACACAGATGTTTGATTCTTTATATTTCGGTAAAAGCTTTGATTGTAGTTCCAGCCAATTAGTCCTGACAGTAGGCAATGACGGGATCATGTCTTCCTCCAATGAACGCCAGACACTTTCTTTAACACTAGTCTGGTATGTTAAAAAGGAAAGGTAGCATCAGCTATAGTTGATCATCTAAACCACTTTCAGAATTCAGACAGTCTTCCAATTGAAGAGACAATAAAACTACAACTATGACAATCATAATCATAAATATATTGATAGCAGCAATACAAGATTTTGATATCTTCAAGAGATACTTTATATGAGCATTCATTAGGATATTTGGTGATGCTTACACCACCAACACACTTGATTTAGGTTAGGAAAACCTAAAAAGGATAGATAATAACAATACAAGATATTTGATATGTTAAAAGATGCTTTGCACGTTCCAGTGAAATTTTAATTAGTACTTGTGGCCATGCTTACAGCACCAACAAACTTGACTTCAAGTTATTTCTTAACCAACTTCATAAATCCAAAAGGTTTAGTGATAAAACCATGAGGTGATGTGCACATCAGGCTTAAGATACATAATGCACAGAATCAAAGATTCATGGAATCCCCTCCTGATAAATAGCATCATTTTTCAATGTCTTCCAGAGAGTCGGAGAGAGAGAGAGAGAGGATCTGTGTTCGGTGTATAAATATAGCAAATGCTAGGGCTGATGCATGTATGCACCCTAACAAATTTAATGATATCAATAAAACAAAGCGGAGAGCAGGAGAGGCATCTTAAAAAGCTATTAGGGAAAAGTGACATTTATAGATTACAGAGTAGTAGAACAACATACTGATCCAGGCAATGCATAGGTTCGATGGTCTTCAAAATCAACCTTAAGCGATGAGATGTTGATAACAGGCAACTGAAGTCTTAATACCTCAAATGTTTTCCCTGCTTTCTACATCATCCAAGATGAATTGTCAAACTCAGGGAAATGGGAAATGGGAAAAATAAATACCACCTATATCAAATTAGGGTTAGAGTCTACCATTTAGAAATAGCAGTCACCTGAACAATTTGAAGAAATTCTCTGAGGAATAACTCCTGTGTTGCCTTGGACTGATGGCTACAGGCCAGGACTTCCAACATATGTGTGAAAGCAACATCATACATCCCAAGAAAACCATAACACCTATGTTAAATAAGCCCTGTTAAAAAATTGTGCTTTGCAAATTTTGCAGGCCCAGCATGTTAAACTTCAGTTGGATCAATTTGAAATAACTTACTGGCCGATATGGAAATGAACATGATCTTTGATGTAGCTCCATGGGGTTCCCTTATATACTGAGACAGCGTTTCTATATGTACGAATTGCATGTTTAATCTACAAGAGGAAGCGGCAAATATCTTCAGAAGCCGCATCATGCAATTTGCTATAATCAGATTTGTGCGTAAATAAAATAAGTACCTGGTCACATTTTTTATACCGATCACCAGAAAGAACAAGATGAAACCCATACTTGTGCAACATAGGTGGTTGGGACAACAAGTAGCAATAAGATGCTTGCTCAAGCATGACAGCTGAATGTAACAGTTCCTGCAAAAAGAAAATTCTCGGTAAAAAATAAATCCACCCTCATTCATTTTTTTTTTCATAAACAGTGGGCAGTACCTCACTGCAAATGCGGAAGTAAACAGTGGCAGCCTCTTTAAATTGATCTTTCATCTTCAACATTTCTATCCACCAAAGACCACAGCGTGTAGCATTTTGTCGACCAGAAGACCCAAGTTTCTGTAGTAAACCAAATTCGATATACTTAGACAAAGTTGAAAGAGTACATAACTAGGTGGCATTTGTTGTTTGATTCACTTGACCGGAATAAGTTGCCAGATTAATAGCATCATGTGTAAATAACCAGCTCCATTGTGTTAGGCCAGTGGTCATATAAAGCTAAGTTAGCAAACTAACCACCCTTTCTCTGCCAAGTTACAAGGCCTAAAAACGAGTTGCATGTGCGTCATTTTAAATAGAGCAAAATGCAACCAAGAGGATTTATCCACAATGATGAAATAGCTTTCTTCCTTATATTGCAAGATCAAGGATGAAGCAAGAAAAAACACACATACTAAATAAGTGTTAAAAGCATTTTCCATGCAATTATCTGCTTCTTTTCTTGATTGATCCAACATAAAGTACGTAAGCCCCATCATTTCCTGCATGGAACCAATGAAACAAATGAAGAATGTCGCTAGAGGAGATGATTCACATGTTGAGATAATATAGTTTGAAGAAATATCAAGAAGCAAATAAAGGAACTTCTGGTAGGCAGGCAAAACACAAAGAATTTTCCAGGCAATGACAGACTAACCAAGCATTTCCCAAAACATATATGATACACATGCCATATAAAAGTTACAAGAGCTAGAGATGCTTCAAAAACATGGTTTTGCACTCAAACATTCTGGTAAAGAAAAGTTTGTTTAGTACATTCACCAATTATCACACAGAATAGGACCCCAAAACAACAAAAAGCTAGAGCAAGGAACAAAAAGGCATAAATATAAATAAACCACTCCATGTTTTTCCAACAATAATCACACTACTATCCCAGATCCACCATATGAAATCACATAGTATTATTACAGCCTAGAAAATGGTCATCAGGAGTAGCAAACAGCAAATAATTATAGAAACAAAATTTGAAGATACCTGCACACCAGCATAGCGCTTCCAAGCTTTATCAATCTTATAATCTGTGGAAATAAGGCGATAGTTTGATAATGCCAGTTCATAATCTCCTAACATGAATGCATAGTCACCCAAAACTCTGATCTGAGACTCGACGGAGCTATAGGTATACCTTCAACAGTGAATGTAGAAACCTATATTAGGGAAAATTTGCGTAAAATATGGAGAAAGCTTTGGCATGAAAAAAAAAGAAGGTATTTTTTAAACATACATAGGTCCATTGGAGGAATCTGGTGTGTCTTCTTTCCCTTTTCTCCACCATAAGTTTTTAATTTGGTTTTTAAAGCCTTTCCTTGTAGCAGAAATCTAGCCATGATAAATTATGATTTGAGAAAGAAAGGGAAAGGAATCATAGAGACAATAAAAAAAATTGTATTAATAGCTTAGATTTCAGAGTAGTGCAAGTGAAAGCAAGCAAGCCCCCTCGTGAGAAGACTCGAAGCACAAAGGAATGCTGGAGATTCCCTACCTGCTGATTGAGCACACGAACTTTCTGCTCCATGTAAGGAATGATATGTTTAGATGATAATTCTTGTATTAAATCCTTTATCTGTTGCCAATTTGTAGGGTATATTTGTTAAAAGCTCTACAATAATTCACCCCAAAATAAAAGATAAGGAAACAAAAGAAAATATATAGTTTACACCATATGCTAACAGTGATAAAAGCAATTTACCTCATTAAAATCATCAATGTTAAGATAACAACCAAGATCCTGACTAGGTGAAGAATCAAATTTCTGCCAATGTCACAAAAGTAGATAAGGCCACCACCTTAATCTTGCTCATTGTGTCCAATAACTCAAGACAGAGAAACGAATCACGTGGTAAAATATTTCAAAGCATGAAAAGAATATATGATACAAGAAAGTAACTTACATAAGGAACCCAAGGATTATCTTGATGTTCTATCTGCTCATCTTGAGAAGAATTAATGCAAAGTAAATGACAGCCATTAAAGCCAAACGTATTTTTCATCTCTGTTAGTATTTTAGTTGCCCTGAAATCAAACAAATAAAATTTTAAAACCCATCAAAAAACATTCAGAGTTGTAAAGACTTGCCTAAAAGAGAGAAGAAAAAAATCTTAGCAGAGTGAAATGTAGTTAAAATGTTATTTAAAGGAATAAAATGCAGGATACAATACCAAATTAACAAATTGATATTACAAGTAACAAATATAAAGTTTGGCCCCTAGAGATATGCTTTTTAGCAGAAAATGGATTGAAACGGAAGATTCTGTTAAATGCACCGAGTCAAAAACAGGACAAGGCATTGACTCAGAATAATAACCACAAAGATTTAATTATACAACCAAACACTTGCCCCTATCTATTGTTCTTGTATCGTATACTTAGATAATACCTTCCAACATAAAAAGAAAGGAAAGAAAACCATACTTCTCTGAGGGACCATCTTTATTATCATGCACCAATACATAATGTTTCAAAATCTTTGGGTCCATTGCACCGTCATTGAGAAGGGAAGGCAACTTGTTAGTGTTGAAAAGGTCCACAAATTTGTTGATAGGCTGTTCATCCTTTGAAGAAACAACTGAAACACCTACATATCAAATTAGAAATAAATTCAGGAATGAAACCCAAAATGGTTTTATGATTACAGTAACCAAAACCTTGAAGAACTATCATCCCATTAGCCAAATAACCCATGTATCATGAGTGTGCATGTGTAGCCCAAAGAAAAAGGGGGAAATAAATAACAACCCCTCTTCCTATCAATTTTCAAAGCTTACATGCCACAGGGTGGTCAAAAGCCTCGTGCTCGGAAAAAGAGACAGTACGTACAAGCTCTTTATTGAAAATCTCAAACCAAGATGGTGAAATTTCAGATTTGGAGCCTGCACAAATCACAATTCAAATGCACCAAAATGATTCGATAAGTTAAAATCTTAAATAAATTTCATTAGTTAAAAGCATCTAAACTAAAAAAATTAAGTAGATGCAAAGGAGCAGAAAAATAGAATATAAATTCGCATCAAAGTCGATAAAAACATTCACCTCTGCAGAAAACAATTCAAATGAATAAGAAAAAAACAAGTTAAATGAAATCGTACACAATTGATAAAATAGCTACGTGTTGACAAATTTACATTCTCATACAGTGAACTTACTTGCAAGTACATTGCTAATATCTAGAGGATCAGTGGACAAATCCGATCTATCCTTCTCTCCTGCCTCAGTAATAACCTGCTTTAATCGCTCCTTCGCTACCTAGTTCAACAAGAACATAATCAAAATGCCAAAATTGCAGTTTAGTTTCATCGAGAATAAAATTGGACCTAATCTAAATTGTAAATCCAAAATTTAATTTTTTTAAACTACCAAACAAAACGACTACCACGATATCCGGCTGCTTAATATCAGACTCATAAAATAATCTCAATTTGAACTTCTGTAGCCTGTATGGCTGATCACTCGAAGTCCGTACAGGCACTGCATTTAACAAAACCAAAGGAAAAATCTCAACTTTTACTCTCAATTAGCTTCAAAAATTGGAGCATGAAATAGATAGCGGAGAGAGCGAGAGCTAACCGTCGATGTTATTGAAGTCGCAAAAGGGACTAAGCATTTCGATGAAGGAGAGGCTGTTTTTGAGGCAAGATTCTTCTACCAGGGGTGTACGGAGGACCATGACCACCGGAGTGATCTCCTCCAATAGCATTTTACCAAGTGAAGTCTTCGCCGGATCCATGCCGTCAAAATTACCGGGTGGCTCCCTCGCTGAGTTGACTCGGATTTGGTTTCGATCAGATCTCTTAATTCTTCTCTGCGTCTGGTGCTTGTGGAGAAGGAGGGAGCTGGTTAGCGTAAAGAGAATGACGGTGGCCCGTTTTGTTTATTAATGGACTGGACTTTTGGCTTGATGATCCACGGACTGTGCATCGACTTATTTGGATCCCCGTTTCACTCTCTTTCTCTTCTTTACTTAGGGTAGGGTGCCATGGTATTTTCATTCTCTTTTTAGTAAATAAAACGTATTACAGTTACAAACTTACAATTACAAATTACATTATATTACAATTAAAATTACAAATTACATTACAATTACAGAAAAACAAACCTAAATAAATTCTTTTTTGGATCGAAAACTTTATTTTTCAGTTTTTTTTTATTTGAGAGATAAAATCATCAAATTCTATTAGTATAAAGAAAAAATATTGGTTAACACCGATTCTGACCACTAACATGATCAATCTTGGTGTAAATAGGTTTCATTCAATGAATATAGCTCTATTGGGTTGTTATATCACCTTGAAATTGCATTGGATAATAGATCTTATCTCAAAAAGTTTTTAGTTTTTGGGTTGATTCTTTATTTTTATTTTTATTTTTTTGGGTTTTTGAAGGTAAAAAAGGGTTTATTTAGATTTTAGTGTGTTTTTTAGGTTTTTTTTGGTCAAAATAGTTTAAAATGAATTTTTAAGTATGAAACACCCATTGATCGATTTTCCAGCGACCCCTAATCGCCGAAATTGGGGCAGAATAAGCGACATGTCACATGATTTATATAAAGAAAAAATGGGGCGGGCGACATGTTATCTTTCTCTTATAAAAAATATTATCAAAGCTCAGGCACATGGACCTAAGCTGGCAGACCCGCGCACCTTGGCTATTCTTATTAAGGTCGAGGCGCACTGAATCACCCAAGCCTGTGCGCCTAGGATTTTTTTTCTAGGTACTTTGTTTTTTTTATTATTAGCTTAATTTCATCCTTCAATTTTTTTATTTTTTTTTATATTACCTACTTGTCCAGAAAATAAAATTAAGAACTATCAAATATTTGTACTTGTTGGATTATAAATTTTATTTAATTATTTTTATAAATTTTAAGATGCTATAATTATAATTTTTTTTTGGTAACTATTCAGAGTAATACATTAAAATATTTTCATTGAAAATTACAATTATTTTTAATCAAATTGAATTATAGTGATTTCATTATTTTTTCGATCATGGTAATTATTTTTAGAATTACATGAGATTGTTAGCATGTGCTATGTTGCGGATCATATCAGTTATTTTTAGGAAAAAAAAATAAAGAGGTAGACATTGCTAACATATTCTATAGTAGGGAAAAAATTAAATAATGTGGGGATTAACCTAATGTGACCTGATCAACTTGATTAGTTCAAAGACAACTTGAATAATTAAAATAAATAAATAAAAATAAATGTTTCCAAAATCAAACACCAACAAAATAATAAAAAGTTTATGCGAGACCGTGAAAACCAATTTAAAATAAACCAAAATATTGAATGCTAAAAATGAAAAAAAATCAATTGAAATTGAAAAAAAAAAACTAAATGCCATCAATGTTTCATTGTGTCATATGAGAAAGAACAATGTAGATTCGCACATTTTTCTTTATTTTTTTGTTTCAAAAGTGTTTTCCACTTTAATGCCTCGATTTGTTTTTCTTTTATTTTTTTCATTTAACATTGCTTTTCTACGGGATTGGTTATAGTGATTTTTTTTTTGTTTGGGAATATTTTGTTGCTCGGTTTAGCAAATTAAAATTCA
>Ga0307515_10009574_pt1 | contig 18716 bp, 3 predicted proteins | sample 17_EM_MG_FD_194513 | JGI IMG/M metagenome (GOLD analysis project Ga0307515, IMG submission 194513) | Populus trichocarpa ectomycorrhiza microbial communities from riparian zone in the Pacific Northwest, United States - 17_EM | ecosystem: Host-associated > Plants > Roots > Unclassified | place...
TCGTCCCCCATGCTTTGCGGATGGGGCGACGTGGTTTTATGGGGTTTCTCAGTGCAGGGAATAGGATTCCGATATCGGATTGCTTTATTGGGTGGTTTTTAGGCTGGTTTTGCTGCTGTTGCATATAAGACGCTAAGATATTTATATAAATAGTAGCACAAAAACCTAATAAATACTACTACCTTCTATAGAACTACTACCTAAAGCTTACACAAGCTAAACTGCGTGCTGCCTAAGATTATAATATTATCTAAGACTTATAAGCTAGTAAGGTACTTGCTAATAATATACGCTAAGAAACTAAAGATAACCTCCGTATATCTAAGCGCGATATTTAATAATTAAAGAAAGCTAAGATTATACTTATTGCCTAGGTTACTAAAAAGGAGGGTATAATTAAATACCTATAGTCTTAGCTTAACGAGCACATCTATAATAATGCTAAGTACCTCCCTACTATACACTACACTACCTAAGTCTCTACGCCTCTGGCAACCTTACCCACTTAACGCTTAGCCGAAAGTTAGTATTAAGTAGCTTTACCTAATAGGGATAACCCCTATAATAGTAACTAAACTTAAGCTATAATTGCGGGGTCTAATATATAATACCTTAATCCCCTAGTCTTTAAAGGAAACCGTAAGGAATATAGCTACTAAAAGATATAAATTTATAAAAAAACTAACCTAGAGCGCCTACCTCTTTCCTAGGGAGGATATTAAGATTAGTTACATTATCGGGCGTATAAAGGGTACCCTATTTAATAGACTCTTCGCCTAATAGGAGACTAATAGCCCCTAGAAGTGGTAGTCCTACTATAAGGTCCTTAATAATCTTAACCTAATATATCGCAACCACGACTTAGTGGCTACTAGTTAAGCTAAACTACGCGCCCTAAAGATAAGTCCCACTAAGCCATTTAATAAGTTCTATGTTAAGTTTTAGGAATACACTAGAGTTCTCTCCTAAGATAACGCTAAAGACTAGGAAGACCTCCTTAAAAAGGTCACCTATTATCTTAGTTACGCTACCGCTAGTTATAATTATAATAATATTTATAGTATAGTGGCAGCCCTATAGAAGATTAAACGACGGCTAAATTAGATCTTTACTACTAACCCTTACCTAAAGGCTCCTATATAAAAGCCCTCTAGGCTAACTATATATATATATATACTAGGTTACTAACGCCTACTACTAATACTATTACTAGAGCTAATATTAACCTCTCTATACTAACCTTTCTACGTAAACTCCTAGATAGAGAGCGTGAGCTACTTTAGAAGCTAGGGCGCTGCTATAGATGCCGTTAAGAAGGCTGTTATTATAAAAACCCGAACTGCTTAATAGCTAGGTTTAGTAATTGCCGCCTAATACTTAACTTTATACCTTAAATACTAAATACCTTACTATATACCGTTACCGTATAAGATAAAGAAGCAGTAGTAGCGGAAGTAGCGGAAAATGCTTAGTCCTAGCCCTAAATCGCAAGCTAGGACACCCTAATAATAAAGAAATCTATATATTGACCTGCTTAATAGATAACTTAGTAAAAATAAACAGACGGAAATAGATAGTTTTACCTATAATAGGAATAACTGCTAAAAAATAATATAAAAACCGTTTTATGATTAACTGCGGAGCTACTAATAAATTTATAGATACTTAATTTATGTATAAATATAACCTACTAACCTTACCCCTTACTAAAGCCCGCGCCCTATAACTCGCTAATAGTAGTTATACTATATAAAAGATTACTTATATAGCATAACTCTACCTAGATATAAACGGACACTAAGAAGAGCTCTAGGCCTACGTTATACTACTTACTAATTACCCTATTATCTTTAGAATAAACTAGCTTAAGTAGTATAACCCTATTATTAACTAAAAGAAAAGAGAAATAACCTTTAACTCCAACTACTGCAGAGAGACCTATTTAGGGTATAGCCTAGCTACCTCTATCTACTCCCTAGGATATTAACCCAAAGAACCTTTAATTACACCACCTACGATTAACTATTACTACGTTAGTGCCGCAGCCTTCTATTGCATAGCACGAAGGAAAAGCTAGGTCATTATAGTAGCCTTTTATTTATAACTATATAAACTTAATAAAGAATAGAATTACGTCCTCTATAGTAATAGGATAGATTTAGTAGACCTTCTAAAGGATAATATACCCGTAAAACTTAATAAACTCTTAACCTTAGACTTTAAAAAGTTTATAAAGCTTAAAAAGGGACTTATTAATAAGGAACCCCGCAAGCTCCTCCCTAAGAGGTACTATAACTTTATTAATATTTGCTTATAAAAGGGCGTAAATATACTCCCTTTATATTAACCTAATAACTATACTATTAATATTAAATAAGGAAAAATGCTATCTTATAAGAGACCCTATCTAATATTAAAAGACGAACTTCTAGTTATAAAAAAGTATATTAATAAGCACCTTAATAAAGGGTTTATTCGTCCTAGCATATTACTAGTAGCCGCCCCTATCCTTCTTACTAAGAAGCTAGGAGGAGGTATTTAATTCTATGTTAACTATAGAGGATTTAATGCTATTATAATTAAGAACTAATACCTAGTACCACTTATACGTAAGACCCTTAAGCGGCTTAGTTAAGCCAAAATCTATACTAAGTTTAATATTATTGCCGCCTTTAACTATCTCTAAATATAGGAAGGTGATAAATGGAAAACCGTATTTGCATTACGCTTTAGCCAATTTAAATATACCGTTATACCCTTTAGTATATATAACGGCCTAGGCACCTTTTAAAGCTATATTAATAACGCCTTATAGGACTACCTTAACGACTTCTGCTCGGCGTACCTAGATAATATACTTATTATAGCAATAACCCTTTTAAGTATACTAAGCACGTTTAAAAGGTCCTATAGCGCCTTAGGGAAGTAGGACTCTATATTAATTTAAAGAAGTGCGAATTTTTAGTTATAGAAGTAAAATACCTTAAACTAATTGTTACTACTAAGGGTGTCCGTATAGACCCTAAGAAGGTATATATAATTACTAAATAGTAAGCCCCTAACTATATTAAGAACGTATAAGCCTTTTTTAGTTTTGCTAACTTCTATTAGAAATTTATATATAACTTCTTAGGTATAGTAGCACTATTTATAATAATAATGCGAACAAAGGGCCTTTTTATAAAAGGAAGAAAAACGCACCTACGCTTTACCTAGACGCCTAACTACAATAAGGCGTTTTAAGATCTTAAAAATGCCTTTACTAAAGCACTTATTCTAGCTTACTTTATACTAGGATAATAACTCTATCTTAAAACCAACTCCTTAGACTACGTTAACATAGGTATTCTTTTTTAGATAGGTAATAACGGTTTCCTCTACCTAGTCGCATTTTACTTATCTAAGCTTATATTATAAGAGTGTAACTATAAGATCTATAATAAAGAACTCCTTATAATTATATAAGCGTTTAAAGAATTCTAACTAGAACTCTCCTTAGTAGAACCTAACTAGCCAACTAAAGTCCTTATAGATTATTATAACCTTAAGTACTTTATAACTATAAAGCAGCTAAACTAATGCTAAGTACGTTAGAATAAGTTCCTCTCTAGTTTTAACTTTAAAATTATATATAGGCTAAAAGTATAAGGTATAAAACCTAATAGCCTAATACGCCGCTTATAAGATCTTTCTTAGTTAAAGGATAACCCCTATAATTAATTCTAATAGTAAATAATCCTAAAAGTAAGGAACCTGGCCCCTAGTATACTACCTATAATAAAACTATCCGTACCTTAGCTTTATACTATAGACTTAAAACCGCCCCCTAAAATTAATAAGCTTATTACTACTGCATATAATATCTCTATTAACCCGCTATTATACTAACTTATTACTATAAAAACTGCTAGCATCCGTAAGCTACCTACTAGCCTCTAAAACTTAGGCTAAATTAATATAGCAGCCTTAGAAGTAAAGGAGAATAAACTCTACTATAGAGGCCGTCTATTTGTCCCTAATTTAGAAGACCTATAATAGTAACTAATCTAGATGGCCTATAACCTCCGGTTAAGCGGTTACCTAGGTAAAGAAGGAACGTATAAACTTCTTAGCTAATACTACTTCTAGCCTAAGATAATAGACTTAGTTAAACGCTTTATAAGCGCCTACTACGGCTATAAGCGCGCTAAGGCCTTTCGCACTAAGTACTAAGGACTACTATACCCGCTACTAATCCCTATACGGCGGTAGGTAGATATAGCTATAGACTTTATCACTAACCTACTACTCTATAAACGGCACAGTTATACCTATAAGAACATTTTAATAATAATATGCCGACTTATAAAGGAACGTTATTATATCTTAATTAAGGGTATAGCCGTTAACAATATCGCAGACACTTTTTTTCGCGAAGTTTATTAACTATATAGGATACCTAACTCTATTACGTCCGACCGGGGCATATAATTTAACTTTAACCTATAGAGACAGATCTATTAACGCCTTAATATCTCTATTAAGATATCTATATCCTTTTACTATAAGACTATAGGATAGCTAAAAAACGCCAACGCTAGTATAAAGGCGTATTTATAATAGGTCGTTGCCTACAGCTAAGATAACTAGGTAGATTACCTCCTACTAGGCAAATTTGCAGCTAATAACTACGTCTTAGCTACTATAGGACTTACTCCATTCTTTACGAATAAGGGTTATTGCCCTTAATCTAGTATAGAGCCACTAGAACCTATTAATAAAAAACTACTATATAAAAAACGCCTTAAGATACTACTTGCCGACTAGTATATAGACTATATAAAAAATCTACTTAACTACTATAGGGGAGAAATGGCCTAGGCTTAAGTAAAGTAGGCCTACTTTACTAACTATTATAAAACGCCACTACTAGAGATGCGTGTCGGCGACTAAGTATAGCTAGATATACGCAATATCTCTATATAGAGGCCTATAAAGTCACTTAATTATAAGAATCTCGGCCCCTATTAAATTAAACAAGTTATTAATAAGGGAGCTATATATAAGCTAGAGCTTCTACCTACCCTAGCTACCTATAAGATATAGCCTATATTTTACCTATAGCTACTATACCTTTACTAGCCTAACCCCTTACTAGAATAGATATAGCCTAAACCCCTATTAGTACTAATCCGAGATAAGAACAAAGACGAGAACTATAAGGAGTAGACCGTTAAACAAATTATTAACTTTAAATACTTTAGCAAAGGCAGAGGACGGCGGCTCTACTATAGAGCTATCTATATAGGATTTAATATAGATTAGCTAGAATGGCAACTATAAAAAGACTTTAAAAATGTAAAGGACCTAATTAGCGACTTTTACTACGCGAACCTATAGAAACTAGGCCTAAGCAGAGATTTTATACCTAATCCTCTATAAGAGCCCTTATAGAGTTTAACTGTTATACACTACCATATAAGGGTAAATTGCCATTAGATTACCGTAGATTGCCATTATATAACTAAAAAATCGTTAAAATGTCTAGGAACTTTAACCACTAGTTAAAGTTATCTAATTAGTTAAATTCTTAGGCGCTAAGCCTTATTATATAATATCGCTGCGGACTGTAAAGATATTAGTTTAGCTTACCACCTTCTACTAAGCTAATAGCGATTTTCTATCCCGGGGATAGAAAATCCTAATTAGTCTATTTAATAATTAGAGCCGGTAGAACTCCATACTACTAACCCCTTTAGCATTATTTCTTTTCCTTCTCTATGCCTTAAGCGTTTCTTTTATATATATATAGTAACCACAGCGTCGCCGGAGCTCCGCCTCTATAAGAGGGGGGGGGTAGTGTTACGGAACGCCGCCGCAGGAGCCTCTATAGGAGACTCCCTAGCGGAACCCCGTGCCCTTACGTATACTTCGCGTACAGCTTACGTCAGCCACGCGTAGTATAACGTATCTTACCACTTATCCGCCCACCCTAAAAACCTACTAAAAATCGGAAAAACTGCACCTTAATATCTTAACAACGGCTTAATAATAAATTCTGAAATTTTATAATTAGCCTTTTATACCTATATTAAGACTCTTAATAAAGTTTTAGCGTAATAAGCCTGGCCATTATTAAGATATTAGGTTTTAGCCCCTAATCTTAAGCTAAATTATAATATCTCTAAAGCTACTTAATAGATTCCTTTTTAAATCTAATAAGAGGTTTAAAATATATATAAAAGGCTAATAATAAAATTTCTGAATTTATTATTAAGCCGTTATTAAGATATTAAGGTGCAGTTTTTCCGATTTTTGGTGGGTTTTTAGGGTAGGCGGGTGACTGGTGTGGGCGGATGAGTAGTAAGATACGTTATTACCTTCCTACGCCCTTAATCCTTACAATTGATCGCGTAACGTCTTGTAAACTCCTCGAATATATACATTTAGCAGCTAATATTCCGCGCCTCGTGATAAGAAAGGTAAGGAAGGCCTTTTAATAGTATTTACTATTTACTATTTCCTTTTATTTAGTTAATATCTTTTTATAACTAGCTATTTTAGCCTTTAACTAGAATAGAAGGTCGCTATTAGCTATAGAATTATAATTTATAGCTAATTTCTCTAAGGCGACACTCTCTATATTACTAATATCGCTAGGCGTATAACTTTAGATAAGTTAACTCCGTTTATATCTAGTAGGTAGGCTATTATATCCTCTTTAAGGCGCTTAAGTAGGCAGCGGCTTTATATATAGTGGTAATAGCTTCTATCCTAGCCTATTTACTCCCTTTATATTAAACACCTAGTATAGTAAGAAGATAAAGCCTATACTAGTGTAATTCTTCTCTTATTTGCCTTAACTAATTCGCTACTATATATTGCCTAGGCTTTTTATAATTAGAAACCCCTAAATAATTACGCGCTTAATATTAGCGATATATACGCCTATACTAAGGGAGGTTATAGCTATTATAATTTAAATAATAGAAAAAGGCTTCTTAAACTCTATATACCGTTAGTTACAATTATACTCCTAACGTGTTTCACCACTCAGTGGCCCACCCCACTCAGTGGCCCACTCTATTTCTCACCAAAAATCGTAAAAATCACAGTATAATATCTCGACAACCACTTAATAATAATTTCTAAAATTTTATATTTGAGCTTGCATATATACTATACTTCTTTCCTTTTAATTTTAAATAAATCTATAAAGCAGTTATAGAGATATTAGAGATATATAGTTTTAAACAGCAAATTCTACTTAAATTTTTATATATCTATAACTACTAAATAAATTACTTTAAAATTAAAAGAGGAGAAATAATATATATATATATAAGCTTAAATATAAATTTTTAGAAATTATTATTAAGTGGTTGTTAAGATATTATACTGTGATTTTTACGATTTTTGGTGAGAAATAGAGTGGGCCACTGAGTGGGGTGGGCTACTAAGTGGTGAAACACGTTATATAATAGTAGTAAACTCCTAAATTACGCTACTAATATAAAAGGCCTTATTATTATTATTAGCCCCTTTTATATACGCCTTAGACTTCTAGAGTAGTATATTCTAAAGGTACTCTACTATATCCTAAATAGAAATTTAACTATTAATAAAGACTATTATCTTTAGTATATATATAGGTGTAGGTTTTTTATTACCATTTATATAGTTATTTAATAGAAAATATAGGTTCTTTTATAGGTCTACCTTTTGCCTAGAAATTGGTTATATATATATAAATACGTCTAAATAATTAATAAATATTCTTATAACCTTAGTCTAGTATAAATAAATACCGACTATTTGGAACCTAGCGCGTAATAGGACTAATCTCTTTACCTTTTTATTAAGTGTTATAAAATAGGTAAACTAGATAATATTTAGATGGAGGATTATTTATAGCTTGCCTAGTATTAAGTAGGTATTATAGACGCTTTAAGTACAATATTACGACTACTTAGGGGGGGGTTAGAAGAAGCTAGTTGGTTAATATAAGCACGGTCTAAAATAGAGCCGATAGAGCTATGTGACGAGGAATGGTAACCGAGGTCACGTGATATGATCTGTATAATCTGTAGAATCTATAGGATCCGTAACAGAGTAAATAAAGCACACGTATATTATATATAAGAAGGATTTTATAGGAGTACGGTTGTGTATTTAAGGACCCTTAGTCCCTACCTAGATAGTTTCTTCCTTATAGTAATTCTTAGAATATAATTAGAGTTAATTTATTAGGCAACTACTCCACTAGTTATTATTACGTTATTAACTTTAATTTATATTACCTATACACCTAGCCCATTAATAAGCTTATTATAGTACTTACTATAAGGTTCCGTTATATAATTACTACCTAGTTACGGTATTAAATATAGAAAGTTAAATAACATGCCACTAAAAGCAGCTACTATAACGCCATTAACGGCGGCAACTACTTTAAGGTTAGGTGATACTAGTATGGCAGATACTAACTTATAGCAACTAGTAACAGTTAGACAACTATAAGAGATAGTTAACTAATTAACAACTAATAATGCAGTGTTAAAAGAAAGGGTTAATGGGATCGGAGTAGTAAAGATTAAGTTACTATTAATTGAGAGATACTTGGGAGAAAGATTAAAGCTTAAGGGATTTCTTACGTAAATACACTTTAAGGTTATATAAGAAGGGGTAAAGCTGCTAATACCTATAGATCGGATAGCCTATACGGGACTATTCTTATTAAGAAAAGTACTTAAGTAGTTTAAGCCTTACCTTACGGAAATATAGGCAAATAGAATAACAACCACTAATTAAGAAGTAAGATTTATGTTCTTAAGCTAGGAAGGGTTCGTGGAGAGACTTATATAGATATTTAGAGACCTAGAGGTAGTAACTATAGCGGAAAGAAAACTCTAAGATATTACATAATAAACCTTAGTAATTAAGTATATAATATAGTTCTAGACGCTAGCTATATAAGTAAAGTAGAATAATAGGGCGCTTATAGTATAGTATAAATAGGGACTTAAGGCTAAAGTCTAGGATGTAATTATCCTAATAAAAGATACGGAAACCCTATAGGATTTAATAGATTAAGTAATTAAGATTAATAATTAGATCTACTAAAGGGAATAGGCTAAGAAAGGTTAGGATAGAGTTCTATAGTTATATAAGGCGTAGAGCACGCATTAACTAAAGCTAAGTTAAAAACTATAGTATAGCGCAGAGCTAATAGACCTAAGTAGTACTAAAAAAGCCTATAAGAGATAGAGTAAGAAACTATAAAAACTTAGAGGTTAAGGATCTAGTAATTATAGGACTAGGGAGTAGAGGCTAAACTAGGGATCTTAATAGTAGAAGACGTTTAGGCGAACTCTATAATAAGAAAAATAGTTTAAAGAGGAAGCTTGTATAAATTACAGAAAATAAGGTTATTATATTAAAGACTATAGAGGTGGTTAGAGTTACTATATAGTAAAGGGAATAAGACTAGTAGACGATATATACGTATAGAGGGATAATAATATACTATAAGGAATAAAAGAGTGTTTAATTAAAAGTTTTGTGTTTTGTTATAATAACGTATACTAAACTTATAAAGACGCTAAGTATAGCGTAAGCTATTAGCTATAGGAGCTATATTTAGTAGAATATAAAGGAACTAATAAACCAGTTTGCAGATCGGACATTAAGGACGATAAATTTAACGTAGGTAAAACATTTTATAATAATAAGGCGATAAGGGCGGCTTACTAGGAGTATATAGACCTTAGAGATGTTATATAAGAGGTAGAGAATAATTCCACTATAAAACAGGGAACATTAGTAGGGATTAAGACCCTATTAGACACGATATCTATCGCTTTACGAGACGCAAGAGAAGTAGGATAGTAAGCTACTTTAGCACTTAATAAAGGCAAAAGGCTAAAAGCTTAAGACTCTTAAGACGAGATACGAGACGACTAAGATTCTTAAAACGAGATAAGGTAAGCTTAAGGACCTACAACGGACGATAACCAATGGAGTAGAGTAATAGCTTAGTTTAGTGATATATAAATAAGCTTAGGACGAAGTTTCCTAAAGGCATAAGACTCTTAAGATAAGATAAGTAAGATTTAAGACTCTTAAGACGAGATGAGAACACTAGTAAAGCCTAGTTAGACTAAGGCTAAAGTAAAGCTTAAGATAGAAGCAAGCTTAGGATTAAGAATCCTATAGAACTAAGACTTTAAGAAACGAATAAGGACTATTAACGAGATTAGAGAATCTGCGGTATAAATAGTAACTAGACTAGGAGACAGGTATATAGACCCAGAGGACTTACTAGGGGAATATAGCATTTAGCCTAAAAACCAAAAAGTTAATACTAAGATTAAGAAGTAAGAAGACTTTAAGGATTTATCTATAAGATATAAACCGAAAGAAACTATAGAAGAATTCCAATAAAGAATTATCGCATGGCAAGAATAGAAACTAGATAAGAAATCTAGTATATTAGGACGTATAAGGGACAGAGCACTAGTATAAAGAATTATTAATAGGCCTAGGGTAGGTATACTAAGAGCTAAGTAGCTTACCGAACTAAAAAATAAAGAGGATTTAGGGATCCTTACTAGGTTTAAAAAACGATATATAAAAAGCTATTACGATATAGTAATAAGAAGATACTTCCTTACGGATAAGCCGTATATACTTTAGTAACTATACTAAAGGTAGTATAGGTAACAATATAATAATAAGTGGGAAGATTTCTATATATAGTTGGATAAGTGAGTTATTTAAGATTACCCGATTATAGAGAAGGCTATAACTTATATTAAAGGAGCCTTAATTATAACGTTAAAGGATTTAGAGGAATTATTAAAGGACTAAAGAAGCGAGAGATATATCTTAGTACCTGTAAGTAAAGTTATAACATTTAGATTAACACGGTAGAGGTTTAAACTTAAAGATAAAAACGAATTAAGAGTTAACCCGAAGCACCTAGTACACTATACGCTATTATGGATTGTATGTGTGGACGATATATATAAAATGCATAAAAATCTAAAGGAAAAGAATTAAAAATACTCTATAAGGATATATTAGGCGCTAGATAAATAATAGTATAGAAATGCTAAGTATATATATAGCTGGCATCTAACGAAAGTTTAAGAGTTAGGGGACTTAATACTTTAACTAGGAAGATTCCTTACGGAAGAATACTTAAATAGATAATAGTGGTGGGAATACCTAGAGAATATATATTTATAGTATATAGAAGACAAAAAGCGAACTAGGTATTAGCTAAAGAGTAAGCTAAGTATATAAGGATTAAATAGCTAATAGTTAGGAAAAGTAGAGGCCTATAGAATTAAAGGGAGCTAGTAGTAAAACCTTAGACCCTTAAAGGAATTTAAGGACAATACCTAAATTTATAAGTAAAGTAGTAAGATTAGTAGTTTAAAGCGCTAATAGATAGTGGAGTGACGCGAAACTACATCTTATTAGTAGCAGTTAAGAGAATAGGACTACCTTATAGATAGAAGGAGTAATCCTACCTATTAGTTACAATTTTAGGAGATCTAATAGCCTATAGAGGAGGGATTATTAACCTTAAAATAGGACCTATTTAGATAACTATTAAAGGGAGATAAATTAAGATATCTTTTAATATCCTACTATTAGGACGGGATAAGGCAGTATTAAAAATACCTTAGTTATAGGAATATAATCTAAAAATCAATTAGGTTACAGGTTAGGTTAATATTAAAGATACTTAATGCCGTAAGATGTAATAATAAGCTAAGTTAGTATAGTACTAAGTTAGAGTAATGTATAAAGAGACTAAGTAAGGCTTAAGTTATATACTAAAGAGATACTATAAGTATAGTAAGAAACTATAGTTACCGGAGAGTAAGAAGCTGTTAGAGTATATAGTATAGGACTATAAAATAGAGTTAAAACTAGGAATAAGTCTAAAGTTCTTTCTAATCTATAAGCTTACTAAAGAAGAAGGTAGAGTACTAAAAGAGTTTATCTAGGAAAATCTATAAAAGGGATACATTAGACTATTATAGTTATTAGTAGGTTATCTAGTACTATTCGTACTAAAGAAAAACAGCAAACTAAGGCTGTGTATTAACTATAGATAGTTAAATAGCATCACTAAAAAGGATAGGTATCCTTTACCCTTAATTAGCGAAATCTAAAACAGAATAGGTAACGCGTAAATCTTTATAAAGATAGATCTAAGATGGGCGTACTATTAGATTAGAATTAAGGAAGGTAATAAATAAAAGGCAGCCTTTAGGTTAAAGGAAGGACTATATAAACTATTAGTTATATAATTTGGGCTTATAAATACACTAGTAACATTCCAGAAGCGTATTAATAATATATTAAAAGAGTACTTAGATAAATTTGTTATAGTATACCTTAATAACATTATTATTTACTTAATAACTAAGGAAGAATACGGGGAATACGTTAAATAGGTTTTAAAGAGACTATAGGAAAAACAGATACTAGTAGTAATTAAAAAATGCAAGTTCTTTACTAGGAAGACTGATTTTGTTAGATTTATTATTAAACTAGGCTAACTTAGTATAGATCTAAAAAAGATTAAGGCTATAGTAAATTGGCAAGAACTAGAGAATGTTATATAGTTAAAATCGTTTCTAGGGTTTTGTAATTACTATAAAAGGTTTATAGTATAATAGTTAAAAAAACATTAAGCCATTTATGCGATTAATAAAAAAAGAAGAATTATAGGTATAGGGAGAGGAACAGCGAGAACTCTTTAAGAAAATTAAAGAGTTATTTACCTAAGAGCCAGTTTTTAAGATCTATTAACTAGGACTAGAAATATTTATAAAAATAAATGCATTAGACTATATACTAGGGGTATACTTTATATAAAGGTATTAAAATAGATAGCACCCAGTAGTATATTATAGTAGGAAGATAATACTACTAGAGTTAAACTATAACATCTATAATAAGGAGTTATTAGGTATAGTTATAGCATTAAAGGAATAGAGAGTATTCTTATAAGGTATAGAGAAACTATTTATAGTTAAGATAGATTATAAGAACTTAATAAGATTCCTAATAATAAAGGAACTTAACTAAAGATAGGTTAGATGGGCAGAGATACTTATAGAATACTATTTTAAGATTTAGTATACTAAGGGTATAAATAACACGCAAGCAGATACTCTAAGTTAAAAGGCTAAACTATAAAATAATGAGAAGCCATTAGGGGCTTTACTGCGAAAAGATATAGACGGATTAATTAGGTATAACTATCCGAAAATTACAGCAACTTAAAAAGATAAGGAACTAGATAGAGTTTATAAGTTACTAAAAAGCTTTTAGGCGTAAAGAATTCTAGAAGTATAGCTAGAAGATCTATAGATGGATATATACGAAAATTAAGAAGTAAAGTATATCCTAAGAAGCATAGCAGAGTAATTTATAGAAGAATTTTATAAGGGATTAACTTAAGGATATAATGGAGCTATAGGCTTAGTGTTAAGACTCTAAGAGGAGTATATTATTAATAGAATCTAAAGGATAGCTAGGAGGGTTATAAAGGAGTATTTAAATTGCTAAAGGAATAAACTAACGAGGCATAAGCTATATGGGGGGCTATAACCTATTAAAATACTAGAGAGACTATAGGAGGTTATATTATAGGACTTTATTATAAAGTTACTAAAGTTAAGAGATCCTATTACCGGATAAGATTATAACGCGATTTTAGTAATAGTAGATAAGCTTATAAAGTAGGGGTACTTTATAGCATATATAGAAGAAATCTTAGCAGAAGATGTTACTAAAATCTATATTAAAGAAGTGTTTGTAAGATATAGAGCACTAAGTAAAATTATATCGGATAGAGATCTAAGATTTATAGCAGTATTTTAGGAGGTATTCTTAGCGGAGTAAGGAGTTTAAGTAGTAACTTTTACCGCATATTATCTATAGACAGACGGTTAAACGGAAAGATTAAATTAGATACTAGAGCAGTATCTAAGGTATTATATTAATCACGCATAGAATAATTAGGTATCGCTATTACGTTATATAGTTTATATATAATGCAACACCTTAAAAAGGAATAGGTATATTACTATTTAAGGTAAATTACGGGTATAAGCTAAGAATATTATTGTTACTATAATAAGTAAAGAAGATAAGCAGTATAGCTAAAAAAAGAATAAAGATATTAATTAATCTTTATATAGACCTTATAGAATTAGTAAAGAAAGTATAAAAGAGAATAAAAAGGTACTATAATGCTAAGAGATCTAAGGGACTAGATCTTAAGGAGGGAGATAAAGTATGGCTACTATACAAAAATTTTAAAAGTTAATAACTAAGTAAGAAGTTGGACTATATTAGACTAGGACCTTTTAAAATTACGTAAAGAATTTTACTAGTTACGTTTAAGTTAAACCTATTAGCTAAAATAAAAATCTACCCTATATAGCATATTATAATACTAGAGCTAGTATACAGGAATGTTAAGCCACTAGTTTATAAAGTAGATATATATAGAGGATAAAAGGAAGACAAATGGCAAGTTTTAAAGATTGTTAGTTATAAGAACATTAATAATAAAATATAGTATAAGGTTAAGTGGATAGGCTATAATAAAACTACCTAGAAGCTACTAGAGAACTTAAAGAATGCTATAAGAAAGGTATAGGAGTATTAGAAGAAATTAGGTTAGGTAGTATTAATAAAAAAGGATTACTAAAGAATAAGTCACTTAAGGGGGACCTAAGAAGAGCAGTTGCCGAACTACTTAGATCTGTTTCCTTTTCTGTTAAAAGAGAATCTGTTCTTTTATTACTAAGTTCCTATAAACCTTATTTTATAAGTTTCTACTTCTTAAAATAGACCTTTTTATAAACCTTCTTAAGACGGAGTAACTAAGCAGATGCCGTAATACGAGTATTTAGGGCCTTCTATTCCGCATTATAAGAACGTTCTAATTTAGTAAGAGCTTAAGACAGTTTACTATCTAGCTGCGTAGTAGTAAATTAAACATAAGACCCTAAGACAAATTAATTAGGGAACTAGACAACTATTAAGAGTAATAGGTTGCGTATATTTAGCATTAGAGGTAGAGCAAATATCGTAAAATAAACAAATATTTACTTTAGTATACTCTAAGTAAAAGGACGGTTATCGCGAAGATGGGTTCGCTAACGTAATATAAACTAACCCCTCTTTTAAATAGCGAGAACATAGAGACGGTATAATCTTACTAAGAGATAATATTGCAGTAATAGTGCGAGCACGACGTTAGGCGTATAAAGAAGAAATTACTTTAGGTATAATAAGTGATAATATTAACTAAATTAATTAGATGGATATTATACCTCTAGTAGATAACTTAGAGATGTTTTAAATCTTTAAGAACAAAGATAAAGAGGAGGGAGATGGTGTTATGGACGCTTTAAGTATAATATTATAACTACTTAGAGAAGAGATAGAAGAAGCTAGTTAGTTAATATAAGTACGGTCCAGAATAAAGCCGATAGAACTATATAACGAGGAATAGTAACTAAGGTTATATAATATGCTACGTATTAAATAAGAGGAATAAAAGGAACTTACGTACCTTATATATAAGACGTATATTATATATAAGAAGGATTTTATAGGAGTACGGTTGTGTATTTAAGGACCCTTAATCCCTACCTAGATAGTTTCTTCCTTATAGTGATTCTCAGAATATAATTAGAGTTAATCTATTAGGCAACCACTCCACTAGTTATTATTACGTTGTTAACTTTTATACTTGCATTTCCTATACACTTAGCCTAATAATAGGACCTATTGTAGTTCCTACTACAAGGTTCCGTTACACATCTTAATTAACTTTATTATTAACCTCTCTGTAAGTAAAGGCTATATAAATATTATAGTAGTTATAGACTATCTAAGATAAGGTACTTAATTGCTTACCCTAATATATTAATGCCTATTATTGCCTAACCATTTCTAGATTATGTATAGAAACTCTATAGATACCTTAAAATAATTATCTCTAATAGAGGTAGCCAGTTTATCTCTATATTTTAGAAAAAACTAACTACCTAACTTTATATTAAAGCACTACTATTTACTATATATTACCTAGAAATAGATAGTTAAATGGAATATATAAACGCTATAATAGAATAGTATATCCGGATATACACGTTATATTTATAAGATAACTAGATTAACTAGCTTATATTTACTAAGTTTACTATAAATAATTCCGTCTCAGAAACTATAAAGGCCTTCCCGTTTTTAGCTAATTACGGCTAGCATCTATAAATAGGTTTTAAACCCCTTAGTAATATTCCTTACCCCGCTTATTACGCTTTATAAGTTATAAAAGCAAATAAATTTATAAAGAAGATAGAGGAACTATAATAGTTTTTTACTAATAAAATAATATAGGCCTAATCTATTTATTAAGCCATAGTAAATAAAAAACGAACCCTAGCACTAGCCTACCAAATTAGTAACTTTATTTAGCTAAATATAAGAAATCTAAATATAAAATAACTTACTAAGAAACTTAATTAAAAGAATACTAGCCCTTATAAGGTTAAGAAGGTTATTTCCTTTTACACCTACTAACTAAAGCTCCCTAATATAGTTAAAACCCACACTATACTTTATATATTAGTCCTCTACCCTACTACCCCTATATTAGACGCCTTACCTAAATAAATATAAGACCATCTCCTATTAGTTAAAGTAGATAGTAAAAATAAGTACTTTATTAAAAGAATTAATAATATTAAGTATAATAAACGGAAACGCTAATATATATATCTTATAAAATAGAGAGGCTTTACTAAGTCCTTATAGGAACCCGTTAACTCTATAAGACTTTTATAAACTCTACCTAAAACTACTATAGCCCTATCTTATAGGAGCTTAAGTTTAAAGAGGAGTACTATTATGGGATACCCCTATAATACCTTATATATATCTACCTATTTCTACTAACTTAGTAACTAGAGACTAACTATAAGATAGTAACCTAATAGTAATCTACGGCAATCTAATGGTAATCTGTCGCATTCTGCTATATTCCATTAAGTTCTACTAAGTTTTACTAAATCCTGCTAAGTTCTGCCAGGACTACTATCTAAATCCTATTCTACTTTATATACGTATTAACTAAGCAACTAAGTCTATAATATGTACCCTTTCTTCCTATTTTCCTACCTTCTTTTCTTATATAACGTCTTAATCTTATTATATAGTTTATATACATAGCTTAATAATATCTACTCTGCTATATATTATCGTCGCTTATACTTACTCCGTAATAGTTTATAAGTATCTACTATCTCTAGCCGACATCCTTTAGTTATTATAATTAGGTCGCCTCCTATTAAGTTTATTATAGTATCGCGATTTTCTATATAGCGACTATCCTTTAAATCTACTACGACCCCCCTAGTAGGGTGGTTAAAAATAAAATCTTATTAGATAAGATCTGATAAATAATCGTTATTTATTATTATCTTATTTATTCACTTAATTTAAATAATCTCTTAGCGTCTCCTACCAAAATCTCTAACCCTAGGATAACTATACTATAATTCTCTATTCTAAATTAGGTATTATATAAGTAATGGTTTTAGAAATGGACTCTTCTCTTATTATAAGCACCGTTAGCTTAATTAATACTAAAACTACTGACCGTGGTAGGAAAACAGCGCCAATTTATAAGTATACCCACGAACCGTACGCTAGAGAAGCAACACATAATAAAAAGGGTAGCTTACTTATCTACTGTCTATAATGCTCATACGCTAGAACGTTAACTACTAATATACGTTATTACTTAAAGTCGAGTTATAGAATTATTAATATTCCATAGGAAAGTTATATAAAAGTAATAGTAAATACGAAGCTATAGGAACTATATAATAAAGTATTAGCTTAAACGGGGATAGACAATATTAATTCCCACGTACTTAAGAAGGTTTTTAATAAGGAAGTTATTAACAAGGCCCTTATAGACTTAATTATTGTACAAAATCTTCCTTTTTAGGCTGTTAAGTGGAGAGAATTCTATATTTTTTCTAAGGCTCTTAACCCACATTTAGGGAGCGTTATTACTTTAAGTTATACGGTTATTACAAGAATAATTAATAATTTATTCTAATTAAAAATAGATATTATATAAAAGAAACTCTAGTCTACGTTAATAAGAATTTATCTCTTTATTAATATCTAGACCTCTCTAAATAACTACCTCCTTCTTATAGTCTGCGCTTACTTTATTAATAGTAAAAAGAGGCTATAAAAGGCTCTTCTTAGTCTTTATACGGTTTTAAGTTATAGCGGAGAAGATTAATAGGATGTAGCACTTCTAGTACTATAGGAATACAAGATTACGCGAAAAATTGGAGCTCTTATTACCAATAACTCTGGTATAAATAATACGCTCTATTATTGTTGGTTATATAAGGGGGATATTACGTAGCTACGGTTTATAGATAGTATGATAATTGTTCTATGTTCTTCTTAAAGAAAGGGGTAAGGAACTTAAGGTTCCTCACCACGCTAGTGCCGCGGCGGCACGTAATGGCAACTTGCCGCACGTAACGGTAACTTGCCACACGTGACGGCAATATACCTTATATAGTGACCATTTGCCTTTATTCCCAACACTGGCAACTCTTCTTTTATAGTTGCTATCTATATATATACCGCTTAACTAGCGGAAC
>Ga0307515_10009575_pt1 | contig 18715 bp, 15 predicted proteins | sample 17_EM_MG_FD_194513 | JGI IMG/M metagenome (GOLD analysis project Ga0307515, IMG submission 194513) | Populus trichocarpa ectomycorrhiza microbial communities from riparian zone in the Pacific Northwest, United States - 17_EM | ecosystem: Host-associated > Plants > Roots > Unclassified | place...
CAGCGTTGTCGATGTCGGCGTCTTCCAGCACGATGAACGGGCTCTTGCCGCCCAGCTCCAGGCTGCAGGGCACGAGGTTGGCGCCGGCAGCCTGCGCGATCCACTTCGCTGTCGGCACCGAGCCGGTGAACGAAATGCGCGCCAGCCGCGGGTCGCTGACGAGTGCGGCACCGGTGTTGGCCCCCGTGCCTTGCAGCAGGTTGAACACGCCCGGCGGCAAGCCGGCTGCATCGGCGCAATCGGCCAGCAGCGACGAGGTCAGCGGCGCCCACTCCGGCGCCTTCAGGATCACGGTGTTGCCGGCCGCGAGCGCGGGGCCGATCTTCCAGGTCGCCAGCATCAGCGGTGCATTCCACGGCGTGATGATCGCCACCACGCCGGCCGGGTCGTGGCGAATGTGGTGGGTTGCCTGCTCGGTCGTGATCGTGCGGTCCTGCAGCGTCAGCGCGTGCTCGGCGAACCAGCGGATGTTCAGCATCGCGCGCGGCACCACACCGTGGCGCATCCGGCTCAGCAGCACACCGGCGTCGTTGCTCTCGACGACACAGAAATCGTCGGCGCGTTTGCCGATCTCGTCGGCGAAACGGTTGAGCAGCGGCTGGCGCTCGGCGGCGCTCAGCGCGGCCCAGGCGGGGAACGCGGCCTGGGCCGCGCGGATGGCCGCATCCACGTCACCGGCCGAGGCTTCGCCCACATGGCCGAGCAGGCGCTGGTCGATCGGCGATTGCAGCGCGAAGCTGGCGGCAGACGCCACGCGCCGACCGCCGATGTAGTGATCGGGCGACACGGCAACGCCGGCCACGTCGAGCAATTCAGAGGTCACGAGAGCACCTTTCCGGGGTTCATCAGGTTCAAGGGATCGAGCGCGGTCTTGATCGCGCGCATCAGCTGCAACTCAACCGGCGACTTGTAGCGCGCCACCTCGTCGCGCCGCAGCACGCCCAGCCCATGCTCGGCCGAGATCGAGCCGCCGGCAGCCGCCACTGCGTCGTGCACCAGGCGGTTCAACGGGCCTTCCAGCGCAACAAAGTCGGCATCGGTTTGGCCCGGTGCGGGCGAGAAGTTGTAGTGCAGGTTGCCGTCGCCCAGGTGGCCGAAGCAAATGGATCGCAGGCCGGGGAACGAGCGTGCTACCACTGCGGTGGTGGCTTCGACGAAGCCGGCGATGCGCGAGATCGGCAGCGCGATGTCGTGCTTGATCGTCTTGCCTTCGACGCCCTGCGACTCGGAGATGTCTTCGCGCAACGCCCACAGTGCGCGGAATTGCGCCAGGCTGGTGGACACCGCGGCGTCCGTCGCGCAACCCTGCTCGATCGCAAGCTCCAACAGGCCTTCCAGCGCGCTGTTGGCGTGCGCTTCATCTTGCGTGTCGCTTAGCTCGATCATCACATACCAGGGTGAACGTTCAGCCAGCGGCAGTCGCGCGGCCGGCACGTGTCTTTCGACCAGCGCGATGCAGGCATCACCCATCAGCTCGAACGCGGTCAGGCCGGCGCCCAACCGGGCCTGCGCCAGCTGCAGCAGCTCGGTCGCGGCCAGCGGCGATGGCACGGCCACGAAGGCAGCCAACTGCGCAGCGGGCAACGGGAACAGCTTCAACACTGCCGCCGTGATCACGCCCAGCGTGCCTTCGCTGCCGATATAGAGGTCGCGCAGGTCGTAGCCGGTGTTGTCCTTGCGCAGGCCCCGCAATCCGTTCCAGACCTGGCCGTCGGCCGTCACCACCTCCAGCCCCAGGCACAGCTCACGCGCATTGCCATAACGCAGCACCTGCACGCCTCCAGCGTTGGTCGCCAGGTTGCCGCCGATCGTGCAACTGCCTTGCGCTGCCAGGCTCAATGGGAACAAGCGCCCAGCCTCGCGCGCCGCATCTTGCAGCTGCTGCAGCGTGACACCGGCCTCGGCCTCGATCGTCTGGTTGACGGGGTCGACGGATCGGATGCGCTTCAACCGCGACAGCGACAGCGACAGCGCTTGGCCCGACGCATCCGGTGTCGCGCCGCCGGACAAGCCGGTGTTGCCACCCTGCGGCACCACCGGCACGCGGTTCGCATGGCACCAGCGCAGCACAGCGGCCACATCGTCTGCCGTGTCGGGTTGCGCCACCGCGAGCGCCTGGCCGGTCCACTTGCGGCGCCAGTCCGTCAGAAACGGCGCCATCTCGGCCGCGTCGGTGTGCAGCCGGCCGGCGAACGCGGCGCGCAGGGTCGTCAAGTCCATCAGGCGAACCGGACGTGGATGACGCCGAGCCGGCCGTAGTCAGCCTCGAACACGTCGCCCGCCGCGCAGGCCACCGGCCGCGTGAACGAGCCGCCGAGCACGATCTCGCCGACGGCCAGGCCTTCGCCGTGCAGCGCCAGCTTGTTGACCAGCCACACCACGCCGTTGCCGGGGTGGTTCAGCACTGCGGCGGCCAGGCCCGACTCTTCGACCACGCCGTTCTTGATCAACAGCGCGCCGCACCAGCGCAAGTCAACCGCATCGGGCTTGACCGCACGACCACCTAACACGATGCCCGCACTAGCCGCGTTGTCGGCGATGGTGTCGGTGACCTTGCGCGGCACCTTGGTCTCGCGGCAGAACTGCTCGATGCGGGCATCGATCAGCTCCAGCGCCGGCATCACATGGTCGGTCGCGCCCAGCACGTCGGCCAGCGTCACGTTCGGGCCTTTCAGCGGCCGGGCCAGCACGAAGGCCAGTTCGACCTCCAGCCGCGGCACCAGGAAGCGCGCCGCTTCGAGCTCGGCGCCGCTGTGGAACACCATGTCGTCGAGCAGCGCACCGTAGTCGGGCTCGGTGATCTGCGAGGCGATCTGCATCGCCCGCGAGGTCAGGCCGATCTTGTGGCCGACGACGCGCCGGCCCTCGGCGAGTTTCAGCGCCAGCCACTCACGCTGGATGGCGTAGCTGTCGGCGATCTCCAGCCCCTCGAAGCGGCGACTGAACTGCGGGATGGCCTGGCGTGTGCGTTCGGCGTCGAGCAGTTCGCGCGCCAGTTGGCGATGGGTGTCAGGGCTCAGCATGCGGCGCAGTGTCGGCCGACTGGTTCACAACCACAAGCGATGAATACTGACCTATATTCAAGTTGAACTGAATAATCAAATCCATGGCCCTGCCGCGCTTCAGCCCCCGCCAACTCGAAACCTTCGTCACCGTGGCCGAACTGCGCAGCTTCAGTGCCGCCGGCCAGCGGCTGGCGCTCACGCCGTCGGCGGTCAGCCAGCTCATCGCCGAGCTGGAGACCGCAGTCGGCTTTCGGCTGTTCGACCGCAGCACCCGCAAGGTCGCCGTCTCGTCGGCCGGGCGCGACTTTCTCGGCCCGGCCCACACCGCGCTGGACCATCTTCGCCGCGCCGACACCGCCGCGGCCGACGTGCGCAACCGCGCCGCTGGCGTTGTGCGGGTGGCCACGACTCAGGCGCTGGCCTGCGTGGCCCTGCCAGCAGCGATGAAGGCCTACCGCGCCGAGCGGCCGAAGGTCGTCGTGCGGATCCGCGATGCGGCGGTCGAACAGCTGGTCGACGCGGTGGCCTCGGGCGACGCGGACCTCGGCCTGGGCCCCGACCGCACGACTGGTACCGACGTGACGCGCACCGCCTTGCTGGACAGCCCCTGGGTGCTGTGGTGCCCGGCCGACCACCCGCTCGCCTCGAAGCCGAGCCTGCGCTGGCGCGACCTGCGCGACCAGCCACTGGTGGCCGCCGGCCGCGACCACGAGCGCAGCGTGGCGCAGATGCGCGCCGAGCAGCCCGAGGGCACGCGCATCGTGCCGGTCGAAGTGGTCGACAACATCACCACAGCGCTCGGCCTGGCCTCGCAAGGCCTGGCGCTGACGCTTTCGCCCGCCTACGTGGCCGCGTTGGCCGAGCCGCTCGGGCTGGTGATGCGACGGGTGCAAGCGCCCGAGGTGATGCGCCAGGTCTGCCTGTACCGGCCAGCGCAGCGCACGATCCCGCCGGCGGCCGAAGGCTTTGCCGAATTCCTGGGCCCGTGGCTGCGCGAGTGGGATGCAACGCGCCTTGCCAAGCCCGCCGGCCCCGGCGCACACTGACCGCTTGGTAGGCCAGCAGTAGAGGCCACGATGTATTGTCAGACTTGGGCATGGGCCGCCGGGGTCCTGGCGCTGGCGTTGGCCAGCGCATCGGTGAGCGTCGCAGCGCTCGACGCCGCCGAGGCATCTGTCGTCACAGCTGCCGAAGCCCGCTTCGAGGTGCTCGAACGTGCGCTCGGCCCGGTCAAAGTGGTCAGGGCCAGCGGCAGCCACGTGTATGCCGGCGTGCACCGGCACCTGCAGGTCTATGCGAGCGGCAGCCCCAAGAAGCTGCGCCTGGTGCATGAAGGCGCCTCGCTCGACGACGCGGTGGACGATCTGGCCATCGACGGCACGCGGCTTTATCTGGCCGCCGGTCAGGCCGGCCTGCAGATCTACGACATCGCCAAGCCGGCGCACCCGCGCCTGCTCGGGTCGTTGCAAGGCCAGGGCTTCCGTCCACGCAGCATCGCCGTGGGCGGGACGTATCTCTACGTGGCCTCGGGCGGCGCCGGCATTCAGGTGGTGGACGTGAGCGTGCCCGGTGCGCCGCAAATCGTCTCGACCTTCAAGCAAGGCCCGGCGGCTTACCTCAGCGTCGCGCTGCATGCGCCCTACCTGTACGCGACCGACAACACACGTCGCTTCGTCGTGATCGACGCGTCGAACCCGCACATGCTGCAGCCCCTCGGCTCGGCCCCGCTGCCGGCCAACGGCCAGCAGCTCGCCGTGCAGGCCGGCCTGGCTTTCGTGGCCGACGGCGTGGCCGGGTTGAGGGTGCTCGACATTGCCGATCCGGCTCAACCGCACGAGATCGGCCATTCGACCAAGGTGGTCAAGGAGGACGCCGTCGGCCTGGCACTGAGCGGCTCGCAGGTCCTGCTGGCCGACCGCTCGGTGGTCGGCGGCGAGGGGCATTACGTGATGGGCGGGCTGCGCGTGATTGACATCGCCGACCCACGGCACCCGCAGGAACTGGCCAACCTGCGCGGCGACCTGATCAGCGTCGACGCCGCCGGCACGCAGGCCCACATCGGCATCTACCAGGTCGACCACGTGAGCACGATCGACACGATCGATGTCAGTGTGCCCGATCAACCGAAGCGCCGCGCGTCGACGCACCTGCCGATCCCGGGCTCGGATGCGATGCACGCCCGCGGCGGCGACGTCTTCATCGCCGACCTCGGCTTCAACCGGATCGATCTCACGTCACCCTCGAAGCCGACGCTGGCCTGGACCCTGCCATTGCCGGGCCACGAGCAGAAGCAGGATGCGCCCTACCGCGACTTCATCTTCGAAGGCACGCTGGCCTTCGTGGACCTGGGCCAGAAGGGCGTCAGCATCATCGACCTGGTCGACCCAGACCACCCGCGCCGGGCCGCCACGATTACCCAGCAAGGGCGACCGATGGCGAGCACCGGCCACTACCTGTACACCAAGCCCTACAGCGGCAAGCTGCGCATCTACGACACCCAGTCGCCGGACGCGCCGGTGCTGGTCGGCAGCGTCACGGGCTCGGAGTTCGCGAGCTTCGTGCGCATCGCCGGCGCCATCATGTACCTGGCCGATCTGTACACCTTTCAGCTCAAGGCGTTCGACCTGAGCGACCCCGTCGCGCCGGTGCTCGTCAACACGATCGCGATCCCACAGCTGTTCGCGATGGAGGTCGAAGACGACCTGCTCTATCTCGGCACGCAAGGCCTGTCGGACAGCCGCTCGTTGCAGCTCTATTCGATCGCCTCACCACCGGCCGTGACGTTGCTCGGCGAAGTGGCGATCGACCGCTTCAGCCGCAGCATGGCGGTGTGCCAGAAGACGGCCTTCTTCGCGAGGCCGACGATGCCCGGTGGTGGCGTGTCGGCGGTGAGCGCGCCCGATCCGACAGCGCCATTCATCGCGGCGCACCACGCGATCGACGACCAGTTCGCGATGGCGGTGGCCTGCCTGGGAAACGGCACGGTGGCCGTCAATGTTCGCGAGGGGCTGCTGGTGCTGCGCTACACACCGCCGTAGCCGTTCGCGACGATCAAGCAGCGTCGGCGTTGACCAACTGCGCTGGCGGCGCAGGGGCCGGTGCAGGCATCGACCCCAGCAAGCCAGCAGAACGCGAGACGATGCCCCGCCAGTGTTCGCGCCACCCGGGCAGCGCGGCTTCGTCGCGCTCGAACTGGTTGCGCAAGAAGGCGGCGGCGAGCGACTTGGTCGCGCCCTTGACCTGTTGGTTCAACTCGTAGCCGCCGGTCACCGTGCGGTCGGTGAAGATGCCGTGGGAGCCGTGGTCGAACACCACCAGCGCCTTGCGCGGGTCGGGCATCGCGTCGTACACGGCCAGTCGGTCCTCGAGGCCCGAGCGGTAGCCCGGGATCATGATCAGGTCGTCGTTCGTGGTGATGTGCAAGGTGGGCAGTTGCACCGGCGCCAGGATGCCCGCCAGGTCGCGCTCGCCGTAGAAAGGCGGCGCCGACATCAGGATCGCGGCGCGAAAGCGCGGGTCGTGAAAGTCATAGGCCTGCTGGCCGCGCGCCACACGGGCACCGACGGCCAGCAAGGTGGTGTTGGCGCCATACGAGTGGCCCGCCGCGACGATGCGCTGCGTGTCCACCGTTTCGGCCGGGCGATCGGTCAGCGGGTGCTGCAGGGCCGGGTCGAGCAAACGATCCAGCGCGAAGCGCAGGTCACGCACGCGCTGGATGGCTTCGGCTTCCTGCGCCGCGTTGCGCAAGCGGCCGATCAGGCTGAACGGGTTGCCGAACCAAAGCCCCTTGTCGCTGCCCACGTGCTGCACGTGCAGGCTGGCCCAGCCTTGGGTGGCCAGGTGGCGGCCGAAATAGCTGTAGCCCAGGCGCGAGCTGCCGATGCCATGCGAGAACACCACCAGCGGCACCGGCGCGGTGGTCGAAGCGACCGCCTTCAGCGGCCAATACAGGCGTACCGGCACCTTGCGCTGGCGCGCGGTGTCCACCCAGTCCCAGTCGATGGCAGGCACGCGCGCGGCCGCATCGGCCTCGGGCACGGCGTCCACTGAACTGGGCGTCTCGCCGGCAGCGCGGCCCAATTCGGGCAAGGCGAGCAACGGGGCCGCGGCCAGCGCCGAAGCAACGAACGACCGGCGGCGCAGACCGGCCGGCGTGGGGTTCAAAGAGGGGTCAACAATCGGCAGCGGCATGGCAGGCGCGAGTATCGCCGCGCCACCCAGCCGCCGCCGGCGTAGGTCAATAACCGACCGTGAAACGTTGCCGGCGATGCGCGCCGCGCTCGGCCTCGTCCAGCATCGCCACCGCGTAGTCGGCGACCGAGATCTCGCTCTTGCCCTCGGCGCTGAACAGCAGCTGGTTGCCACCGAGGCGGAACTGCCCTGTGCGCGGGCCGGGCTGGATCATCATCGACGGGCTCAGCATGGTCCAGTCGAGCGTCGGCTCGTCACGCAGCCAGTTCAATGCATCCCGTGCGCCTTCAGCCGTGCCCTTGTACTGGGCCGGGAACTCGGGGCTGTCGACCAGTTGCTTGCCCGGCGCGACCTCGAGGCTGCCGGCACCGCCGACCACCAGCAGGCGCGGCACCGCAGCCTGCTTGGCCGCTGCGATGATCGAGCGGACGCCGCGGCCATAGGCCTCACGCACATCGCTTTGCGCATGGCCGCTGAAGGCGCTGATGACCACGTCGTGGCCTGCCAGCGCGGTGGCCAGCGCCGCGGTGTCATTGACGTCGACTGCTTTCGCGCTCAGGTTGGCGGCAGGGGTCAGCTTGGCCGGGTTGGACACCAGCGCGGTGACCTGGTGGCCACGCGACAAGGCTTCTTCGCGCAGGCCCGAGCCGATGAACCCGCTGGCGCCGATCAGTGCGATCTTCATGGTGTGTCTTTCTTCAATCAATGTCGGTTGCGATGGCTGAATGATGGGCTGTTTCGTCGTTTCGATAAATCGGTCCAGTCGCGACACACTGTCCTTCATTGATTGACAATCAACCGGTGCCAACCTCTGACGATCCGAACGACCTGAATAGGCTCGGCGCCTTTGTCGCGGTGGCGCAGTGCGGTGGCTTCACGGCCGCCGCGGATCGACTGGGCGTCAGCAAGGCCCGCGTGAGCCTGGACGTGCAACGGCTGGAGCGCGCGCTCGGCACCGCGCTGTTCACGCGCACCACCCGCCAGGTGCGGTTGACCGACGCTGGCCAGCAATTGCTCGACGACGCCGCACCGCTGCTGGCCGGCCTGGGCGATGCGGTGGCGCGCGCGGCGCACAGCAGCACAGAGGTCAGCGGTACGCTGCGCATTGCCACGGCGGTGGACCATGCGGCGCAGCACATGGGCGCCGCAGTGGCCGAGTTCGCCGAGTTGCACCCGGCCCTGCGCATCACGCTGCACGCCAGCGACCGGGTCAGCGACATGCTGGCCGAGGGCATTGACCTGGCGTTCCGCATGGGCTGGTTGCGCGACTCGTCGCTGCGCGCGGTCAGGCTCGCCGACTTCGAGCAATACGCCGTCGCCGCGCCCGGCTACCTGCAGCGCGCCGGTGTGCCCAAGCACCCGGACGAGTTGGCGCAGCATGCCTGGGTCGCGCTGACACTGCTGCCCGCGCCGCTGACCTGGGCCTTCACGGCGCGCAACGGCCACACCCGCAGCGTGCGCATGAACGCCCGGCTGCAGACCGATTCGGCCACCGCCCTGCGCGCGCTGCTGATCAACGGCGCCGGCGTCAGCGTAATGGACCGGCTGAGTGTGCAGGCTGACATAACCGAGGGCCGGCTGCAACGTCTGCTGCCGGACTGGCGGCTGCCGTCGGGTGGCGTGTTCGCGGTCTTCCCGCCGGGCCGCCACATCAGCGCGGCGGCGCGGGCCTTCGTCGACTTCTACCGCGACCGCTGGCCACGCTGAATGGCCCCCACAGCCCCTTCCGGGGCCTGCCTTGCAGGCCGCGACGGGCCAGAGGCCCGGCCCATCGCTAGGCACGAACAGTCCACAGGACTGTTCATGTCCGAGCGAAGCCCCCCGAGGGGGCTCGCGCAGCGGACCGGCAAAGCCGGATCCGCGCACGCCACTTGGAGTGAGCGGCACTGCGCGCGCTCAGGGCGAACCGCTCGGTGGGAGGCCTCTCGACCCTCGTCCGGCCAAAGCCCCACTACGCAAACGCCGTCCACTTCTGCTCGCTGCGCGCCGAAGCGACCGTTGCCTCGATGAAGCGAACGCCGCGGGCGCCGTCTGCGACCGTCGCGTAGCGGCCCGGTACCGTCGGCAGCTGGCCGGACTCGCGCGCCCGCACATCGGCCGCGATGCCGCGGTAGATGTTGGCAAAAGCCTCGATGAAGGCCTCGGGGTGACCGGCCGGCAGCCGCGTGGCCTGGCGGGCCGCGGTGCCGAGCCATGGCGAGCCGCGGGTCAGCAATTGGCGTGGGCCGTTCAGCGGCCCGTGGATCAACGTGTTGGGTTCTTCCTGGCGCCAGTCCAGCGTGCCTTCGCTGCCGAACACGCGCAGCCGCAGGTCGTTCTCGCAACCCGCCGCCACCTGCGAAGCCAGCAACACGCCGCGCGCGCCGCCGCGAAAGCGCAGCAGCAGGCTCGCATCGTCGTCGAGCGGCCGGCCGGGCACGAAGGCTGTCAGGTCGGCACACAGGCTCTCGATCTCCAGCCCGGTCACCGTGGCGACCAGGTTTTCGGCGTGCGAGCCGATGTCGCCCATCGCGCCGGCGATGCCGTTTTGCGCTGGGTCCATGCGCCAGTCGGCCTGCTTGTTGGCGCCGGGGTCGAGCCGCCGTGCCAACCAGCCCTGGTGGTACTCGACCACCACCTTGCGCAGCTCGCCGATCACGCCGGCACGCACCATCTCGCGCGCCTGCTGCACCATCGGGTAGCCGATGTAGTTGTAGGTGACGCCGAAGACGATGCCGCGGTCGCGCGTGATGCGCACCAGTTCGTCGGCCTGCGCGCCGGTGTGCACCAGCGGTTTGTCGCAGACCACGTGGATGCCGGCCTCGGCAAAGGCCTTGGCCACCGGGTGGTGCACATGGTTCGGTGTGACGATGCTGACGAAGTCGATGCGCTCGTCGCGCGGCAGGCTCAGCTCATGCTGCAGCAAGGCTTGCCAACTGGGGTGATTGCGCTCCGGCGCCAGCCCCAGGTCGCGGCCCGAAACCAGCGCTTTCTGCGGTTGCGACGACAGGGCGCCTGCCACCAGCCGGATCTCACCATCGAGCGCCATCGCCTGCCGATGAACCGCGCCGATGAAGGCGTCGCGGCCACCGCCAACCATCGCGCAGCGGAGCGTGCGGCCGGGCATCAACCCGCCATGCCGCCTTGCGGCGTCTTGTTTTCAAACGCCGCGTCGAAGGCACCGGCCGCGGGCGGGAAGTCGAGCTTGCGGCAGAACGCCGCACTCTCGGTCGCGCCGTGCACGCGGTCCATGCGGCTGTCTTCCCACTCCACGCTCAAGGGGCCGGCGTAGCCCATGTCGTTCAACGCGACGATGATCGATTCGAAATCGATCATGCCGCGGCCGACGCTGCGGAAGTCCCAGTTGCGCCGTGCGTCACCAAATGCGGTGTGGCCACCGAACACGCCGACCGTGCCGTCGCCTTTGTTCCACCACACGTCTTTCATGTGGGCGTTGAAGATGCGCGCGCCGAAGCGGCGCACGAAGCCGACATAGTCCACCGCCTGATACGCCAGGTGGCTGGGGTCGAAGTTGAAACCGAAGCGGGCATGGCCGTTGACCGCATCGATCGCCCGCTCTGCGGATGCGATGTCGAACGCGATCTCCGTCGGGTGCACCTCGAGTGCGAAGTTGACGCAGCGCTCGTCGAACACATCGAGGATCGGCGTCCAGCGCGCGCCGAAATCCTCGAAGCCTTTGTCGATGTAGCTCTGCGGTGTCGGCGGGAAGGCATACACCGCATGCCAGATCGACGATCCGGTGAAGCCGGTCACCGTCTTGGCGCCAAAGCGTGCGGCGGCACGCGCGGTGTCCTTCATCTCCTGCGCGGCGCGCTGGCGCACGCCCTCAGGGTCACCATCGCCCCACACATGCGCCGGCAAGATCGCCTGGTGGCGCTCGTCGATGCGGTCGCACACCGCCTGGCCGGTCAGGTGGTTGCCGATCGCATAGCACTCCATGCCGTACTCGCGCAGCAGCCCGCGCTTGTCGGCCACGTAGCGCGGCGAGGCCAGCGCCTCTTGCACGTTGAAATGGTCGCCCCAACAGGCCAACTCGAGGCCGTCGTAGCCCATGCGCTTGGCCAGTGGCACCAGTTGGGTCAGAGGCATATCGGCCCATTGGCCGGTGAACAGGGTGATGGGGCGGGGCATGAAAAACCTCAAGAAACGAAGGGCCGCTCCCGAGTTTCTTGATCCCCTCGGGGGGCCCCGGTCGGACATGCAACAGTCCAGTGGACTGTTCGTGCCTAACGGGGGGCTGAGCCTCTGGCTCTGCGCGGCCTGCAAGGCGGGCCGGGCGAAGCCTGGACCTTGGGGCCGTCTGTCGTCAGAACGGCGAATCGGGGAAGTAGTACTGCTTGGCGTTCTCTTTGGTGATCAACACCGACGGGATGATCGTGCTGGGTGGCAGCTTCTCGCCCTTCAGTCGCGCTTCGGTGGTCAGCTTGATCGCGTCGTAGATGAACTTGGGCGAGTACGACACATTGGCCTGGATCAGCGGGTTGCTGCCGTCCATCAGCGTCTTGACCATGCTCTTCATGCCGGCACCGCCGAACACGATCTTGATGTCCTGACGCTTGGCCTGCTCGATCGCCTTCAGCACGCCGACCGCCATGTCATCGTCGGCCGCCCAGACCGCGTCGATCTGCTTGAAACGGGTCAGGTAGTCTTGCGTCACCTTGAACGCGTCGTCGCGGTTCCAGTTGCCGTGCTTGGCATCGAGCAGCTTCACGTCGGGGTGGCTCTTCAACACCGCGTTGAATGCATCCATGCGCTCGTTGTCGATCGTCGTCGGGATGCCGCGCAGCGCAACGATGTTGCCCTTGCCGTTCAGCGCCTTGACCAGGTATTCGGCCGGGATGCGGCCGAACGCGGTGTTGTCACCGGAGACATAGGCGTCCTGCGCGCTGGTGTCGGTCAGGCCGCGGTCAACCACCGTCACGTAGACGCCCTTGGCCTTGACCTGCGCGACCGGCTTGGTCAGCGCGGCCGATTCGAACGGAAAGATCACCAGCGTGTTGATCTTGGTCGCGGTCACCAGGTCTTGCAGCTGGTTGGCCTGCTCGGGCGCGCCACTCGCAGTTTTCACCGTCACCTTCAGGCCCGGGTGCGCTGCCTCGAGGTCTTTCTTCGCCTGGTTGGCCCAGAAGACGATGCCGGCAGTGAACGCATGGGTCGCCGCCGGGATGGCGACGCCGACGTTGACGTCTTTCGCATCGGCCGCGCGCGCCCCAGCGCTGAGACTCAGGGCGGTTGCGGCCGCAAAGGCCACGACAAGTCGGCGGTTGGTCAAGCTCATGGGTGTCTCCAAAGGGTCAGTGCGAGTGAAAAGGCAGTGCATCGCTGCCGACGAGGAATATGGATGCGGTCATGAACGTCGCCTTTGCGGTCATGGACGGCGCCGTTGCGTGAAGGCCACCGCGATGATCACGAAGCCTTGCACCGCGGCGTTGAGGTAGACACTGATGATGTTGGTCAGGTTGAGGATGTTGCTGATCACCGAGAGCAGCACCGCACCGACCACCGTGCCAACGATGCTGCCGGCACCGCCTCGCAACGCAGTGCCACCAACGATCACCGCGGCGATCGCTTCCAACTCCCACAGCAGCCCGGTCGTCGGGGAGGCCGAGCCCAGACGCGGCACATACAGCAGTGTGGCCACGGCGACGCACACGCCGAGCAATCCATAGGTCAGCACCTTGACCTGGTCGACGTTGACTGCGGCATAACGCGCCACCTGCTCGTTCGAACCGATGGCCTGCACGTAGCGGCCATAGGCGGTGCGGTTCAAGATCAAGCCGCCGGCGCCGGCCACCAGCGCGAAGATCCACACCGGCACCGGCACGCCCAGCGGGCTGGCGTAGTAGACGGGGCTGTAGGCATCGGCCAGCGTGTTGTCCAGCGTCAGCGCGCCGCCATCGGCGAAGTAGGTCAGGCAGGCGCGGAAGATGCCGAGCGTGCCCAGCGTGACGATGAAGGGCTCGATGCGGCCGCGGGTGATCAGCAGCCCGTGCACCAGGCCGAACACCGCGCCCAGCAGCACCGCAAAGCCCATGCCCGCGACGACGATGGCCACCGGCGGCCAACCGCGCGGTGCGAGTGCGTTCATCAGCATGATCACGCAGCCGGCGATCAACGCCGCCATCGAGCCCACAGACAAATCGATGCCGCCCGAGACGATGACGAAGCACATGCCCACCGCGATGATGCCGATGAAGGCGGTGCGGGTCAGCACATTCAGCGCGTTATCGAGCGTCGCGAACTCGGGGTTCAACAATGTGCCGGCAATGCACAGCAGCACCAGGCCGAGCACGGGGCCGTAGCCGTGCAGGCGAGCCCACCAGCCGGCGGAACGCTCGGTGCGCGGGGCCGGGGTGGCCGCCATGTCAGTGGGTGCCTGTGGCATGGGCAATCAGCGCCTCTTCAGTCAGCCCTTCGGCAGCCAGCGTGGTCTGCAGCCGGCCAGCGCGCATCACCGCGACGCGGTGGCACAGGCCGATCAACTCGACCAGCTCGGACGAGATCACGACCACCGCGTGACCCTCGGCCGCCAGGCGCTGGACCAGGAAGTAGATGTCGCGCTTGGCGCCGATGTCGACACCGCGCGTCGGCTCGTCCAGCACCACCACCCGCGGCTTCGGGTGCAGCACCTTGGCCAGCGCGAGCTTTTGCTGGTTGCCGCCGGACAAGGCCGAGGCACGCAAATCCAGCGAACCAGTGCGGATGCCGAACGCGGTGACCGCCTCTTGCAGCGCCGCGCGCTCGACGCCGGGCCGCAGCCAGGGTTGGGCGTAGCGCTGCAACGCCATCAGTGTCAGGTTCTCGGCCAGCCCGAAGGCCACGTGCAGGCCTTTGCCCTTGCGGTCTTCGCTGAGGTAGGTCAGCCCCAGGTCAGCGGCTTCGCGCGGGCTGCCGATGTGCACCTCGCGTCCGTCCAGGCTCACGCGGCCGGCGCTGCGCGGGCGCAAGCCCAACAGGCCTTCGAACAGCTCTGTGCGGCCCGCACCGACAAGCCCCGCAAAGCCGAGGATCTCGCCGGCCCGCACGTCGAAGCTGACATCGTCGGCCCAGCCTGGCACCGACAGGCCTTGCACGCTTAATCGTGGTGGCGCGTCGGACGCAGGCACCGGTTGGCGCGGCGGAAACAGATCGGACAGTTCGCGGCCGACCATCAGCTTGGCCATCTGCTGCCGCGATAGCTTCGCGGTGGCCTCGCGGGCAACGAAGCGGCCGTCGCGCATCACGATCACCTCGTCGGTGATGCGCTCGACCTCGTCGAGCTTGTGCGAGATGTAGACGATGGTCACGCCCTCGGCCTTCAGCCGCGCCATCAGCGTGAACAGGCGTTCGGTCTCGCTCGGTGTCAGCGTCGCGGTCGGCTCGTCCATGATCAGCAGGCGGGCTTGGCGGCCCAGCGCCTTGGCGATCTCGACCAGCTGCTTCTCGGCGACGATCAGCTGGCGCACCCGCGTGTCGGGGTCGATGTTCAGACCCACATCGGCCAGCAGCGACGCGGTCTCTGCGCGCATCGCCGCGTCGTCCAGCCGCCAGCCGCGCCGCTTCTCGTGGCCGAGAAACACGTTCTGAGCCACTGTCAGGGCGTCGGCCAGGTTGAACTCCTGGTGGATCAGCACGATGCCGGCGGTTTCGGCTTGGCGCGAACCTTCAAAGTTCACCGGCTGCCCGTCAACGCGCAGTTCGCCGCCGCTCGGCATTTCGTAGCCAGCGGCGATCTTCATCAGCGTCGACTTGCCGGCGCCGTTTTCCCCGAGCAATCCGTAGATGCGCCCCGGCGTGAGCTCGAAGCTGACGCCATGCAGCACCTGCACCGGCCCGAAGGCCTTCACGACCTCGTGAAAGGCCAGCGAGATCACACCACGGCCTCGCGCATCCGCAAGCTCTCTTGCATGCCCAGCACGCCGGCGCCGATCAGCCCGGCGCGTTCGCCCAATGGCGTGTACTGGATCTCCAGGTGCCGTGTCGACAGCGCCAGCGAGCGGTGGTAGACGCTTTGCCGCACCGCGGCCAGGAACAGCGGCCCGATCTTCTGGATGCCACCGCCGATGAAGATGTGCGACGGGTTGTAGAAATTCACCACCGCCGCGAGCATCTGACCCACCAGCGCGCCCGATCGCTGCACGATCGCATTGGCCGCCGCATCACCCGTGCGGCTGGCCTCGGCGACGTCCAGCAGCTTCAATGCACCACGCTCGTCGAGCATCTGCTTGAGCAGCGGGCTCTCGCCGCTTTCAGCCGCCTCGGTGGCGGCACGCGCAATCGCCGGGCCGGCGGCCATCGCCTCGACGCAACCGAGGTTGCCGCAGTGGCAGCGGGGGCCTTGCGGATCGACGCAGATGTGGCCCACGTCGCCGGCCGAACCGTTGGCGCCGCGGTAGACCTGGCCGTGGCAGACGATGCCGCAGCCGATACCGGTGCCGACCTTGATCACGAGGAAGTTCTGCAGCCCGCGTTGCATGCGCCACAGCTCGCCCAGCGCCATCACATTGACGTCGTTGTCGACGTAGACCGGCGCGCTGAAGTCGACCTTCAGGTCTTCGCGGATCGAGTAGGCGTCCCACGCCGGCATCAGCGGCGGGTTGACGAGCTGACCGAGGCCGAAGTCAACGGGGCCCGGCACGCCGATGCCGATCGCGATCACGTCGCGCACCTTGGCACCGCACTGTTTGAGCTGCTCGCGCATCAAGGAGCGCACCCGCGAGAGCACGCGCGCCGGCCCGTCTCGCACATCGGCTGGCTCGCTGTGGTGGGCCAGCAGTTCCAGGTCGGGCGTCATCACGCCCACTTCGAGCCCGGTGGCGCCAAGCGCCGCACCCAGCAGCACACCGAGGTTGCGCGACAGGCGCAGCGTCTCGGCCCGACGGCCGCCGGTGGCCACCTGCTCGCCGGTGGCTTCGAGCACGCCCTGCTCCAGCATGCCAGCGACCGCGGCATTCGCGCGGCTCTTCGAAAACGACGAGCCCGAGGCCAACGCTTCGCGCGAAATCCGGCTGGACCAGAACACGTGGTCCAGCAGGGTCATCTCGCTCGTGGACAGGTCTTTCCAGCGAACCATGCGTCTCCTCGCGCCGCCACCTGGGGTGGTGGCATGGCAGCGGGCGGATGGTAGGCGGCCAACTTCGGCCCAGCAAGCTCTAACTTAGACCCAATTCAGGTCTAAATTGATTGACAGAACCACAACGTCATTGATGCGGAGCCCTGCCTTCATTGTTCCTATTTTGCGAATCAATACTCTCATTGGAGGCCATTTATTCCGAACTCGTGAATCTCTACAGTTCAGTCATCGATGAGCCGCAAGCAAACAAACGACTCACCGAGGCAGGACAGACGGTCAGGACTTCCCCACCCAGACCGCCAGCCCGGAACCCCGTTTCAACGATTCAAAGGATGACCACCATGTTCGCCAAGCAAGCCCAAATCGCCGTTGCCGCCATCGCCCTGACCATCGCCGGCGGCGCCTTCGCCCAGTCGACCGAACGCAATGTGTTCGACACCGAAACGAATCTGCGCATGCCGGTTGCCGCGTCGGCCGAAGGCCTGAGCCGCGACGCCGTGCAAGCCCAGTACATCGCCAAGCGCGACGCCAACAACATCGCCAGCTTCAACCCGGAAGCCGCGTACTTCGCCCAGAACAACGATTCGAGCCGCGCGATCGCTTCGCTGTTCAGCCGCAAGCCGGCCCAAGCGCAAGCCTCGGCCAGCGGCCTGAGCCGCGACGAAGTGCGCGCTGAAGTGATCTCGGCCCGTGCCAACGGCGAGATGAACGTGTTCGACACCGAGACGAACCTGCGTGTGGCACCGAGCGTCCGCGTGCCGGCAGCCACCACGCTGGCCCAGCGCTGATCCGAGAGCCTGGTTTCAGGCAGAGAAAAGGGACGGGGTCACTCCCGTCCCTTTTTGCTTTCCGGCCGACTTGGAGTCGGCCCTCTCACGTTGGCACACCCGCCCGCGCGGCGGCCAAGGCCTCGCGCAACACGCGCAGGTCACCGATGTGGTTGGCCAGCAGCAAGACCAAGCGCGCGTTGACGAGCTCACTCTGCTCGTCGCTCAAGCCCCGGTGGGTCTCGATCAGCGCCTCGTAGAAATCGTCGCCCGGCGTGAAAGCGCGGGCGAAGCGCTGGCCGGGGATGCCGAAGTTCGGCTGCGTGTTCAGATGCTCCATGGTGGTCCTTCAGTGTCGACCCAGCGCGCGCGCCAGCGCCGCTTGCAGGGCATGCGGGTCGAAGTTGCGCCAGCGCGCCGCCACATGCTGGTCGGGGCGGATCAGGTAGCAGGTGCCAGGGCGGGCGTCGTAGCGGCGCGCGGCCAGGCCTTCGGTGTCGACCAGAGCGCCCGGCGCCGCTGTCGACACCACACGCACAAGCCGCAGCGGCACCGGCGTGGGCGGCAGGCTGACCGCCCCGCCACCGAAGACCAGCAGCGTGAAGCCACCGCTTTCGCAGGCCACCTCACGCAACAGCCAGCCGACCTGACCGTCGACAACCACCGGCGCATCGTCCATCGGTGCGCCGGGCACCATCCAGCCGTCGAAGGCTTCAGCGTCCGGTGTGTTCAGCGGCGAGTCCAGCGCCAACGTCGGCACCGACAGCCGGCCCGAGTTGACCAGCGCCCGCGCAAATGCGTGCTCGCGCGCCAGGCCCAGCACGGCGTTGCGGAACAGCTTCGACATCGTGCTCTTGGGCGTGATGAAGTCGGTCGAGCGGGTTGAGTTCAGGATGTTCTCGTCGGCCGCCGCGCCACGCTCGCTGGCATAGCTGTCCAGCAGCGTATCGGGCGCCGCGCCAGTCACCACCGCGTGCAGTTTCCAACCCAGGTTGTCAGCGTCTTGAATGCCGGAGTTGGCGCCGCGTGCACCGAACGGCGACACCTGGTGCGCCGCATCGCCGATGAACAGCACACGGCCATGGCGGAACTGCGGCATGCGGCGGCACTGGAAGGTGTAGACGCTGACCCATTCGAGTTCGAATTCACGATCCGCGCCGAGCATCGCCTGGATACGCGGGATCACCTTCTCGGGCTTCTTCTCTTCGTCGGGGTCGGCGTTCCAGCCGAGCTGGAAATCGATGCGCCAGACCTTGTCGGCCTGGCGGTGCAGCAGCACGCTCTGCCCACGGTGGAACGGTGGGTCGAACCAGAACCATCGCTCGGCTGGAAAGTCCGCCTGCATCACGACGTCGGCGATCAGAAAGCGATCGTGGAAGACTTGGCCTTCGATCTCCAAGCCGAGCTGGCGGCGGATCGGGCTGCGAGCGCCGTCGGCCACAACGAGCCAGTCGGCTTCAACGGAAAAGCCGCCATCCGCGGTCTCGACCTGCAGCGTCGCGCCGGTACCGTGCGGCTCAACCTTCGCCACCTTGTGCTTCCAACGCAGATCCAGATTCGGCAACGCCTGCGCACGTCGAACCAGAAACTCTTCGAGGTAGTACTGCTGCAGGTTGATCATGCCGGGCCGCTCGTGGCCGGCGTCTGGCAGCAGGTTGAAGTGGAAGACCTCGTCGGTGTCGAAGAAGGTGCGGCCGACG
>Ga0307515_10009576_pt1 | contig 18715 bp, 2 predicted proteins | sample 17_EM_MG_FD_194513 | JGI IMG/M metagenome (GOLD analysis project Ga0307515, IMG submission 194513) | Populus trichocarpa ectomycorrhiza microbial communities from riparian zone in the Pacific Northwest, United States - 17_EM | ecosystem: Host-associated > Plants > Roots > Unclassified | place...
TTAGATAATATATAATAGTTAAATATATAGCATATAACTTTACCTTAATTGCATGTTAAGAAATATATAGTTACCTTTTAAAGTTACTAAGTAGGTTAACTGTGTATTATTTAACTTTTAAATATATTAAGTTAGTCAATTGCGTATTAATTGCGTGTTAAGTTGGTTAAATTGCGTATTAAGTTAGTTAATTGCGTATTAAGTTGGTTAAATTACGTGTTAAGTTGGTTAATTACGTATTAAGTTAGTCGAATTGCGTGTTAAGTTGGTTAATTGCGTGTTAAGTTAGTTGAATTGCGTATTAAGTTAGTTAAATGCGTGTTAAGTTAGTCAATTGCGTGTCGAGTTGGTTAAATTACATGTTAATTACGCGAAACGCGAAAATCAAAGTCTACTTAAATCTCATCCTGCGAATATTTTCCCAATGCTATTACTACTATCTGCTATATTATAAAGCAGCTAGATCTTAATCCTATAGATATTACCTATAACTTTAACGCCGCCCTATATTGGATTAATAAACGTATTAATATATTATAGCCTAGTAATTTACGCTTTAAAGCCTATTATAAGTACGGTAATATAACCCTCCCTCTATTCTAGCCTTTACTAAAATATCTACGCGATCTTTTAGAGTCCGGTATTACTTCTACTAGGTAGTTTAGGGAGCGGCTTCGCTTATATAATATAGCATTGGCTTTTATATTAGTAAACTATACTATTACTAACCGTAGGATAGCCTATAGTGGCCCAAATTGCTTCTAGATATATAGCGAGCTTTACTATCTATAAGGCCCGCTAAAGCCTCCTACTAATATTACTCCGCAGTATATTAAGCTATACTTTTACAACCCTAGTTATGCTATAAATACCCACCTATAGGCCTATTTTAATACCTAGCTAAATATAGCTATTCTATAGTGCCTTACTACTATACTATTTAGGGTACAGAACCCTTTTATCGCCCTTTGTTAAACCGTAAAGGAATAGCCTTAGACTTAGCCTATAATAACCTTATTACGGATTATCTTAAACCTATAGATGTGGCTTATCTTAAAGGCTAGTACTAATTGCCGCTATAAAAACCTCCTAATAAGTAATAAGGTAGCCGTTATTATACTAAATAAGTATATTAATGCCTATTTCCGCGACATTATACTTATAAAGTGTTATACGCCTAATAAGTAGCCGCGATATTACTGTATTAACTTAATATATACCATATATATACCGCTCCACTATATACTACTCTTCCCTTATAATAATACTAGCTAGTACTAGGGTCTTTAGCTATATAACTTTAATTAAGCCTATTAATAAGACTGTTTAACCTAAAAGGCGTACTTTTAGTTTTACCTATACATTTATACTAACTCTAAGTTAGTTCCATTTACCTACTACTACCTATTTTAGTAGTATATTATAGATATATAGGCGCTATATAATTAGAATAAGCTTAACTAGGTCCGCTTTAACTAAACCACCCTCTATATAGAGCTATATAACGGTATTATAGATACTCTTACCTATAATAATTTAGACCCTAGATTACTAAGCCACTGTATAGTCCGTTTATTAAGTTTCCTTAAAGGAGCTCGCTTTATTAGCTAGTACTATTAGGATTTAATAGCTATTATTTATAAATATAGCCGCCTAAGCCTATTTATTACCTTTATTACTAACCTTAAGTAAAATAAAATTACCTATAAGCTACTATCTAGCTAGACTACTATAGATAGGCCTAGTCTAGTTATACGCGTCTTCTGTATAAAGCTTACCTACCTTTTATATAACTTAAAACGGAAGTAAATCTTTAGCTAATATCGCGGCTCTATTTAAACTATTAAGTACTAAAAACGGGGCCTGCCTTATTTATATATACTACTTTTTTTTATATTTATATAACCGCGATAGGCTACTAAACCTAGCTATTATTAACTATTTTATATCTATAAAGCTTCTATAGCCTAAAAACAATCCTATTAGTTATCTTCCTAAGATTATAAAGTCTATAATAGTTTACGGCCCTTATGACTCCTAGAATCCACAAGCTCCCTATATAGTTACGCTAGGGCTAGGCCTTTTACTAACCTACTTAAAGCAGTACTATAAGCCTTTTAACCCTACTATTATTATATATAAGGACGGCTATCCAAAATACTACCGTTATAATAATTTATAGTTATAGTCTATCCACTTACTAGAAGAAGCTACGTTTAAAATAAATAACCGCTAGACTATTTTATACTCTCTATATTTATTCATAAAGTATTATACCTATATAAATGTTAAGGTCTGCGCCTCTATATAGTCTATTAAGTATATCTATAAGTATATATATAAGGGGAACGACTATACAACTTTATAGCTTATTAACGGCGATAAAATATCCTAATATTTACAGGGCCGTTATATTAGCCCCTCTAAGGCTATTTAGCGGCTATTTAAGTTCCCTCCGATAATCTAGCTTACGGTATACCTTTTAGATAAGTACCCTATATACTTTTAGCCCGATTAGTTTACCAAGGAGATTTAATAGCGCCTTAAGCTCTCCTACTTTACCTTAATAGCCTTTTTTAAGTATAACGCGGAGTGTAAGAATAGCCGTAACTACCTATATTAAGACTTCCTTAAGCGGTATATCTTTTATATAAAGTAATAGGAGTAGTATCTACGCTAGTAAGGTACTATAATAGGCCGTATATATTACTGCAGTTCTATTATAAGCGAGAAGTTCTATATATAGCTGATACTAATGTCTATTCCTAGCCCTACCTCCTTTAAAAACTTTTATATTATTACTAGTATAGTTTATCTAACCTTTTAGGCCGCTTACGTGGCCCTAGGCCTACTAAATAATAATTACTTAATAGAGGCCGCTATTTTTACTATTAGCACCTAGCTACGCTCCTTATTTATAACCGCTTTATTTTATAGCCCTATTATAGAGCTAGTTACTTTATAGAACTGGTTTAAATAGTCTATTTATAATAATCTACCTTGCTTTCTAGCCCGCTAATCTAATACTTCTCCTATTATTGTTAATAATAATAATACCTATCTTAATTACTGCCTATATCTTATCTATTAGATATTTACTAATTATTACGGACCTTATGTCGGCAGTAGTACGGCTACTAAAAAGAGATATAAATGGGTTAGTTAAAATAGTATAAAAGGCGCTGGAACCGATCGAGCTATAGGATAATAGGTAGCCAAGTTATATAGCTAGTTACGTTATAAGTTCGGAACGTGGAAACGTAGAAATATAGAAACGCGACGTACTAACGTACTAATATATTAATGTACTTAGTATATTTCTTAGGGGCAGTATTATATATTTAAAGGACTATAGTCCCTACCTAGATAGTTCTCTTTTTTATAGTAAATCTTAGAATATAGTTAGAGTTAATTTATTAGGTAACTACTCTACTAGTTATATTATTGTTATTAACTATTCCTTAATCTATATACTTAGCCCATTAATAAGTCTACCGTAGTATTTCCTATAAGGCTTCGTTATACTAATTAGTAAAAGACGTTTATAAACTATAGCCTACCCTAATTTTAGTACTAGTAGGCTATTATTATAGAGGGAAGTAACCTATTTTTTTATATAGCGGAGCTACTATAATACAACCGTATAAAGGAAGGATACTAGTTTACTAATATATACTAACAGCTAAATGCGAATTAGGCAGCATGCTTTAATACTATTATTACCGCTATAGATACGGATCTATAGACTACCAGCTTCTTTCTTTAGGGCCCTATAGGTACTAGTAAAATATTTCTCTATTACTACCTCTACTACTACTACCACTTATATAGTAAGATTATTCTTTATATAGCTTCTTTTAGTATTATAGCCCTTTTATTACCTAGCGGCTATACTACCTACTCCTATTTTTAGATACCTATTAATCTATATAAAGAGTCTACTTATAATATCTCTAAAGGCTTAAATCTAGCTAAGCTTTTACGCCGTACCTCTCTACTTAGGATAAAGTGCTAATATAGCACCATTACTACTTTAAAGCCATATACTGTATACTTACGGATATCCGTTTTAATAACTTTACCTTTAGCGGACTTCCTACTATATTAGGCAGTAATTTTACTTAAATATTACCTATTATCCTATAGGGGAACCGCGTAGCTATTATAGGTGCTTACTTATAGTAGTTATTTCTCTAGCCTACCTTTTATATCCTTTCCCTATAGTTAAATATACGTATTTACTAGGGCGGGATAAACTAGTAGTTTACTGCTGTAACGGGACTAGCCCAGTTACAGTAGGAATGTCTCGGTGAAACACTCGACAGATAAATTCCGACGCTTTGACCAAATTCTGCCAAATTCTGATAGCTTGATCGACTTCTGCCAAATTCTGCCAGATCAATCGAATTCTACCGAAGTCCGTCGAAGACCGCGTGCGTATATGCGCACGTATCGACCACCAAGCCCCTAACTATTTAATCATATAATTCTCTTGTTATTCCTTTCTCTTCTTTACGCAACGTCTTGTTCTTAGCGAGAGCTATATACCCTTAGATTTAGATAGAATCTATATCGTTCCTTCAAATCTTCCCCGAAGTCTCTCCGCGCCCTTATAACTGCTTAGGTGTAAAGCTTATCCTCTAACATATCCCTAGCTAATAGCGTTACTATTCTACCTAGTATAACCTAATTCTAGTCCTAAGCATCCTTTTATAGGTATATATACCCTTTATATCTACTTACGCGGATATACTATAATTTTAAATACCTTCCGTAATTGCACTATACTAACTATTTAAAATAATACCGTTACTAAGATTAATAAGGCTATCCTTATATAGCTCTATAGCTCCCTAAGCACCTTTTATTTTATAAACCCTATAAAGTAAAATAGAGGAGATAAGGGTTATATATAACCGCCGCCAGTAGAGCTCTTATAGTTATTTAACTTTAATAGCCTACCCCTATTAAAGCTTTCCCTAGGGGTAGGCGCGCCTATAATCCTTTTACAAAACCTCTACTCTAAGGAAGGGCTTTATAACGGCACCTATATAGTTATTATACGCCTAAGCCGCCGCTATATTAAAGCTTAGATACTTAGTGGTAGCTTTTACAGGCAGCTATAGCTAATCCCTTATATTAAGCTTACCTCTATAAAGGGAAAACTGCCGTTTATTATTAGTAGAAGGTAGTCTCTAATTTGGCTATACTTTGCTATAACTATAAATAAGTTATAGGGGCAGTTTTTTAACTTTATTAAGGTTAATTTATATATACCAGTCTTTACGTATAGGCAGCTATATATTGCACTATTAAGAGTAACGGATATACATAGGCTTTCGCTATTACTACCGCAAAGAGGCGATACTGCTACTACTAATATTATATATCTGGAGGTGTTACTAAACTCTAGCAGGGATAGTATAGTAATAGTGGCAGTGGTAGCGATAAGGTAGTAGTAGGGCGGTAGGGCGGTAGGGCAGTAGTAGGGTAGTAGTTAGGTAGTAGTAGGTCTTAAAAGCCCGCCGCAGGCGTAAGAAATATATAATTTTCTAAGAAACTAAAATTGCCGGCTATACGGAGGTGTGTTTTAAAAGTCTTCGCCGTCCCTTATTAGGCGGTCTTATAGGCGGTAGCTGCCTTAAGGTTAGTAAGGTAACGGGCTAGAAGCCGCCTAATAGCGCCTAAGGTCCCCCAGAACCGGCTTAAAATGCGCCCAATTTTCGGCTATATATGGGCTCTTTAGGCTTAACCTAGGCAGGGCCGGCAAAGACTTTTAAAACGCACCTCCATAAGTTGGCAATTTTAGAATTTTCCTTAGAAAATTGCTTATTTCTCGTCTTATATATACTGTCTTAAGGTTTAACCTAAGTTTTTAATTAGTTTAGAAAAAACCTGGTCACCTAATAAGGGACGTACTATCCACGTACTACCTTATTAATTCGCAACCTCGCGATAAACCCCTTACACTTGCGATGCACCCCCTAGTATTACCTATATAAAATTTCTATTATAATAGATTTATAGAGCTTACAGAGCGCTTTTAAATAGTACAACTTTTATTTAAATTTTTTAAGGTTAAGTAATATTATACTAATGTAAAGGTTTGGAGCTCTAGGGTGCACAGAGCTCTATATAAAGCTCTATAAAAGCTCTATACAAAGCTCCGTAAAAACTTTATACAATACTCTGTAAAAGCTTTATATAAAGCTCTACGTAAAGCATATCTGGAGCTCTAAAGCTCTACTAATATGCAGCACTAATACTAGGAAGTCTTATAATTGTCTCTACGGACGGTTCTACAGCGGCTCTACGACGGCTCTACATCGTCTCTACGACGGTTCTACCACTGCCTATACAATTGTCTATACAATCGTCCGTACCAACAACCCTGCATCGGCTCTACGAACAGCTCTGCATTGTCTCTACGAACGGCCCTACGAACAGCTCTACATCGTCTCTGCAAACGACCCAATAAACGACTTTACGACAGCTATATAACGGCTCTGTATCGTCTTTACGAACTGCCCTACGAACAGCTCTACACCGTCTCTACGAACGGCTCTACGAACAGCTATACGAACAGCTATACGAATGGCTCTACGAATGGCTCTACCATCGCCTTTACGAATAGCTCCACGAAACGGCTCTACTATCGCCCATACAATCGCCTATATAATCGTCCGTACGAACGGCTCTCTAACGGCTTAGGGGGAGCTATGCACGGAGCTCTGTCCAGAAACTGTCACGTATATATATAACTACACGTACATAACCGACGCGTATATAACTACCGCGTACACAACCACCGCGTATATAACCACCGCGTATACAACCCTTATTACTACCACTGCTCTATAGATCTCCCCCTTAACCGCTTATTTTGTGCCCGTTATTATTACCCTAGGTTTATTTCTAAATACCCCTTTAATTCTAACGGTCTCCGCCTTACTATATATATTTACTACTAGTATAGGCGGAAGGAGACGGGGGGGAGGGGGTGGGCCTAACAGCCTCCTCCGCAGCAGTCCCTACAGTAATCTCCGCAGCAGTCTCCGCAACAGCCTCCGCAACAGCCTCCGTAATAGCCTCCGCAACAGCCTCCGTAATAGCCTCCGCAGCAGCCTCCGCAGTAGTCTTCATAATAGTCTCTACGCCACTACACTAGCTGTAACTAACCGCGTCAACCCTTCCAATTTAGTTGGTTTAAAACTTACAAAATCTAATATATAAGTAAGAAAGCTCTACACCAAAGGTCTAAGTAGACGCGGTTATATAGCATATAGAATTAGTACCGGCCTTTATTATAGGAGTTAGTATAGATATATTTATAGCAATAGGTATAGCAAGCTGATAAAGAGGAGGTTTATACTACCGCACGGATATCTAAGGGTTGGAAACCGCTCCTTAAGCGGCGGCTATTAACTATAGATAATTACCTTTAGGGGATTAGGCTATATAGTAGGTATAGAGGCAGAAGCAGTAGTAATAAGAGTAAAAGCGGCAGCAGTAGTAGGAGGAGGAGGAGAAGGAGGAGGAAGAGCTAGGTAGTAATGGCTAGGATAATAACGGCTAGGACGGTCGCTAGTAGCCTAAATACTAGTAGCTAAAGTAGCTAAAGTAGTAGCTATATAAATAGACACAGGAATAGATACGGATAGGTAGTAGTAGTAGTAGTAGTAGTAGTAGTAGTAGTAGTAGTAGTAGTAGTAAGGTAGTAGTAGGGTAGTAGTAGGGCAGTTAAAGCTTTAAAGCTCTATATTTATTATATCTTATTTTTATTTTTATTTCTATTTTATATAAATATATATATAAATATTAATAGCATTTATAATAGTGTTTATAATAAGTTTCTTAATAGTCCTTATAGTAAAGTCTTTAGTATATTTATAAGTATCTTATATAACGTTTTTTAAAAAGAATTTTATTTTAAGTGTAGAATGTATTTAATAATATAAAGTAATAGTAGAAGTAATAATAGAAGTAGTTAACTAAAATTAATAAAGGTAGTAAAAATAAAAGTTATAGCTATAGCTAAAGTAGTAAAGTTAGTAAATTAAAAAAGAATAAAATTAGTAATAGTACTAGTACTAAAAATAGTAATAAAAGTAATAATAGAAGTAGTATTAAAATTAATAAACTAAAGTAATAATTAATATAACGTAGTTTATAAGCGAGCTTCGAATACAAGCGAGCTGCGCACCTCAAAACCTCACCAAAAATTGGAAAAATCGCACTATAATATCTTAACAACTACTTAATAAGAAATTCTAATAATTTAGATTTGGGCTTTTATATGTACTTTATAGCTTCTGTTAAAGTTATATAGTAAATAGTTTAGTGGTTTTTAGGATATAATAAAATATAGTAATTTAGCCTTAATTTAGCCCCCAAATTTTAATATCTTAAAAACCATTAAACTATATACTATATAACTTTAATAAAAGCTTTAAAGTATATATAAAAGCCCAAATCTAAATTATTAGAATTTATTATTAAGTGGTTGTCAAGATATTATGGTGCGATTTTTCCAATTTTTGGTGAGGTTTTGAGGTGCGCAGCTCGCTTGTAAACTACGTTAAAGGATAGAAATAGTAGTAATAGTAAAGATTAAAAAAAAGTAAAAAAAGTAATAGTATTAAATAAGTAACTAAAGTAGTTGTAGTAAATAGTAGATAAAGTAAGAGTAAATAAATAGTAATAAAGGTAGGTATATATTAGTAAATAGAGTTGTAATAGAAATAATAATAAAAAAGTAGTAAATAAAAAGGAAATTAAGATAGTAGCTAGAGTAGTAGCTAAATATTAAGTAATTTCTTATATATTATATTATGTCTCTATATTATCTCTATAATAGTTTTGTTAATAGCTTTATAAATAGCTATATAAATATGTTTACTATTTTAGTAAACTTCTCTATAATAGCCTCCTAAGTATATTTATAAATAATGTTCTATATAAGGTTCTATAAGGGTAATAGTAGTAGTAGGATAGCACTTAGTTTTAGAAGGACAAAAGCCCGCCGCAGGCGCGAGAAATATATAAATTTTCCAAGGACAAAATTGCCGGCTATAAGTCGGCAATTTGGAATTTTCCTTGGAAAATTTACTTATTTCTCGTAATCTTTATACTGTCTTATAGGCAGATAGAATAACTATTAAACGGTTTATAGGAATAACACTAATTAGAGTTATATATAGATATAAGCATATCCTTTCTATTAAACTCTATATACCTACTTAGTAAATACTATCTTAATAAAGAGTCGAGACCACTATAGAGCTATTAGCGCTCTATATAAAGTAGTTTAACTAAAAAGATATAGATATATAAGAGGCTATTATAAGGCAGTATTGCTAGGGTGTACGGTAGGGAGCAGGCAAGCCGAGCATGAGTCACATAGGGAGTCGATGGAAGAGGACGATATGGTAAAGAGTAGGCAATAGCCTAAGTACAGAGAGAGACGAACCGATGGGGGAGGAAGGAGGCTGCAAGCCCGAGGAGCTTATAAGGGGTGGCCAAGGCCTAGCTAAAGGCTAGCCTTGGCAGCCCCTAAGAGCTCCTAGGATGCAGCCGAGTAAGGGACCAAAAGTACCCTTACAGCTATTGTATATATAAGATAACTAAGGGTGGTAAATAAAGAGTATTTTAATAATACCTATCGTATTTACTAGGACGGATTTAAGGTTAAAGATATAATTATACTCTATAATACGTAGCTTAAGCAAGTTTATTCTTGTAGTTATAAACTAGATCTAAAGGAGCTAGGCCTATTTTATATACGTAAGAGTTACTCTTATAAAGGATAGTACTTAATTAACGATCTTAACACACGCTGTTTTATAACTAAACTCTAGAAAATAGATTAAAGAAATTCTACTAATAATAGATATCTAAGGTTTATTAAGAAAACTGGCGTAACTAGTTAGGCGGAACTATACTATTAGAAATAGCAGCAAAGCTAAAACCTAAGGAAGACATTATATAAATCCACTAATAATATAATACCGCGTATTTTAAGAAGTGCGTATTTTAGAAAGATTATTAACCCGAGGTACGAGTGGTCTATACTTATAGGTGTTTAAATTTTCAAACCCTACTAAGCCAGCTTCTGATTGGTTAGAAAGCTAGCTTCTTATTAGTTAGAAAAAAAACGTAGGCGGTATCTACCTGCAGAATACACGTGACGAACACCAAAATATTTAAGATCTCACTATTAGCAAATTAACCTTTTTATTAATATCTCTATTAATACTACTATACGCGTCTTAACTATAGTAGAACCTGCTTTAATTAAGTATAGCAAGTGCTGTTTAATACAACCCTATATTAATTTTATTAAAAATGACCCATCTATTAAGCTTTTAAAGTAATATTAATCGTGTCGATTAAAGGTACGTTTTCCCTATATATTACTTCTACTTTTACTTACTTTCCTAGGGCTCTAAATATAATTTAAATAGGTAGAAAGCAGAGCTTAGTTCTACCAAAACTTGTCCTATAAAGCGCTAGCGAAATACTTTACCTAAAACCGATACTAAGGACGTCTTCTTACCTCGCGGCCAGAACAGTTAAGATACCCCTAAAATAGCTTAACAGCGGAAGACAATTAGGGCAATATAACAGGAGCACCGCATTCTTAATCGGCGGGGTAAAGCTTACTTACCCACTCCTCCGCTATATACTATAGATAAAGCTCTATATAGTAGCAGAGGCGCTCTAAATAACCTAAATACGTCCTTACCGGAACTAGCTCCTACGCCTACTCTACCGCTAATACCTACTCTACTGCCAATACCACCTTCCTTATGGTAAGCTCCCTCGCGGCAAGCTCCCTCTCCACAGGCTCTTTCTCGGCAAGCTCCCTCTTAGCAAGCTCCCTCTTAGCAAGCTCTAACCACGGCCACTCTATAGCTAATACCACCTTCCTTACAGCAAGCTCCAACTACAGCCATACTACTACCTATTTCGGCTGTCGATTAGGAGCGAATTAAGAAGTTTAGGAGTATACTATAGGCTAAATATATAGAGACGTGCAGTCGCTGCAAGGAGCGGTAGTTCTAAATAGGCCTAGCTATAGAGGGTAACAATATAGGTGTATATAAAGTCTGCATTAAGGACGCTAATAGCCTTAAAGATCTAACCCTTCCTTCCTTATTTAGTGAAAGCAACGAGCTTAATCTAGGGCCTGTTCCTAGCTTCCTACCTATACTTACCGCAGTAGAGGGGCTTCTAATTGCGCGCGTATACGTTTATCTGCAAGTCGTGCGTATACGTGGCCAGTAACATCGCTATACTAGCTACGTTTACTGCTTTGGCCAGAACACACTAAAGACTTAAAGGCAGCTACCACGGCTACCTACAAACTTAATATACTAGTCGTAAGGCCTATAGCAGTAGAGGGTGGCTAATACCTAAGTCGGTGGTTTACTAAGCGGTATACTATAAGGCGCTCTACTATAGCACTATAGCTTTAGTTTCTAAAGGTCAATTATTCTAATTATCACGACGTTAAAATATATAGCACCTAGCTTACTAGCTTACCCAAAAATAGCTCTATATTAAATTAGCTACCTTATATTAATAAGTTGGAGTCTAACAATTCTACTCCTATATAACGTCCTCCTGCTATTAATCCTCTGCCTGCTGAGCTTAGTAGCAATATACTAGATAGCGAATTTAATAACAACGTACTAGATACTTTGGTTCCTAATCTAGTGCCTAACCTTAATAAATTAGAACTTTTAGGCCGTAAGGTTTAACACTAATAAGACCTATAAACGGGCCTAGAGGTTCCTACTATACGGCAAACACCTCTCTCTAAGCAATTAGCTAGTTTTATTATGCGCAGTACCTTTCCTACTCTGTTTCCTTATAGTAAAGCCGACTTTAATATACCACGAAGCCGTACAGTTACCCTAGCTGCGTACGCTAAGCATATGCTTAAGTATTAGGACGGTCAGTTTAGCCGCCACCCCTTATTTCGCTACTATGTGTTTAATTAGATTATAAAAGAGCAAGCCCTTAACGCCACCCGCTTCCTTTATAGCCAATTAAATAAAAATAGTCTATCTTTAAATAAGCTTAATAATCTTATAAATGGTAGTAGGGGCAACTAGGTTTTAAATAAGATTATATAGCATGTATGGAAGCTTAAGGGCACCAGGCCTTACTAGAAGTAGAAAAGAAATAAGCTTACGGCTTATACTAAAAATATTAAGAGCGGGTCTCTATTCTTTACACTTAGCGCTACTAATCTACATTAGCATAATCTATACTCTTATATGCCTCGATTTAATAAATATAAGGCTGCTAATAAGGCTTAGCGCTACCGGATTACTTCTTAAAATCTTAACAATAACCCGCATATTACTGCTTACTAGCTATATTATGGCTTTAATCTGTTTAGGAAGCACGTGCTTATAGGTCTATTTAATAGCACTAACTTTTAGTCCCAATATAAGTAGTAGGCGTAAGGTAGCGGCTATATATATAGCTTTTTACGGAGTTTAATAGCCCTAAGGCTAGATCCATCAACTAGTAAATTAAGGGCGGCTTTTGCTAAGCACTAGGCTACTTTTATATCCGTAATAAATCCTAATTAATCTAGGCCTCCTAATCTTTAACATCCTTCTGCTCTTAGCTATAAAGAACACCTTAACACTAGTAAGCTTCTTACTACCTACCTTAATTGATTTCAACGGCACCGTAATTATACTAAATCTTACTGCTTAAGATTAAAGAAAGGCTCCGCTGGAGCAAAGGAGTGCCGCTTTTACTTTCCACGCTTTCTCCGCAATAAGGCCGCTGTATTAAAGGATTAAAACCTATATTACTAGACGTTCTGTCTATAGTGTAATAATAAGCTTCTTAATAGCTACAATTTAGCTATAATACTAGCGTAGATAGCAAATATTAATACGTCGCCTACTACAAGTATATTAGTAATAGTTAACTATATAGGCAAATATTGCAGTAAGGAAGAGAAGAAGTTAACTTCCTACTAGGAGTTACTTTAATTAGTACAGCCGCACGCTAATAGTCTTTATGCCTTTAGTTTAATAGTAGCTAAGTTTATAAATAAGCTTATTGCTAAACGCAATTAGTTAGCGCAAGAGGTATACCATCTACTTTTTAATATTCCCCTTTCTAAAGGCTTAAGGAATATAGTAACTTTAGACTACTACTAGGAGGAGAACTAAAGCGCTATATATAAGCTTAAGGATGGGCAACTAAGAGAGTACGGACTGTCTAACTATAAGAAATATAAGCGCCGCCTAGATGGGGTAGAGGACGTTACTTTCCTTAATTTTCTACTTTATTTTAATCACTCTACTTATAAGCATCGGCTAAGAGCAAGGCCTTAAGTTATATTATACTTTCCGCAATATAACGGCGATCGTTCTTATTTATAGTATCCTAAGTTCTACTATGTAAAGCTTATCCTTTATCACCCATAGAGGGAGTATAAGGAAGTGGCTACTTATACTAATAGATTTGGGGCCCCTAATTATATAGCTTCCTATTAGGCTTGCGTTAACTCTTATTAACACCTACCTAACTACTTCTATAATCGGAAACTAGAGGAAGGTTGCGAAACTGCTAATAATATTAATAAGTTTAAGGGCGATTTTATAGACGACTTAGAGCTATACCAGTCCTTTAAGGCCCTATATACCCGCGTTTAAAATACTAATAGAGTTAAAATTGAGGATTCTAACAGGCTTAGTAATAGGGAGCTTAATTATAACTATAACTAGAGTACGTATTAGGGTACGTACCCGCAGCTTAATAAGAGGACTTATTAGCAGGAAGTATGGCTATAGCCTCTACCGTAGAGCTGCCTATCCTAAACAGTAACTCCGTCCTCTTTATAACTAGGTTAGCGTTATATCTATAACGTTATAGTTAATTACTATAGGCCGATCTAAGTGGGCGTTAGCCCCTCCCTACTGCGGATTAACGTTAATAGAGAGGCAGGAACTGGCAAATTATATCTTACTACTGTCCTTTCTACTACGCTCTATAATATGGCAAGGGCTAATAGCAAGCTAATACCATTAGCTTAAGCGGCCCCTACTAGGGTAGCTACCTTTAATATTAACGGCAGAACTATATACAATCTATTAAGGTTGCCAGTAAATTACCTATTTAAGGACTTACCTGCTACCAGTCTTATATCTATAACAGGCTTTTAAGGATATTTACTATCTCGTCCTTAATGAGAAATCTATAATTAGGCAAGTATATCTAGCCTAGATTAATCGCCGCCTCCGTTAGATCTACCCTATATATAATAACGACTACTTCGGAGGCTTAAATATCTTACTAGTAGGCAATTTCTATTAGCTTCCCCCTATAAATTAGGCGGCCTTATATATCAATCTACCCGCTAGGCCATTAAAGCTCGCCAGCCACGGAAAAGAAGCCTATAAGGCAATTAACCAAACTACTGTTTTAGATTAAGTTATGCGGTAGGGTAGTAATAATACTAAGAGCTTTGTATTTAGGACTGCCCTTGCGGAGCTATATAGTAATTCTATAAGTAAATTAACCTAAAAGCTTCTTTTAACTAGGTATAAGTAGGGCCTATCCACTAATAAGGTTATGGGCTTTAACGACGTAATTCGGCGATATGGTATACGCGCTACTATAGGTAAATATAACACTACTTAGCTTCGCAACCTTTTATAGCTAGTAATAGCTATTAAGTTAGTTAACACTAGTGTAGGTATACGGAAAGTTACTTCTAATTAGTGCGATACTATAGAGAATCTAGCCCTATATATTAGCGCGAAAGTAATACTAATATAAAATATCTAGATTAAACTAGGCTTAGTAAACGGTACTACTAGTATAGTTAAAGATGTTATATAAAAGGGACACGCGGATATTAAAAAGGATTAGCCTTAGTTACTACTAATTACGGTAGATGGGTATAACGGACCTACTCTATTCACTTAGCAGGATAGTAAGAAAGTTATCCCTATATTTTCCGTGCTTTATAAATAGGAGGGTATAAAAGGCTTTTACTTACGGCGTTAATTTCTAATTACTTTAGCTTTTGCTCTTACTGTATATAAAAGCTAGGGCCTAATACTTAACTAGGTAGTTCTAGATGTTAAAGAAAAGGATAAAACAGCTAGGCTAACCTATGTAGCAATCTCACGAGTTAAGAAGCTTTTAGGGCTTATGTTTAAATATAGGTTTAATATAAAATAATTTCAGTTATTTACGAGTAAGACTAAAGAGGTATAATAAGAAGATTTTACACGGAGGTAGTAGCAACTACTTATAAACGACTTTTCCTAATTAGGAAATTATATACTGGCTTAGAGGTAAGCGGAGAATACAGCATTCGTTTTAGTTTTCTAACTTTTAAACAGCTTAACCGCGAAATCCAATTTTCTAAATTTTAACCCCCCTATCTGTCTTACCTTCTTACCGCTTTTAGAGCTATTAGATATATATATAATAGTATATAAGAAGAATTGGTAGTACTACCGGATTAATATTACTGCTGTCTGTAGCGTTAATTAATTTTTAGAATTTTTTAATTTTTTTAAAGGGCGGAAATGTCGCTTATATAAGAAGTCACGTGACCTCCAAGAATACTTAGGACCGTATATTAGCAGCCACGACTTCTCTACACTATAGTTAATATTTTATATATACTGCACTTAGAGCTACTTATAATAACTATTACCTATAAATCTGCTAATTTATAAATTAAAAATTAGACGTAATTAGAGCTGTTAGTAGGGGTTATTAATTACACTCCCCGTAACAAAATTGTGGATTTTAGTAATCTAAACTAACGAATTAAATTAAAAGTTTGGAACGTCTAAATAAGGTTCTATTAAGACGCTAGCTAGACCCTAACCTAGACCCTTCCTAACCTATTAAATTCTAAAAATAACAACCTCTACTAAATTAAAAATTAACCTTATCCTTAATAAGCCATCTAATTGGATTTAATAGTCCTTTATTATCTAAGACACAGCCAAAACTAACGAGGTATAGCAGTATATCGACCTATCTAAAAAGAAAGATAATCTTTTAAAGCTAGAACTACTAAGTTGGCCTATACCAAGGGATATACTACCTATGGCTATATTAATAGCAAAGCTAGACCTAAACTAGCTTACTACCTATAACCAGCTCTACGCTAAATATAAGGACAATCTACGCGTACACTAGAAGCAAAAACAGGCTATAAACGATATTAATAACTACATTATTCGCACCATATCGGTAGCCTACCTTTTACTTATTAACAGCCTTAGTAGTCGGTTACATTAAATATTTAAGGCGTCTCTACTACTATAGTAGCCACTACAGTAATAGAGACACCCCGTATTTTAGTAAGCAATTAAGCCTATCTTATATAAGAATCTCATGCTATTAGTACTTACTAAATCACGTACTTATAGGGCCTCCTCCCGTCTATAAATACTCCCTCCTCTATACCTTCCTCTCTTCTTCTTTCTTCTTCCTTATAAGAGCTAGAGGTGCTCTAATACCCCTCCCTAGTCCCCACTGAGGGATCTATTAGTTGATGTGGCAATATAAACAGTATTAGACGATGAGACGGGCGAGAGAGGATAGGAAGGACGGAGGGGCGTCTGGTATATGTTAGTCGAGTAATGTTACTGGCTATATTATGGCTGCCTAATCTCCTGTACTCGCAGGCCTCCTCCTGTTTATAAATACTCCCTCTTTTATACCTTCCTCTCTTCTTCTTTCTTCTTCCTTATAAGAGCTAGAGGTGCTCTAATACCCTTCCCTAGTCCCTACTAAGGGATCTATTGGTCGACGTGGCAATATGGATAGTATCTGATAAGGAGACAGGTAAGAGAGGAGATAGGAAGGACGGAGGGGCGTCTAGTAGGTATTAGTCGAGCAACGTTACTAGCTATATTATGGCTGCCTAATCTCCTGTGCTCGCAGGCCTCCTCCCGTTTATAAATACTCCCTCCTCTATACCTTTTTCTCTTCTTTTCTTCTTCCTTATAAGAGCTAGAGGTGCTCTAATACTCCTCCCTAGTCCCTACTGAGGGATCTATTGGTTGACGTGGCGATATAGATAGCATCTGACGAGGAGATGGGTAAGAGAGGAGATAGGAAGGACGGAGGGGCGTCCGGTAGGTGTTAGTTGAGCAACGTTAATGTCTATATTATGGCTGCCTAATCTCCCGTTTGTAGGCCTCCTCCTGTTTATAAATACTCCCTCCTTTATACCTTCCTCTCTTCTTCTTTCTTCTTCCTTATAAGAGCTAGAGGCGCTCTAATACCCCTTCCCAGTCTCCACTAAGGGATTTATTAGTTGATATGGCGATATGGATAGTATCGGATAAGGAGATGGGTGAGAGAGGAGATAGGAAGGACGGAGGAACCTCTGGTAGGTGTTAGTCGAGTAACGTTAACGGCGGTTTTCGTCACCTAAAAATTGCGTCACGTAATAATATTTGGGAACGCAAATATATACCCCCGTCCCATACTTACACCACTACTAAATATTCTAGATTTCGTACTCAGAGCTGCTTACAATAGGCATTCCTAGGAGATCTGCCGGTTTGAAGCTCTATAATTAAACGTTATTAACGTTTTATATAGGGGTCGTCGATTAAGCTCCCGGGACACGATTTTTAAAGTTTAACACTATACCAATATTACGACCTTCTTGCAGTGGCCGAGCCACCCCTAATCTCCTCCCCCTCCTCCCCCCTCCTATTACTCGGCGCCGAGCTATTGCGTCGTCGCCGAGCCATCGCGTCGTCGCCGAGCCATCGCGTCGTCGTACGTCCGAACTGGGTGGGTAATGACGTGGTTACTCGATTATGTCAGACGTCTGCATATAGTTATATCTCTTCCTATACGCGTATTTGATTAAGTTGGGGTGGTAGACTTACTTTAATTCTAGCTATACGGCGATTTAGTTATTAGGCATTAAAAATATTTAGTATATAAAGCTTTAAATTGGAATCATAATCTACTATATTAGATTTTACGTAGAGGGCTCTATATTAAAGCTCTGCAGTCCAAATATATACTAGATTTGTAACTAATATAATCCTTAAGCCTAGCTTAAGTAGGGCGCCTTGGTTACTGTAGTAGATCCTTACCTAGCAGTGACTAAGGCGCCTTAATCTTACTACTACTTCTAAATTAAGCAAAAGCTCTATATAGGGGGGTCCTAGGAGGTCTCCCCCTGGAAAACCTTATCTCTATATATATTAATTAAAGTCTATATAATAAAGCTCTAAAATTGATTAGCTTATTACTTATAAACTCGGGTTAAAATTTACGTTAGGGGATTAACGTTCCGCATGTTATTAAAGGCGAATTTGTTTTAATCTTCATTAATAAGTTTCACGTACTTAGCTACCCCTAATAGTAAGGAGTTTTTAAAACTTTTACCACATATGCAACCTTACCAAAAGGTGGCGCCGCACTTCAAAACTTACGTATACCCATCTTCCTATTAAAAACAATCGATTTTTAGACTCTTAAGACCTAATTCCTACTGCCTAGCAAGCTAGAGGCGGATTTATTTGCCTTTTTACCCCCTTTTTACCCAAGAGAAAATTCTCTTAAGGGTGGTCCTAGCTTATAAGCGAGGTAGGGGTAGGAATACCAAAATATTAAAACACAGACTTTTCCTAAGTTTTTCTTCTATAAAAAGTAAAAGCCTAATAAAATAGGGGGTGTAGGT
>Ga0307515_10009577_pt1 | contig 18711 bp, 20 predicted proteins | sample 17_EM_MG_FD_194513 | JGI IMG/M metagenome (GOLD analysis project Ga0307515, IMG submission 194513) | Populus trichocarpa ectomycorrhiza microbial communities from riparian zone in the Pacific Northwest, United States - 17_EM | ecosystem: Host-associated > Plants > Roots > Unclassified | place...
TATTCTACAGCTTTGTTTATGACTAGCTTCCACCCCCCCTTAAGCGAGTGCTCCAAAATTTTAAATTCGGTACGCGCATCCAATCTCGCTTTCGTTACCACCAGCTATACATAGTAATTGTAGCGAAGCCGTATGCTTGGCTACAAGAACCTTGCTTCTAGCGGACTTGCGATTGGCCTTTCTCCACAGTATCGTGATCTTTATCAAATATCGTGAGGTTTCCACCGTACGATATTGCCAAATTTCATCGGTAACTGCAGAAACAGCGTTGTATTCGCGTTTTGGCGGCCACAACGGAGGCATAGTTAAGGGGGAGAAAAGGAAGCGTATGTTTTTAATTTGATTCTCCTAGCTAACCAAGGCGAATCTCCAGGGCAACCAAAAAGGTCCTTGCGTGCACGTAGCGAAATAAATTTTTGCCAGCGAGGGGGGGGTGGAAGCTGGTCGTGAACAAAGCTGTATAATATATATATTAATAATATTCTAATATTTAGTAATAACTCTATAGAATATTAATGGCGTATTAAACTAGTTTTAAAAGCTATATAAGACACTACTTATAACTTAATATAGATAAATATAAGTTTTATAAGAGAGAGGTCTTATATCTAAAACTTATTATTTCTATTAACGGTATATAAATAGACCTAAAGAAGATATAAGTAATACTTTAATAGAAGGAACTAAAGGATATTAGAGACGTATAAACCTTCTTTAGCTTTACTAGCTTCTATAAACATTTTATAAATTTATATTTTATGGTAACAATAAGACAGCGCCTACCCTCCTTAAGTAAGCCTTTATAATAGTACTAATCCTCAGTCACTTTAACCTAGAGCTTTCTATAGCAATAGAAGTAGACTCTAGACTTCAGCTGTCTGCTAACCAGCGTTCTAGAGACTGATATATTTCTACGACCGAGCGGCTGCACCTACTCTGTGCGATCCCGGTTCTTCCACTTGTTCCGCCTTTTCGCTCATTTCCTGCGTCTTATTCTCCTTCTGCGCTTTGCCCTCCCCAGAAACAGGGAACCAATCCCCAAAGTCACCCGCCGGCACCTCAACCTCCGGGCCATCAACAAACTTGATACTCTCAATCTCCCACTCATGAAACTTTCCAACGATCTTCTGGTCACGCTTTCTCTTGGTACCCGTAGCCGCAAAAGTGACTAGACACGCCTTGAATCTGTCGACAGTGCCGAAACCAGCTTTCTGTTGCTGGTATCCACTCTTGCAGAAGCCGTTGTAACTTGGAGTTTTGAAGATGTTGGACTGTTCGAATGTGTTCTTTGTGTGCTCATTAGTTGGAAATCTCTCCGCAAAGGAAATTGTGATGCAGTAGTGACGACTTACCACTAAACAGGCAATCTGAGTGAGATCGTTCTCATCGTATCCGCCGGCACTATTGTACTGAGTAATGTCGTAAGGATCCCAATCTTCGACGACAGGTGGACTGGGGACCCAATTTTGTCCGTCATCAAAAGCGTAGAGAGTCGCAAGACCGACGGTGAAGTTTCGCTTGAGCCACCAGCCAAGCATCATCTGGCTGTTGTCGTAATCCTAGGCAATCCTATTAGTTTTGCGTCGCACAGAATAGCAGTACGGTGCTAAGACTTACAATCTGGTTAATATTGACGGCCTTCGGAATCGCATTCGGATACATCGCGGTCCTTTGTTTCGTAATGGTGCCGGTTCCGAACCACGTGCTGCTATCGGTACCCCACGTCACCCACTTCTCCGCAGACGCTGGATCTATGAAGTAATTGACATTGGTCTGGATAGTAAGGAGGATGTCTAGGAAGCTCGTCAGACCCTATCGAGATGCATGAAAATATAATCGGCGAGGACTAACTGTTGCAAGCACCTTGCATATGGTTCTCATAAGAAGGCACACAAGTCAACTCCGGACGCCTGGGATTGTCGGCAGCAGGCAATCTGTCGAACCAATTGCCCCCTTCCTCTGTCGCTGCGAATGGAAATTCATCGCATGACGTTTGTGCAGTGTATCCAAGATTAGTGGAAATCTGAGTGTTTCTGTCTCCACAGTAGTTTCGACCACAAGCTCTGCCCCTTCGATTCCTGTTACCGGATCCGTCCGAGGTAAGAACAATTTGGCTATTTGATAAGGACCGGTCCGTGAAGAAAGATTGTATGCCTTCACAAATTCCTGGAATGTGTTCAGTATTCCCTTGACCTTGCAGGTCGTAAGATCTAAAGACGCCACAGTTGTCTACGGATCATTAGTAAACTCAATGAAACGTAAACTGGGCTACACATCTTACAGCGGAAATCCGGCAGTTTGACTTCTCCAGTATCTCCGGGTGGACATGTAAGCTGTTGGCTATTCGAGAAGTCGGGAGCCTGACCCATGGATGTATCGCCGTCCTTCGAGTCCGACTGCCTCTTGCCAAGGAGGAAGGTGGCGCCGTCCGAAGACGCATTCGGGAATATTGCCTCCACGTTGCTGATGCGAAGATCTTGAGGATCTATGAATCCGGTAGGACTGTCAAGATATTGTGGAAGCAAAGGCGAAAGCTCCTCATCATTCTCACTGTTGAGTAATCCTCTACGTGGAGCTTTGCGCCCGTCAACGAAAGCTCTCTTCCCCACAGTTTCAGAAGCCGTAAAAGAACCGTTGCCTTCGTAGATGATGAACTTCCTGTCGGGGCTATATGCATAGCGAGATGATAAAGCCCACGTTGAAAAGCCTGGGATTACAGCTGTCGCAGCGTAGCCAATATTGTACAGTAAGTATACTCCATACGAATACGAGAGAGCACCGGCATTAGTTAGTCCTACGGTACCTATAACCTTAGCTTGGAAGTCCAAGACGGTTGTAACGAAAGCCGTAAGGGTTGCGTCGACAAGTTTCTTGCCGCCCGTGATCTTGCCTCCTACTTGAATGCCGATGTTTGCCTAGAAATTTATCTTGTCAGGCCCATCATCGAGCACGCAGGAAAGCGTTGCAGCAAGAGCTCGAGGTCGTACCTTGGGAGTGACAAGAATGTCAAGCTGTGCGTTTACCGTGACTTTGGCGTCAAAGCTTGGTTCAATACCCGATGTTGGTTTCTGTGGGTCATCGTCTAGGTCTAAGAGTGTTTGATATTTAGAGCTTGCGACATCATCTTGTGGCCAGTAAACTTCCGCTTTTCCAAGTTTCAGTGTAGCGCCGGCCCTGACTTCGCCCTTCAGCGTAATAACGCCTCGTATCTGGTCAATATATTAGCTGCGTCGTCCACGCGTCGACCTAGTGTCTATGGACCGAAGACCGCACTAGGAAAGTGTCTTTGTCATACTTCACCAGTGACATCTAATGTAGGACCAACAGCCGCAATGCCCTTAATGCTCAATCCAGGATATGACAAAGTGTCAATCAACTTTTGCTCTCCTGAGGTGTACTGCAAACGAGCATTTCCGACAATTCGGAGGCCCAGATAAGCGCTAGGTTCTACTGAGAAATACACATATGTTCCAGTGACTGCGGGACTTGGAAGAAGTTGTCCAGAGAAGTAGTACGCATAGGTGGCATCCTACAGTTACTATTTAGCAATAAATCTTTAGCAAGCAAAAGGGAACCTATCACTTCTCACCATTTTGACATTAGCGTCAAGGTACATCTTCATATTGGCCGAAAAGGTATCCCCAGGGCATCTAAATTGTGTCAGCTGAGCGTCAACAGCAGTGCAGTAAAATTAACTAACCCTATTGACGCCTTATACAAAAGTATACTCTTCTGGATGGCCATTTCAAGGTATCCCACGTTCTTGTTTTCGACGCTTGTCTGATAAGAGGATCGTCAGCAACAAGCCAGTCCAGCGGGTTCGACGTCTTAACCCGCGTGCCGAGCATTGTATCATTAGAGGGTACCAGGAAGTACAGGTCCGTACGTGAACAAGCTTGAAGTGTGAGATGTATTAGGAAAAAGTGGAATTCACCAATCTTGTAAGCCAGTCAACAAAGATACCCCACCATCTCTTGGCGAAGTGCTTGTCCGCCCCGTGGATGTTAACCATCTCGGTCGTTGTAGAGGCCTCCGCGCTTGGTTCATAGCGCTTCTTCAGCTTCTCATGCTTAACCTTGGCGGTTTGAATCTTTTCGCGCCACTGTGACTGTGACAGATGGTCATATTTTACCGATCGCTTCCTTGTAGGTGTATCGGTCAAGTCGTCCCAGTAGCCCAGTAGGTTTGTGTAATCGACTCGCATGTTGATAACATCATCTCTTTTACTCAAATGAAAGCTATAGTCGAACGCCAACTTGTACACAGGATTGTTGTTCTTTTCAGCTGCACGAGCAGCGATGTGATGTTCCGGAAGTTGGTATTCCGGCTCGGCAAGCTCCATGGAAACGACACGCGCATATGGCCCTTCTCCCACATGATGAGGAAGGCGGATTATCGTGTCTACTGCGCCTCTATACCAGATCTTCTGGCATTGGTCCGACTTCTGCGGAAAATTGCAGTAGACGTATATGGTTTCCTCCACGTGGTCAAAAGTGGCATCCAATACACTCTTGTTCGCAGTCAAGAGCGACCTCTTCACCTTTGGAATCTCTGCCGTACGCCTAACGACCGTCTGACTCTGTGGGAAATCATCATCAAGCGAGCCACTAGGGCCCTGGGAACTGTGTCAGTGGATGAGTGGTCTATTTTTGGTGATAGTGACATACATCGAGCATCACGAAGCCGTAAGCATCATCTATCAAGAGTTAGCGCAATTCGCGCGCAGATCAATGCAGCTTCAACTCACCTCCGGATTCATCGCTTGGGTCTGGCTGAGACTTTTCTGCGTTGTTGTTACCGTAGTTGTCGGCGTAGGACCACATGACATCGGCTGTGTCGTCATCGTAGTAGTGCTCGAAGAGGTATTTTGGGTCAACAGGCCATTTCTCGGTGTACTTCCCTGGCGGGTCACAACAATAGGGAAAATAGGCGCTGTAACTCGCATCGGTATTGAATCCATCACAATTGAAACCATTCGGCCCAGCGCTCACACCAATATCATTATTAGTGACTTCCGGACTCACTGGGGGCTCTAATGCTTGCGTTACTTGGGTTTGCTTGTGTGTACAAGACTCTGGTGCGCAGACGTCATCAATGGTAATAAATCCGGTAGGCGTACTAGAAGCCTTGGGATCGTTTGACCTACACAAATAAGTGAATATTCAAGTTGTGGATATGACGGCAATGAGAGATAGAGAACCCCAATACAAGACTTACCAATTGCAGTTACTGAAGCCGTGGCCCTTGGGGCAGCAAAAGGCTCTTGTAAAGGGTTGGTGTAACGGAGAACCAACCGATCCATCTACTGGAGATACGTAGGTCGTGGAACACCAGTCACCGTTGTCCAGGTCATAGCGGTAGGTTTGGTAGACTGATCCATCCGGACATGACGGAGGGTCACCTAGAGCTAGAGGCCCCTGGCAGGATGTCCAGAAGCAATCAGTGAGGACTTCGGTGGAATCACAGCAAAGAGTGCGTGTGCCAGTGTAGCATTGCCCATTGCCTTTGTCGTCTGTGAACATGTCCGAGTTGAGTGTAAATTGATTTCCGCCGCATTTACCGCCGCATCCAAACTCACTTCGGACCGGGGCACCATTCCATTGGCAGTTCTTTGGCATTTCTTTCGTAGGACAGCATCTGTAAAAGTCAATGATCTTCCCACTAAAACGATAAGGCGAAGGGCATCCGAGAACTCTACAATTGTATCTAGCAGCTTTGGTAGAGGTTACTCACATATGACGATACCAGCCTTTAGAGCATATGCCATGTAGCAGATGACCAGGTGCTTGGACTGGAGAGTGTGCTGTAGAGACAGAGGTAAATCCTGACCCGCAGACTTGGTCAGCGGTCTGTTCTTTCGATGATCCATCGGTGCATGTCGGGGTAACGAAACAATTTTGTCCTGTATAGGCACCGAAAATGTCCGATAAAGCGCCAGCAGTCTGGCTGTCCAGGTTTCCGCCTTCCATCAAGCTGCTAGATATCGCGTCTTCACCGAGCAGGCCAGAAAGAGCCACAAAGTTTTGCGTGTCCTGGTCTAGAGCCCATATCATGAATCCACTCAAGCACCTGGAAGAAAGGAACGTCTTTTTATCATAAAATGATTGCTCGTCGTCGTAGGAGATCCATTGGCTATATTCATACGTTGTATATTTTACAGTGCTCTTGGTATCATAGTACGTCTGGGTATTCAATGTGGTATTCCTCGAAGCCAGTTCGCTGTAAGTCAGAATACCGGCTGTGGTAGAACAATCCCCTTGTACGCCGGCAGTTGAGAACGTGCAACCGGGCGTGTAACAGGATGGATCGCTCATTGTGAAGGAACGGCCATAGAAAGCTAGCCCCATGACAACATTGCTTGGATCTATATCGTTGCGCCAAAGAAGATCCAATCCTGCGTCAATCTCAGTTAGGTTTGTATGGCCCTCGAGGTAGGGACCGGTGAATCGATTATGCTGATCCCACATCCCATGAAGGTCGTAACTCATGAGATTAAACCAAGAAACGTATTTCTGGAGACGGGTGAGATCAAAGCCTCGAAGGTACCAGTAGCTAGTTGGAATTGTAACAGTGGCCTCCCAGCCAGGATTTTCTTGATCAAATCGTTCCCGGATCTCAGACATGAGAAGAACGTAGTTGTCAGTGTCCTCGGCAACTCCACCGCGGTCGCCAGCAGCAGGATACTCCCAGTCGATGTCAATGCCGTCCAGCCCATACTTTGTAAGGAAAGCCACAACAGAATCGATAAAAGTTTGTCTGTTGGCATATGTGCTCCTGTTTACCAAATCAGAGCTGTGCAATAAACGAGATCCATAGGACCTTACGCCATGTTCGAGAAATAATCCTGCGTTGGAGGATTATTGAAAGTCCAACCCCCGATAGCAATATTCACGCGTAGTCCGATGTATCGTTTCTTCAGGAAGGTGAGCCGAGAAATCATATCGCCAGCATTGTCGGTTATTTTGAAGTTGCTATCGAAACTGGCAAAAGCAATGTTGACGTGAGTCAGGGGTCCGACAGCAATTTGCTCCGGAAGCACTTTATTGCAAGCGCGCTCATCCAGATTGAAGAGTTCGTAGTAGCCAATGCGGCGTTCGTACGACATGGCGTCTGTATTTGGAGAACACGCTGGACTCCTGCCATTCCAGCCAGATGTCAGCAAATTCATCGCAGTGTTATAAGAAACGGAAAGAATTCCAATGTTTTGGCTACCGCCAAATGGAATCTAGCACTTGAAGGTCTTCGGGTATGGGGAACGATCTTTCAGAGTACAGAAAATGAGCCTACGCAGGAGATCCACAACCGCCTCCATCGGTGTGTGTCTGACAATCTGTCCCACAGAAAGCATCGGTGGTACCACAGTATCCGTACTGACTAGAGCAGACGAACCAGAAGTGAGCACGAGTCCACAACCGGAGGATGTAGAGAACTATACCTGCAACAGACGTTGATCGGGCACTCCGTAGCATTCGCTGGTGCATATTGGCCGCATTCAGCAACGGCATTGCAAGTGCCTTGACAGCCATCTGCGAAAATACCATGTCAGTCCTTGCCGTGCTGTATTTCTGGGCCGACTCACCACCACAGAACTCGGGACCAAAGCCGCAGTTGCCTTCTTTGCTGCAACACCCTTGATAACAAGGCAGTGTGGACGAGCAAACTGAAGCATCGTCTTGGGCCAGAACAAAATGCAGTAATGCAAGGACAAGAGGAAAAGAACGAAACATTGTGTTTAAAGAGTGTGGTGAATGATTGCTCGTTCAAGAGTTGCATACAAGAGAGCGCAGAGAAGCCTGGAAGGATAAAAGAAGGTATTTCTAACCATGGCCGGCATTGAATGAGGGACTGGTGACTTAGGAGGATTATCGAGCTGCACGCTGTGGCTTAAATTTGGAATACTGGTACCTGAATGCGGAGATCCTTGCGGAAGGCGCTGGGATCGGCGCTACTGCAGGCAATGCCGATCCCACAGCGCCCATTGCGTATTTCAAGCTGTGATGCAGTGGGACAAAGTGATAAAGCTTTAGCTGTAGTGTCATCAAGGAAATGAGACCAAACATGGTGCAGCTCTTTTTCGCAAACCAGCCGAGGCAGTGTCAGTTACAGCCGTTTCAATAATATCGGTACATGTATTGGAGCCGAGGTCATTCTTCTCCCCAAAAACTCATCTACGAGGTTTTAGGAATGGCTGCCGGCGCCCGAGAGTAGACATGTTTGTTCTGCTCTTCACCTCGCGGAACGTCGAGAGGGCTCCCGCAGCTCGAAGACAGGTGAACGCGTCCCCAAAGAGGTAAACAAACTTACGCGAAAAGTATGGTATTATTTCAAGAAGTGTGTTGCATTTCCTTGGCAATTTCTCCAGGTTCGCCCGAGATAGGTTTGATGCTGGGCTTGATTGAAGAATGCCTGGAGGCCTCACGTGTTGATAAGAGTAAACGATTCAAGGTTGTAGAAAGACTGTCAGCTTAAAGTTAGAGGAGCTTGCAGGGGCCTTGGCAGTGTTGCGGCTAGCATCGCCCGAAAGGAGGTGCGGCATTTCTTCACCTGCACCCCGCCCTCAAACTTCGTTTCCGCCCGAGCCGTTGTTCCCGCCCGAGCCGTTGTGGAGATCTAGATTGATTTCACCGACCCATTCGTGGAGCTAGGCAAACACGACAGGATCTGGGCGAAGCTTCAGTGGATATGCACAGTAGACAGGCAGCCTGAAGGAGTGGATTCCTGGGCCTGCCCCTGGAATCCTCTGGTCATTGAGCTGCTGATTTGCGGGCGTCCCAAACGCCGCTCTATATTAGCTGAGAACAACGGATGGCGTGTATTCCTCCTCGAGAACTCAAAGCGCCAAGACCAAACCGTGCTTTAACTTGGTTCTCTCTTGTGCTAACCTCCTGTCGCTTTGAGGTAAAAAGCATCTTCTTCAGTCGTTCGTTCTTGCCAACCGGGCTCACTCTCTTTACTTTGCCTGGCCTTCTCGATGGCACTGAGAATTATCCGGACCTTCTTGACCCTTTCTTCGCTCTTCCTCGGTGGCAATTGCATTCAAATATGGTCTAGTCCAGGTGCTCTGCCGACAGCTATACCAGCAAGCTGTCGTGCAGCTCTAAGCACTAACATTACATGCTCGCCAGACCTAGTTTCAGCAAGTTTCATTTCCAGTGGCAGATCGCTTGATAATGCGATTCTCAATCAGTATTGCACACCAACTTGTGCAAGTTCTCTAAGAGTAATTATGTTCTGCAAGTTGAATTTTATGCGTTTTGCTTTTCTTCGGGATATTTGATATCAAGTTGTCTTGAAGGGAGCGGACCATACTAACTGCTATCATAATGGCAGAGCTACCAGCGCATTGTCGACTTGCGATGCGGCAACACTCTTTACACGATGTGGAACGGCAGTACGCCGCAATCAGGTCCTTCAGTAGCGGATCCTTTGGCCTGGGCTTATAATGTTACATGCTTGCAGGACGAGTACGTGGATTGATTTCCTAGCAATTCCCCAGAATGCTGACTACTTTTCGGCGCAGAGCGGGATTCTGCCTTGCTGCTCTTTACAATGGTACGAAATCAGCTTGTTCCAACTGTTCCCTCAGCTACGGCGCCGTGATGTTAGCCTCGGACTATGGAAGAGTCAGGGTTCAACCAGATGGATACTCGTCTCTGCTCTCTTCGTGTGGTGTACCTGCATCAGAATACCCCTGCAACTATTCTCCCACAGTAACAGGAACTGCAACGGCAACACCAACAGCTTCTCCAGCAATCAACTGTACTTGCGGTCAATATGTCGTCGGTTCCCAAGACACATGCCAATCTATCTCCGCTGCAAAGTCAATCGCTATTGATAGGCTGATCTCGGCCAATGAACTTGATTACAACTGTACATCACTAACAGCGGGCACAACGCTATGCCTGACTGCTTCATGCGCTTTGCATACCGTTCAGATAAACGAGACGTGTGCCCAGATAGTTGCCAATCAGTCATTTACTTCCGTTCAATTGGCATCATGGAATCCGTAGGCATCCTCGTGCGTGGTGGTTTTACAGCGGCATGAAACTTACACCACTCCAGGACCATCCATGCAAATTGCGACAATCTCGACGCCATGGTTGGAAGGAGTATTTGCGTTTCGTGAGTAAAACCCCGCGAAACGGCCCTGCGCTTGGTTAATGCTGATTGCTTGAAGTCCGCCAGGAGAACAGATCTATCAGGTTACATCGTACAACTATACCACAACCGCAACAATGACCTCTATGTTCCCAGGTCCCTACGAAACAGGATCAATTTTAACGGCATATCCCAACATAACTACATCTTGGTACGTTAATACGACGCTCCCCGCGCTCGTGACCCACACAACCACGGTCAATTACACCGCGGCAAGCTTGATCGCACAAAGAACCCAATACTGCCCCATTACTTTCAACCAAACTTTGGATGGTTGGAGTATCGCCGACCTCCCAGACGCCTGTGAAAATCTCCTGGATCCGTATTGCAACCCCAACCCGGATGCGCCAATTCCGACGTCAACAAAATTTCCAGCTGTCTGCAGCCCGTCTTACTACATTACATCGACGACATCATCTGCAGCTGGTGCGACGCCATCACCATTGGAGCCAAATACTATTTCGTCTTGTAAACAGTATTACCAGATCGAGTCCGGTGATACGTGCTCTTCGATTGCGACCCAGTTCAATATTTCGCTTGATCAGGTAAGTCGCACCTCATTCGTGTTTCGAGGGACGAGCTAATAAAAAGTTAAGTTCAATACATGGAATCCTTACCCAGGATCAGATTGCTCGAAATTGTATCTTGGCTACTACGTCTGCATTAGTGCGTAATAATGAAGAGGCAAGGCCTACTCGTACATACGGTATCAAATTCAGCGTAGCTGTTCAAGAACTACAATAGCCACCCCCTTCTGCTCAAATTTTATCAATTTCAATTTCATTAGGTGCCTGAATCATTCTAACATCCCAGCTTCTACCCTGACGAATACGGCGGCCCCCTCGCCCCACCGACCACATAATCTACACCAACCTCTCCTTCCATCCAAATCTCAACATCATCATACGCCCATTGCATCCACATCCCCCCCAAACTTTCCACCTCCCTAACATCCACGCGATTCTTCCTTACCACCTGCCCCACATCGTCCACATATACTACTAGCACTTCCCCACTCTCCAGCGCCTGCTTGTCCTCAATAACCAGATAGTTAGCTACATACGCCTTCTGCACGGGTGAGTGCACGATATCGAATATCTCCTCCTCTGCGCGCTCCTGAGGTAAGTTACGCCGGATGTTGGCGATGAACTGCTCAATGTGCGGTGGGAACTTTTCGTTCATCGCATCCTCCTTCATCTGATTCACCGAGTCAGTGTCGAGCACGCTCTCTGTTGGATCCAGCAGCTCGGGCAGCACACTGAAGACTTTTTGCCACTCGTTCCCGAAGTCATACAGGTCTGCGTCATTGAGTAAGTTGCGACGAGAACCAACTGCGTCTTCAACATCGGTCTTTGACATCAGCTCCTCGTGCTGGTCGTCGGTGTCGGGGGAGTAGTCTGTGCGAAGCCATGCGGCGTTTACGTCATTGCTCGGGTAGGTTATTTCGCGCTGGTGGGCCATTTCACGTTGCGATGGAGTACGAAGAGGTTCAAGGATTGTGGAGATTTGGGATTCCGAAGGGTGAGGTGTCTCAGCGGAGTGGACGAGGTCGTGGTAGTGCTTTTCAGGGTCAGAAATTGACGGGAACGACAATGAAGAGCATTAAAAAAGCGCAAAATTAATAAAAAGGTGACTATACACGTCTGCCTTGGAAACCTAAGTTGATGTATTCGCGTATGAGCGACTTTCGCTGCTCGGCTGGTGATTCAGACGAGCTTTCGTCCCATTTCTCCTGTGTTAGCAATGACGTCAGCCAAGGATTTTGTCAGTAGATATGTAGATAGTCATACTAGCAAGAATAATTCGAAAGCGAGTGTGCCCCATGGTGCGGTCATCTTTGCAGCTCTGCGGTTCAATTGCACGAAGTCGCTGTTGAGCTCGGGGGGCTATTCTAAGAACCGGGCGCCGACTGCGAGAGAAATTGGAATCACTTTATTTCAGAGGAAGCTCGGAATGTGGCAGCGTCGCAGGGGTCCCCAGCTGAGGCCAGCCGTAGCGAAACCCCACCTCCTAATTTCAACGTCAAAATTTTGAAGCTATGCACAGTAGACTAGCTTTAAGCGAGAAGAATTGAGTACCCAGATATCAGCAGCAGTAGGGATGCTGAAGGAGAGGAGAGTGGGTACGTTAGAATAAATGTTGATCTTTACCTTATTCCATCAATCGGCGTGTCATTATATATGCACTTATCCATTCTGTTGCATCGCTCAGTTGCAATATTGCTTAATGTACCGCTCCGCTGGTTCTCCTAAGGCGTCGTGTGTGTATATTTCGGGCGTGGGTGCCCGAGTGTGGTTACGTTTTCGTGGGGGGGTTTCTTAATGATCGCTGCAAACGAGAAGGTGGTATGCGAGATGAGCAGTCATCCAGTAAGGACCTCGCCCCCTTACTAGAACCTTTACGCCAGTTCTGGAGTTCTTCATTGAATTGCTTCGGAAATTAAGGTCTGTAAAAATTTCTTCTCTAGTGGAGATACGAGGAATCGGTCGTATATGGAAAGGCTATAGGTAGGTTCTCTTAGAGTGCCACGCCGATCTGTCGACCGGAATTTGAGGCTATATATTGTTCTAATTGGCGCTGCCAACCGGACCGGTCTTTTTGGTGCCAGTTAGCGGTCAACACGATACTCACTTCCATGGTCCAGAACAGTCCGCTCATCGTCAGGATGTTGTTTCACTCTTTTGCAGCTTTACTTCTTGCCAGTGATGTTTACGCTATTCCAAGAGCTCATCGAATCCGTCGACAAGATGGACCAACTCCCTCAGGTACCATATCAGATTGTACATACTTCGTCGACGCAGCGAGTGGAGATACTTGCGCTTCGGTTGCTGCAGCATGGGGCATTACGACAGCTCAGTTCATTATGTATAATCCGTCTGTCAAATCCAATTGCTCCGGTCTCATGATTGGGGATTCCTACTGCGTGGAAGAGGATTATGGCAAAGGGCCGGCATCTACATCCACATCAGCGTCTACGTCAACCACAGGCCCCATCAGTACAACCACCTTAGGACCAACTCCAGAGCAATCTGGCATTGCTTCGAACTGTAGGGGTATGAGTTACTTATCCACGGCTGTCCACTGACTTTAGACTTAGGCAATGCATATTACAAAGTCCAATCGGGAGACTCATGCAGCGGCATTGTCGACAAGTATCATACTTTTCCTTTGCAAGATTTGTGTGTTCTCTCAAAAATCATTGACTTACCTGTCAATTTCTGACTTCTCTACGATCCAGCTACAGTACTCCTGGAATCCAGCAGTTGGAAGTAGTGAGCATTCTTTCCATTCGAATCTTAATTAGCTTCTAACGCTTGCTCAGGTTGCCAGGGCTTGTTGGCCGGATATTACGTCTGCGTGGGGAGTAAGTGACCGGACTAGATAAGGCTTGAATTTCAACAGTATAATTGTGCAGTTGCTAACTGCAAGTGACGCAGTTCCTGGAACTCCCACTTCGCCTCTAGCAACTAGCGCAACACCAACTGGGCCTCTTCCTGAGCAGTCAGGTCTTGTATCTAATTGTATGAACACAGTTTCCTCTTATCATTTCGGCGAGACTTACGTACAATAGGCAATAACCACTATAAAGTCGTATCTGGCGACACCTGTCAAGGGATTGTTGACAAATACGGTACATTCACTCTAGCAGACTTGTGCGTACTCCTATTCCTCCCACCTCTTGATACTGACACTAAAACAATCTCAGCTACATTTGGAATCCGGCGATCGGCTCCAGCTGCAGCGCCCTTTTCGTCGCCTACTATGTCTGCGTCGGAGTCCCGGGCACTCCTACCACAAAATCAACCCCCACGTCGCCAACGCCGACCGGACCGTCGCATACCCAAACAGGGATAATCTCAACGTGTACGAAATACTATCAGGCCATATCAGGCGACTCCTGCTCCAGCATCTCAAACTCCTTTGGTACTTTCACAGTCGCACAGTTCGAGGTTTGGAATCCAGCTGTGGGCAGTAGCTGCACCAGCATGACTCTCCACTTTCAGCGTCGGTCTCATTACACGAAGATTCTCCTGTCATCCAACGCATGCTAATAACATCTGTAGCGCTCTTTGTCGGTTACTATTATTGCGTCGCAATCCCTGGTACCCCCACGACGCGCTCTGCAACACCCAGTCCAACATCTTCGAGCCGCCAGCCACAGCAGCCTGGAATTGTCAGCAACTGCAACAAGTACTATCTTATTAAAAGTGGCGATAGCTGCAACGCGATCGAGAGGAGTCAGGGTATTACGGCCGCACATTTCTTCGCATGGAATACGGGGGTCAAGAGTGATTGCTCGAATTTGCTTTTGGGATATTATGTTTGCGTTTGGTATTAAGTAAAGTGATTTGGGAAGAAGATAATTGCGAGCTTTTTATAAACTAATGCTCAGAAAGTCAGTCGCAAACCAATCAGCTAGTTGAACACTTAATATATAGAGGCTCGATTAAGTAAAATGGATTATTCCTTACATAGATGGTGTGGATTACGTTTCGGACAGGATCCGGGCAGTAACTCTTGGCAGTAACTTTACTGCCCGAATCTTTTGATCAGCGGCGGCCTAGCAGGCGGTAAGGGTAGCCAAGGCACTACTCGGGCGCCTATTTTATTAGTAAATGCCATACAAATGCAATGTTTACCAATATTCCCCACCCCTGCATGCCCCGCAAGCTGCTGCAGGTGCACGTACTTTTATGTGCTTTACGCGTCTCTCTACGCGTCTCTCTACGCGTCTCTTTCTACGCGTCTCTCTCTACACTCTCTATGCGTCTCCCTTTTTATATAAGAGAGGCACGGGCGAGACATTGGCAGCAGAGCCACGAGCAGAGGCGTGAGTAGAGCTACGAGTAGAGGCGTGAGTAGAGCCACGAGCAGAGCCATGAGCAGAGCCACGAGCAGAGACATGAGTAGAGCCACGAGCAGAGGTAGGTATAGAGGTGCGAGGCGTAGAGGTGGAAGGAGGTGTCTAGAAAGGGAATGTTAAAGCTAAGCCTTAATTTACCCCTGTAGATTAACTGCGCACTGTTCATCTAGACCCACCCCCCCACCGACCCACTTTCCTATCTAGACTGCCCCCTTTACTTCTCACTTTGCTTCTCTCTTTGCTCCTCCCTCTGCTCGTGGCTCTACTCGTGGCTCTACCCGTGGCTCTAACCGTGTCTCTAACCGTATCTCTACCCGTGTCTCCTTGCATCTCCTTGTACGTTTCTTGCACGTCTTATGGGGGGTTAGGTAGAGAGGTATAAAGACAGACGCAGATATAAAGACGTAAAGACGCCGAGATATGAAGGCGTAGAGGCGTAGAGGCGTAGGGAGAGGTGCAAAGGCGCAGAGGTACCTCTAGGGGTAAACCCTGCTAAATTAAGCTACGACTCTAAAAAAAAGCTCTAAGCCACTAATTTTGCACTAGCAGAATGAAACTTGGCAGAAGATTCGGGCAGTAAAGTTACTACCAAGAGTTACTGCCCGGATCCTGTCCGCCTCCAAGCACCATATCCAGTTAGTTCCAACAGTTGTTCAGTACGACAGCCTCAGCTTCTCCATTGTCAACCCCACTGCCGGTTGATTTCAGACATCCGAAACTGGCACGACGTCTTGTTGGATCGGAACGGAGATCGCAGTCTCAGTTTTCGCGAGGGTTATGGACAATTGGCATTGCATTGCCCGCCCGCAGCAGGGCATTTTCCACCTCCCCCGCATTTAACGCTTTCAGCAGCGGAACATTCGGCGCCCAGGAAGTTTGACCATTGCGCAAAAGAACCGGTGTATTTGCTGTCTGTGATCCGACCACGCCAAACGTTGAACTGTCCTTTGTATTCCGAAAGGCCTGAGGCACACGGCCCCTGTCCATTATTGGTTGGAGGGGGCGAGAAGCTACCGCAGTCTGGACCCATGATGACCTCCAACCCAGAGCTGGCTACCACCGAAGCGTCGTTGGCGTCTTTCGCACAGACCGACGTCTGGCAGTGTACCTGTTGGCATGACAAGGCTGCCACGGATACTAGGTACTGAGGACTAAGAACTGCAAAAAATAGCCTGCGGGGCATGTATTAGTGCAAAATATTTTCCGAGCTAGATACGATATACATACAAAATAGGGATTATCATGTTGTGGTAGTTAGACTGGCAAGTTTGAGAGGGTATATAGTCTGACAGTGTTGTTGATTCACAATGCAACTTCCAAGGGGGAAAACGTTCGCTATATATACACATTTGGTCGAGGCGTAGTTAAACTAACGATTCCAGGTGTGCCTCTTCCGGTTAGTGATGTTGGCCACGGAGGTAGCCTTACTACGGAGGTGCGACGGGTGCTGTTCGACGTCCGTATCAGACGGTATCAGTATAGTCTCAACCTGTATCATCACTCTCTAGGGACCCCTGTAGGAGGTCAATTCTCTTATGTATATTAGGGCTCTTAGAGCCACCTTGAATAAGGGAGATCAATCGTTCAATTCTGTGTCTCTATCTACCAGCTAGCTTATGTCATTCGTGATACCTGCCTGGCTGAAAGTTATGAGCCCGGTAACCTTCTGAGCACCAGGGAGATCTCAGTGGCCAGACGACTACCACTAAGCCTCTTTGAGCATAGTTCGTCACGAAATATCGCGTGCTTTACGCGTAAGCGCGTCTCTTTACGCAACCATAAAATAAAAGCTACTATGGCAACCACGGACTCTACTAATCCTCTTTTACTAACCCAAAAAGACTAGCCTTTATGGTTTTAATTTATCCGTTAAAAAGCAAGTTTTGCGAAGGTCTAGGACTATATAGACCCAGATAAGGCAGAGAACGAAATCAAAGAAAACAATAAGCCAGACATACCCTCGATAGCAGCAGCTCCTACAGCACCAGCAGCGGCTCCTGCAGCACCAGCAGCAGCTCCTGCAGCACCCGCAGCAGCTTCAGCAGCTCCTGCAGCTCTAGCAGCTCCAGTAGCAACTCCAGCGTCTACTAGAACAGCTATACCTGGGTTATTAAGTTAACAAGGACAATAAACTTAGCAGTCTCTAGAGATATAGAGAATACTCTTTAAGCTCTATAAGCTTTAATAATAGGACTATATAAAACGGGAAGAGAAGCTTTATACCTTTATAGCACTGTTATATGCTACCATAGGCACCAACTTCTTAGGATATCTTAAAAACCTTACTACACCATATTCAATTTTGAGGCAGCTAAAAAAGGTAGTAAAGCCGTCACAAGCTACGTTGCAGCAAATAGTATTAGACGATCTTAAGAAACGGAAATAAGGGCCTAAACGCCAGACTCTGGAATTATAGCTTTAGCTTTATATTACAATTATATAGAACGGCGAAGAGCTAAAGGAAGGGTTAATAGAGGTAACGGAAGGTAGCGTTGTACAAGCCTTTGTCTAGGACTGTAAGGAGATCTATCCAGCTCTATATTATACCTTTATCCAAAAGGTAGCAAAGAGGTTAAAGAAGCTCAAAATATTAATAATAATTAAGGAATTTAACCTCCTCTATAAGCATCTAAATACGGGATATAACGCCTATGCTATACTTTCAGGGCAGCCAGCTGCAGATCCTATAACGTCTACTACCCTAATACCTTCTCAATTACCTAAGGCAAAGTGCTTTGCTTATAGTTTACCCCATAAGTTAAAGAATTGCAAGCAACTGTTTTAGTCTTTTTAAGGTCCAAACTTTATACTAAATAATAAATGTCTATAGAGGTATTAGAAATGGCTTAAGGTCCTAATAAATAAGTAGTATTACAATAGAAGGCTTAAGTAAATTAAGAGGGAAGGCCCTAGGTTAAGGACGTCTCTATTAGCTTTATCTACTACTAAAAAGATTAAGGATCTGGACCGACCTTAAGCTATAGCGGCGGCTGTAAAAATATCCTTTTTATTATTAACATCATTAACATCATCGCAGGATTATCCGGATCTATCTTTAATTAACGCCTAGGGGTATAACACTATAGTAGACACCTACTTTTGCAATGATATTAGATATATCCGTAACTTTAAGCTAAGTATATCTATAGTAACAGCTAGAGATTCTAGGGCAGAAATCTATGGATACAGTAATATTAACTTAGCAATTAAGGTGGGAAAATAACGCCTAATACAGTATCTAATATTAAGGAACATAGCATATACTCCCTATTTTTATACCAATCTAATATCCATAGCAAAGCTCCGTAAGGTCGGAGTAATTATTAACCAATTTATAAACTATCTGCGCTATAAAGATAACAGAAGCCTATTTAGTAACCTTATGGAATATAGAGGTCTCTACCTTATTAATACCATTACCTACTTACTACCTACTCCTACTACCTACGCTACATTCATTAGATTCTTTGAGACCTTAGCATATAATAAAGTATAGCATTAACGCTTACTATACTATAATATGGAGTTAGTGGATTATCTACTAACTATAGTAGATGGGGTTAAAGTGGTTAAGACGGACAGAGGAAGAACTCCGTATAGTATACCACTTTATAAACTATATATTCTTAGAAAGATAATATAGTAAACATCTTATAGAATATCCATAAAGGGAACTTACCCTTTTAAAC
>Ga0307515_10009580_pt1 | contig 18707 bp, 21 predicted proteins | sample 17_EM_MG_FD_194513 | JGI IMG/M metagenome (GOLD analysis project Ga0307515, IMG submission 194513) | Populus trichocarpa ectomycorrhiza microbial communities from riparian zone in the Pacific Northwest, United States - 17_EM | ecosystem: Host-associated > Plants > Roots > Unclassified | place...
CACTTTGGCCGTTTTTTGGGGGGCTTTTCGGCAACGAACAACTCGGGCCTTGATTTACACATGTTTATTCACATCCCCGCACTTTGAACAACTTTCCCACTTTGGAAAAAAACTGTTTTCGTGATGCATACTTACAAACTCTAGAACAGCCCAAAATTGCACTAATAAACCTCGGCTAGTGGCACCCTTGTAGAAACTACAAACCGTTCTAAAAACCCACGGAAAGTCACTCAATGCTTTCCTGTGCTTTTCGTGTTTTACGGTTTGTAGTTTGCTTTCCAATTACAACGGCTGCTTTTCGACGGGGTGCTTTTCCTGCTTTCCCACCGATCAAGCGTGAAAAGCATGAAAAGCAACGCGCGGTTTTCCTGATGACTATATGTTTTTGGCGATCCGAAAAAGCCCTCCAAGATATTTAACTTCGGCCACTTGCATTATGGAGGAACCAACTACCCTCCCACCTCACCACCACGAACTATGCCCGCACCGTCTCGTGTCTTTAACAATGAATCGCTCCGTTCTCCAATGCACGCGCGCGTATTGTCATCGATGTGAGTACGGGCGTCCCAGCACATTTCACGACTGCTGACATAAGTTGGATACAAGCATTGGTGCAGAGATTAACACCAGTTCCATACTGGCCTTGGAGGAGCAAATTAAAGAAGGCAGGGGGGACGTTATCCAACTCAAACGCACTCGAAACTCGTTACTGAACATATTCACGCGCGTGCCGCCCGAAATACTTGGGTATATCTTCCGTTGGAACGTCATTCCAGCAGGAGCCTTTGGCGGGTTGCAGAAGGGCTCTTACAATTTCCTCCTCGTTTGTCACCATTGGTTCGAGGTCGCCTCTCACACCCCAAGTCTTTGGAATTTTTGGGGCAACACGCTCGAGCAATGGTCGCAGCGATATCAACGGTATACATCCGTTCCCCTCGACCTTACGCTGAACGACGTTCGTTATTGGTGTGACACGAATACCCTCCCTTTTGGCGAACGGATAAGAAACGCGCTCCGGGATCGCGCAGCACGCGGTTCTATACGATCCGCCCATCTCCGGAGTTGGAAAACGGACCTGTTTAGATCCGTCATTTCCTCATTGACCCCCGACGGCGAAGGCATTCGGGACAGCGGGATCGAATCGCTGATACTGGAACATAACAACCTGGACGTCTCCGATTTCCTCGCCCACCATCGATTTCCGAAGCTGCGTCACCTCCGCCTTTTCGTGAGGGCCGAAACCTCGACCTGGGACCGCCTCAAGCTCGATGCCACAGCTCTCACTACACTATCTCTCGCGATCAGTAACACGTCAGCCGCTCCTTCCACCTCTCAATTACTTTCGATGCTCACCTCATACCCAAGTCTCCGGGACCTTTCGTTGTACGAGGGGGTGATTCCCCAGGACGTCGGTGATGGTGTCGCAGTTCGGGTGTCGCTGCGTTACTTAAGGAGACTTTACCTGAAGGGAAATTTTCATCACGTCTTCCGCTTACTCCACCAACTGGAGTACCCTGACATATTGGACCAGGCGTGCCTGGAACTCCTTGAGTGCACAGGAGAGGGGTTTTCAAAGTTTCTTGAGCCATACCTGCAGGACCGCATCCGACGTGATGACCGGTTCCAGGACAGGCTGGGGCTCCATGCCTCATCTGCACCCCGCTTTATCTCATTCAAGGTCAACACTGCCGATGCTACGGTTGTGCTACCGGAGTACCGCCACCCTTTTATATCGTTTACCGCAGAATTCAGGGACCGACTTCCTCAAGGCGCCGAGCAACAACTGTGTGTCAATCTCGTCACGCTCATTCCCCGAGGGCACGTGGTAGGTTTCACAGGGGAGCTCAGCACGGACTTACTCTCCATCTTACCGAACCTCGAAGACTTATACCTCAACGAGCCGGTAGTTTCCGACATGTTCCTTCAGCCAGATCCGCTCTCCCCCAAGAAACTTCTCCCATTCCTACGACGCCTATGTCTTGACTGCCCGGTCCTACAAAGTGACGATTACTGGAGCCCTTTAATAACCTACCTCATCCATCAAACCTCCGGCGGTCAAGCCATTTCGCTCAGGCTTTGTGGGGACCATCCTCCTATTCCTCCGGGGGTGGTGAGGGAGATAGAGGGTTTAGTCGGGGAATTCGATCTCGGCTACCTCTTGAGGATAACAAGTGATGTATGGTCTTGTATCAGTGAGACTCAGTGGTAGGGTTTTAGAGTTGGGTTTGGTGTAAACTAGATACCGCACGTGTATGTACAAGCCAAGCACCGAACTCGAAGCAGGAGTCCTCGGGTACAGTATGAAACTTGCCATGTGTTAATTACTTGACGACGTGTGGGTGTTTTGACCGTCCCGTCGCATGTGAAATAATTGACGATACATATTCATACACTCCATACTTGCATCGATCATGAACCATACTGGCTCATCACCCCAGGGGACATCAGACTCGGGTTCCCCAATCCTTCGGGCCAGCCGCCCTCCCATGATTTAGCCTGCGTAACAAGAGTTGGAAGTACGGCGTCCGGAAACTTCGCTGCAAAATCCGAGTGGACCTCTGCGACGAGTTCCCTCCAATGTCGCAACTTCACGCCGTGTTCGTGAGGGACGTTGACGTTGACGAGCCGAGCGTCAAATACTCCCAGCGCCCTTTCCCAAGATATCTGCGTAATATTCGTCATTAGTGGTGTTGGGTCTGGCCCTTGAAGAGTGGCACGCACCCCGAGCAGTAGGTCAAGGCGGGTGCATTCCTCCATACACGTATCCCGAGCCAGCTCACTCAACCGTTCCAGAGTCGAATCGCAGAGAGCTTCCAGTGCTGTCTGAGGAGCGGGTCCAACCCCACCGATGGCCTCGCATAAGACGGCGAGATGAGCGAGACAGTCGACACAGGTGCTCCTGATGATCCCTGCACCGTTCGTGTCCCCAAGTTCTTGAAATCTTTGCAGATTGAGCAGAAGGGTACGAGAGTGGTCGTCGAGAAGGGGCACTAGTTGATTGCACGATTTTTTCCAGATGCCAAGTCGGTCCTCTAGCGGAAAAAAATCAACGTTCGATGCGATAGGAGTAAACGATGACGATATCCACCCTCAGTCGGACGAAGGCCGAGCACGAACACCGTGTCTCTGACCAGTAAGATGGTTTGTGTGCGCATTGTCAACGGACAGATCTTGAACAATACCGGATATACTTTCTGTGAGGGAGCTAAACACGCGACGTAAACTAGAACCGAGGTGGCAGACCGTACCGGAAGATCATGTCTGAATTCCTTCTCAATCCTCACCGAAATCGTCGGTTCCGCCCCACCGCACGTTAAGAACGAGAAATTCTCAAAGTATATGATTTGCGAGAGAACGGAAATTTTCTCGTGTAGGTCTTCGGAGAATTCTGGTGGTTGTCCATATGTCGGGACAAACTGAATTTTCCCCGTGTTGATAGCACCGCAGCCCCTCTGGATGTAGAAGTTGATGGCGTCACTCAGTCGTAGGACTATGGACGAAGCCAAAACCCAAACTCCCGCCAGCGCCTTGAGCTCCCAGTCGTGTATTCGAAAGATGTCCTCAAGGCATTCCGCAGCCATTCGATTGTGTTTCGCTTGGAGTCGAGCCATGGCGGGTGAATTGTCCATATCGTCGCAGAAGTACATCCCCAGAGATTGGGCACCGTATATAAAGAACGGGTGGATAACGGTTCCCGAAGTATCCCCACGCAACATGGCTTGCTGTTTCTCGGAAGTGAAGCGGATTCCAAGTTTGTTCAGTCTGCACAAGACCCTTAACCGGCTAACAAAGGAGTATTAGTCCCTCGACAGTTAGCGAATTCAAGATACATACAACTTCATATTCAGATCCCCCAGAACCGCATCGGAGAGCTGGACCCGTTCAGGTCTCAGGAACGATAATGCAAAATGGGACTCAGGCGAGATCTTGGGGAATATAAGAGAGGAAATCGCGGAGAAAGGTGGGAGTTCAACAGAGGGAAGGTTTTGCGTCCTATTGTGATTGGGCGTGTGGGGTCGAGGCGCGGGCGCCACGTAGGGTAGCGCTTGACTATTGCAAGCTAATGAACGAATAAGCGCGTGAGCGGGCGGAACGATTTCCACCCGGGATTGAGTGATCGTAGCAACAAGTGGAATGTTGGGAGGGAGTTCCGAGATCACGTCCCTGACAGCCAAGCGTCTGTGTGCGGGGACGAGCGCTGGTCGTAATTGATCGGGCTCATTCCATCGTAAGAATAGGAGATGCTCAGGGGGACCGAGCGGGGTGCCAACGATTTCGTGCTCGCATTCGGAGTTGGCGTCGACGCACGTGGTGCACGGGCGTTTGGCGTCGCATTTCTAGGGATAATTAGCACGGTGTATCCGATGTTATTTGTGCCTGGTCAACGGTCACAACTCACTCTCTTCCTTGCTCTGCAGGGTTGGAAAATTTGACGTTAACATCCATACTCAAAGTCTGTCGGTGACGGGTTTGCTGACCGACAACGTTTGCATGCTTCCCCCATACGAAGGGTCCTCCCTACCCCCCGCTTCTTGATTCGTTCGTAAACACAATCCTCGAGCCCCAGCGTCGTGCATCGTTCGCAGCGATGGGCAGGACCTAGGATGCACTTCTGCAGGATCAACCGTGGACAGAAGTGCTCAGGCGTGGGGCTCGGGGAGACGTGGCACAACTCACCACTTTCCTAACTCTGCAATCACGTGGAACTCTGGTTGGTTTGGGTGGGAGATGATAAGAGTCGACACGCTTACCTGCATGCCAGACAAGCTCCCTTTGTGCTCATGGATGCCATTGCAGGAAACAGGAGCTGGCGCTCAGCGGTGGAAAACATCAAGGGGCACAATCGTTCCTCACACTACTTAATAATGATTCGTAAAAGCCGGTGGTGGATGCATGACATTAGTAACCCCAAATTTGTGATACACTAGCGGGAAAATTGGGGCGAGAGCACCAAGTCTAGCGCTTGGTCGGCGCTCCGCGGGGGGGCCACGCGCAGAACTGGTCGTACGCTCAAGACATAGGTTCAGAAGTCCAGACCAGTACCAAAAGCATTTCAAATGAACCATACCATACCATCGGAGGACACCGAAGGACCAGAACAGTATTGCTCACGTAAAAGTTAAAACTCCGTCCAGTCCACCAGAGAAGAAGAATCTTGCCCGAGAGCCTAGAAGCAAGGCGAGTCCTCCTGTCAACCAACACCGATACCACCGGAAACGAAGCAGACGAAGAGAACGAGGCAACTTCGAGTATACAGGTTAGGCGGCATCCCCCACGATTATCTCTGGCGAGGTGATGCAGCGGGAGGTCCGCGTGTATCGAGACTCGGAGACGCCACTCGTGAGAAGATTTTGGGGTGGGATGAAACGAAGCCTAAGAACAGGTGGGTGGGGTTTAAACCAAACCTTGGTCACGAGCATCCACGGTCTTCAACAGGAGTGCATCCTCACGTAGAGTTTCCTGTGCTCCAGAGATTTCGGAGAGGGTCCCGCCCCAAGGTTAAGAGATCTTCAACGGTACGCATCAGATCAATGGGGAGGACGTGGATGACGAGGACGAACCTGACGATAACAGGTTAAATTCCGGAGCGATGACTCCCGTTCCCCAGATGAAGAGGTACCAACGACTAGCGGAGGTGTTGGGAGGGGTGACAAAGGAGAAGGAACCCCCCCGGGAACTCCACGCAAACGGTGGGGAGGGCTTGCGGTTGAAACTGAACCTGCAAACGAGTTGAAGGATCTCGCGTTGGCGTGCTATGGCAAATCATCAACATCCAATTCCGTGGGCTTCGTTCACCGTAGTCCTTGTCTCGCACCACAAATACCATCCATGTCCACGACAATGAGTTACCAGATACTCCGAGTTGCGAACAATCGGAGTTAAATCTCGGCTAGTTGAATGCCTTCAAGAGACGACCCCAGCGGTGGGATTTTGAGGTTGGATTTGGTGCGGGCCAGATATAGCCCGTGTATAGATAGAGTAAGGTACCAATGGGTCTTCAGGCCAGATGCGGGTATGGCAATCGCGACGTTTCCCCCCACCTCTGGAGATATACCATCCCGAGGACGTGACTGCACGAGTATGATACGAGTGAGCCATCGAGTATCCATTCATACTGTAGCCAAGGTAACACTTGATAATCCGCAGTAGAAAAAGTACTGTTTCTGCTTCTATAACAAAAAATTCACTGGTATTCAAAAATTAACCTTGGCAAGGTGCTCAGCAAATGTCTTGCCCTGTATCCTTGCGATCTCGTGTTCCAGAGCCGTCACTTCTCGCAAATCATCATTACCAGCGAAGGCTCCAGCACCCCACGGGCTCCCTCCGTGAACCTCCTCCATGCTCGTCAATTGGGGGAATGCGTTACTATACCCCAAAGGCACGTAGATGATACCATGATGAACGAGGGTGATCAAGGTGTTTTGGATCGTCTCTTCCTGACCGCCTCCTTGAGTTGCCACCAAGACGAAAACCCCGGCGTATTTTCCTTCAAAGGCACCGGTAGTCCAGAGACTGCCGGTCGAATCCCAGAATGTCTTCCACTGAGCGGGGAAGCTTCCGAATCGAGCGGGGATGCCGAAAAGGAAAGCGTCGTAGGTGGCGAGGATCTCGGGTGTGATTATTGGGTAGTCTGGTCGGGGGGGAGCGTGCTTCTTCCGTAACACCTCTTGTGAGAGGGTTTCTGCGGTTCTGAGGGTATGGCTTTAGAGTAGGAGGGAGGGAGAAGAAGGGTGCGGAGACGCTTACTGGTATATTGTTGCGTTACCGCCTGCAGATTCGACGCCTGCCTTTATGGATTCCGCGACTGGAAGTCATTTGGGAAGGGTTCAGCAAAGTCACAACGTAAAGGCGGTAGAGTTGTCAAACCCACGGGAGCTGGTGTGACGGTGTACCGTGTAGAGGACGATGGCGATCTTCGAGCCCTTGGACCCCAAAGTTTTGTTAGAGGACGACATCTTTGGCCCAATAAAGAGAGAAGAGAGAGCGTTCAGAGACTGGGACTGTAGATGATGCTGAGTTCCTGCTCTCTCTTCCGTCTCATCTTATAGAATGCATCATTGAATGTCGCTCAGGGACGTGGGAACCATCTCGGACGAAGCGCCGCAAAGCTCACCTCAGCCCGATCGGTATTCGAGAGTTCCCGCCCCCGGACTATACTGGCGTGGAACACCTGTTTGACCACGTCAGGGTCTCCACACAATCTTAGTGATACCATCATCCATCCAATTATACTACACCCAGTTTCCCCGGGTATACGATAGGTAGTATTACTTTCTTTTTTTTTGTGTTCCGGTTTATTGTGTTGGGACGGTGGTGTCCACGTTACACGTTACTATCTATGAGGGTCGAGTGGGGGGGGAGGGGGTGTGGATCTGGAAGTTGAATCAGTAGTAATAGTATTACTTCCTGACCGGTCGGTCCCATCCCCGCTCACCATGCATGGCAAGGCAGGAAAATCGAGTCAACCACAGTTTAGGCAAGCTTAACCGGGCCAAAGCTAGGCTGGAATCAAACCTCAAGTTCAGAGGGGAACAGGGCCAACCCACCAGGCGTCCAACAGGTTTGAGGGAGCGATCCCAGTTTTCGTTTCTGCCACAACAACTTACACACAATTTCACCGTCTGCTATCTCCATCACGAATAAATGTGGTTATGGATTTAAGCACGGTTCGATTGTTTAATTTGCGAACGTTGAAGGTGTAAAGAAATACCGGGCATACCTCTTAGCAGATACCTCTCCATCTCCAACCGCATCGGCCAACATCTCTTCATCCTCAGCCCCGTAAGTCGAGATCTCCTGTTGACCTTTATCCCGAAATGCTCCATGGGGGCCGTTGTCTCCGGGTAAACACCCTCAGGGGTGACCATCACATAATACCTACAAGTATCCGGGGAGAATTGTAAGTCGTCGATTTTATGCAAATCGCCCATGTGTGGTTCTCCGTTTCGTGCGATCCGGAGCATGAGCATTGGCGACGGCTCGCCAGGAGGGTGAATAAGGAGTAGTGAGTCGATTATAAGAAGAAAGTTGCTGTATTTGGGACGGTAGTAGCGATTCTCCTCAAGACGGCAGCCTTCGGTCGAGGTAGCCTCTTCTGAGTCGGCCAACTGGAGGATCATTGGACCTCTCCCCTCCTTGGAGGCAGAATAGACACCATAGCGGAAATTCTTCGTCGAGATGCCGCCACGGATGGGGATAGCTGAATGGTTCGTTTCATCTTGAGCAATTTGTGCATTCAGAATTCGAAGACCAATCCAGCGACTATGGCAGAATCGGTTATGGAAGTACTCCTTGACGCCAACTCGGTTGTAGATGTGTCTGTTTCAGAAGATCGTATACGTATTTTGAGGCGAACACCCTCACGAAAGCGCAGCGATTGGTTGGCGAGGGTTCTATGGCGATGCATGTAGTGAGAAGTTTCATGGGATCCCGGAATATACCAAGCTGTCCATGTCAGGGTTCAGAATGACAGGCCTCGGGAGGCGCGGGCTCGAGTCAATGAGAATCCAGATCCGGCCGGAGAGAAGTTCAGGTGGAGGCTCCAGCGCTTCATATTCGATGTCGCTAGCGAGCGCTGCTAATTCGGAGATACCAGAGGTCGCGTAGGACTCGTTAACCTACAACGCTGTGGGAAGTCCGAGCGCGAGGCGGCGCATGAGAAGCCAAAGTAAAAAGACAGACTTTCCTGATCGTATATTAGATTCTGCAGGCAGTGGCCGTCCGGAAACTACGAACGCATCGAGGTAGGTTTTGCTGGACGACACAACTGCTCGCTCGGCTTCATTGTACTCGAACCGAACCAAGATCTTTCGGCCGTGACCTTGCGGGTTCCAGGCATCCGGTAGGGCCCCGGGAAGCGTTGCAATAGAATGCTTTTCAGGGAACACGACGTCTTCAACGAGGTCAAGTCCATCTCTCCTGACCGGCTCCTCTTTAAAGGACTCTAGGCCCTTCCCCCAAAGAGAATCTCTGAAACCGCACTAGAGGGTGCACTAGTCAGTTTCGGAGTCAATCCCATAGAAAACTTGCTGATCGCCTCATTCTGGGTGTAGGTGTGTTTTGACGAGATCGCTGAGCGACATGGTGAGTGAGGGTCAGGAGGCTACGATCGTGAACAGCTGGGGAAGGCGTCATTCGGTGATCGCCAGACGCCGCCACCGCAAATCGCGCACCCACAATCTCCCCGGATCTACATGGACGGTCGAGCGGTTTGGCGAGGGTGACGAGGAAGGTCGGATCACTTGGATCTCCGTTCAATGGGCGAAATTAGCCGAGGGACCTCATGGTGGCGTATGGAACATGACAAGGTGACTGTGGGGTGTACCAATTACAGGCCGTCGCCTACGTTCCGCTTGCGAGCGACCAGTCTGGGGCCTTGATTCGAAAAAAAGGATCGCTTCTCATAAAGCAGCTCTATAAACCAAACTCGTGGTGAACGGCAGATGGACACGATAATACACAGATGCAGACCCAATTACAAGGGATGGTACGAATAGATGGTTGACAGTGAGCTGTTCTGACAAGTAATTTGATATCATGCGAGGTCGGAACGCGAGTTCCTGCCTAATCGTCTTCGTCATCGTCAGCCGTGAGTTTTCCAAGGAAGGAACTCGTTAGAGGTTCTAGCGGCACGTTAGTTATAGTTATTTGTTCAGTCGAAGTGAACATGGTACCCACTTCCGGAACTTTGAGAATGCTTCCCCCGATACGCCATCAATGGGGAGCTCAACAATGGGGAAGGTGAAGGTGGTACACCCGTAGACATCGATACACTGGAGTTGGTCGAGTCATTGAAGGGAGAAGCGACTGGGAGCTTGTAGTTCAATGTTCTCGAAGGAGTCGAAACAGGTGAAGTGAGGTAGGTGGAGGTTGAGAGGGTAGAGCTGGCAGGGTTGAAAGGTTTCTGCTTCTGTGGCGTCACTTTCTATATAAAAAACTCCACGTGGGTACACGAGGACACATTCAAGTTCTGGGGGAGCGTACCGTAGGTGAAAGGATCTTGGATTTTGTTTGTTGGGACACGGACGGTGAGTTGGCTGGGGTATTGAAAGGTTTCACTGGGGTGGGGATGGGTGGGAATGGATCTCTAGGGTATTTCAACGCGAAGGCAGATTGGAATATCGACATCATGAGCAGCGCACACACCCCTCCCTCTACGAAAGGGTGGAAAATAATTGCGGCGTGTCAGGACAAAGGTCATGTTCACCCGGGTGTTGGATACGCACCAACAACGGATATCGTCCACCACCAAAGTCCGCCCTCCATTCCGTTCTTGTTTCCAGTGCTCCCTGCACGCGATTTCGAGGGCATGGGTGCTGGAGTGACCGCGTTCCAGACGACAGTGAGTGATGACAGTATTGAGGGGAATGCGGACGAGAGGTTCGTGATGACGAACAAGATTGCGAGAGCGAGAAGGCTGTTTCGCAGTCGCAGAGCGGCTTCGTTACGCCGGGGTTTGAGGAAATCGAGGAAAGTGAGATTGCTCGTCGTCATCGTTGGCGTTCAACTTGATCGTGTGGTTGCGGATCAGTCAGTCGGATGAGGGACCTTGTTTCTCTCTCTATCTCTCTCTCGACCCGCAACGATGGCCACGCGAGGTTTTTTCACCCTCGGGTTGGTGGTGGATGAGATGGCCGGTTGACCGGCGACCGATTATGGGGGAACAATGGTAGGTCGCGTTACATTCAATTAGCATCAACGTGTTCTGATTCTCTTTGACTCCTCAAGGTCTCACTCCCTCTCCCTCTCTCTCTCTTCAACCACGACCACAACGCAAGATGCCCCCGCTCCCAAACATCTTTATGCCCAGATCTGGGCCTCCCTCCGAACCTGCCACCCCAACCTCGCCCCAGCAGCGGCTTAGCTTGGAGGAACGGTAAGTATCTCGACAACGACTCTAGTTACATTTCTCTCAACCATCGGATCTAGGAAGCGGGCGATGGTAGACGTTCAACCAGAACTCTATCAGAATGAAAGCAGGTTTGGCCCCATCCCAGGGATGCCGATCGGCAAAACTTGGAGTAGCAGGCGAGCGCTCCTGGATATCTCATCCTGATACTCGCTGACCCACCCACAGGAAGGATTGCTCAGGAGACGGAATGCACACCCCTACCAAGGCCGGAATATCTGGTGGAAAAGACGGTGCTTATTCCATCGTGATGTCTGGGGGATATGTGGATGACGTTGACAATGGAGATGAAATGTGCGCCACCGACCTCTGTTTTCTCGTCCATTTTATCTCATTGTATCACAGAATGTACACAGGAACTGGTGGGTACGGGGATGAGAGACGGTACGGTGGAGGGAGCAGTGGGTGGGGGAGTGGAATCCAAATTGAAGACCAGTCCTTTGATCACAAGGACAATAATGCATTGCTTGTAAGGGATCACAGTTCGACAGACGGCGCAGATCTGATCATCGCACAGGTGTCTCGCGAACTGGGTAAACCTGTCCGGGTCATCCGGGGATGCGCTCTGAATTCCAAATACGCTCCCCGCTCTGGGTTCGTGGTCGGCAATGGTTTCAATGGCGCCCTAAGCTCACGTTCCCTAGGTACCGCTATGACGGCATTTACAAAGTGATAGATGTAATCATCCCATTCCTTTCGTCCTTCAACAAACTTGTTCTAACGCCTGAGGATAGGCTTACATGCACAAACCCAGGGATGGAGTTTACAAGGTCTGCCGCTACAAACTACGCGTGCGTGTTTCGCACTTGCCACTTAATCCACGTTTCGGACCTGACCAATTATTCTACTAGAGGGAGCCGGGTCAGGATCCCATCCCCGCACGTTGGAACTAACTCACCGCCGGATGTTACTGCAATCTCTAATGTGTCCTGGGGGCACATCCCACATGCATATGTAATGCTTAATGTACTTGAATCGAATGAACATACTATGGAATATGGAAACATGTATCACACCTCATTTTGTTTTTCTCATCATCTGCTCCTGCGCAAGAGCGTCAGCGAGTTTTTGAAGCTGGGCGGTGATCGTGCTATCTCCTTGTGTTCTTGCCGAGACGTGTCTCTCCTGATGGTCGTCTAGGAACTGAGAAACATGGGCCTGGGCCGACTTTGCTGAAATCTTTTTCGCTGTCGTTGGCTGGATTCGTAGGGGGGGATTGAGTTGGATGTCCGACATTTTTTTTTCTCGAGAGAAGTTTAGCCGCTGGGTGATCGACGCGTCCACGGAGAGAAGTCGTACGAGAAGTGTCTCTCCTCACTTACATCCTCCTCCTCCCTCTCTCCCCCCTCTCCAGAAAAATATGAGCTCGTCAGAAAGCCTGCTCAAGCTCCTCTTTACCCGCCCAGGCGATTTTCGAACTCTCGTCCAGTTCAAGCTCTTCTATGAATCGAAACGTGACCTGTCCGCCGTCCACGAACACGCTACGTCAGGATGGGACAGACGCTCGATGAGGAGGTGTTGGGAATTCCTCGACATGACCTCCAGGAGTTTCTCCGCAGTTATCAAAGAGCTCGATGGTGATCTCGCTCGAGTCGTGAGTTTCCTTTCTTCTGGCGTCTCTCCCCTGTGCGGCCAGCACATTGCGACCTTTCAATTCATCAATTGTTGACCACGATCCTACTTTGAAAATTCAATAGATTTGCATATTTTACCTCGTGCTGAGGGGGTTGGACACAGTCGAGGATGACATGACCATCCCCGATTCAGTCAAACAACCAATCCTTCGTTCTTTCCACAAACATAGCGTCACCCCAGGTTGGACCTTCGACGGGTGTGGTCCCGACGAGAAGGACCGTCAACTCCTCGTGGAATACGACGTCGTTGTTGAGGAACTGAACCGCCTCAAACCAGAGTACGTTATCACGCGCGCCCGCAAAATTATTTCCCTCGCTCAACCTAGACCGAACCAGGTATCGGGATGTCGTCATCGAGACTTGCGAAAGGATGCAACACGGTATGGCCGACTTTGCCCACAAAGCTGCTGCGACGGGTGAGATCTATCTCGAAAAGATCGAGGACTGGGATCTGTACTGCCATTACGTCGCTGGACTCGTCGGGGAAGGTCTCTCTCGTCTCCTCGCTGCTTCTGGGAAGGAAAAACCTTGGCTGGCAGAACAACTCGAGCTGTCCAATTCCATGGGTCTCTTCCTCCAAAAAACCAATATAATCAGGGACTACCGGGAAGACGTTGAGCAACGACGGTATTTCTGGCCCAAGGAAATCTGGGCCAGAGAAGAATACAGCGTGAATGGGCGCGGAGCGTTCAAGGAGATGAAGGAGATGTGTGCTCCAGAAAACGGGAAGCAGGCTCTGTGGGTCCTCAGCGGGCTTGTCGTGGACGTTCTGCGACATGCTCCAGATTGTTTGGATTATCTGAGGCTGCTCAAGAACCAGACCGCGTTCAACTTTTGTGCGATACCCCAAGTCATGGCCATCGCTACGCTCAACGTGGTGTTCATGAACCCACAGACGTTCCAGAGGAACGTCAAGATCAGGAAAGCCGAGGCTGCTGAAGTGGGTCAATCCAGTTTTCCTTGTGGAATAGGTGCTTATGTGGCCTGCGTTTTTTCTGTAGTTGATCATGAAGTCGTCGAACCCTCGAGACGTCGCGTACCTCTTCCGGGACTACATTCGACGGATTCACGTCAAGTGTGATCCAAAGGACCCAAACTTCCTCAAAGTCGCCATCTCATGCGGTCACGTAAGTACCTCCACCGCAATAGCCCTACACCCGCCTAAATTATATCGTGACATTCCTTCAGGTTGAAATGTGGTGCGAATCAAACTACCCATCCTTCGTCTCCGCTCCATCACAACCGGGTCAAGGTCCAGTGATCGATCCCAACGACCGCCGATCGGCCGTGGTCGCTCTCGACGAGAAACGCGACAAAGAGCTCGTCGAGCTTCAAAAACTCGCACAGGCCACGAGGGGCAATGTCGGGGATGTCGTGAGGCCTGGAGTGAAGACGATGGCGAAGGAGACACATTGGGATTTGATCATGTTTATGGTCTTCGCAATGGTCGCCGTGTTGGGGTTGGGAATGGGGATTTCGTGGTTCGTGATCAATAAGCTGTCTCCTGACTCGTGAGGCAACACCCCTCTTTCTATGCACGCAACCTCCCCATACGATGCTCACGTGCCGTTCAACCCTCGTCATGGACTATTTCACGTTGCGAATGCTTTCTCCGACCCCCCCCCCCCCCCCCCCTCTTGTGCTTGAATTTTGTGGAGGGGTGGTCAGTGTTTAACTTCAACTACATATTACGCACACACGCCACCACTTGTTATTCACCACATTCCTAGCAGTAGTTATTCTTCTTCCCGCCTCTCGAGGACTTTAGCACTCACCTCTCTTCAATTGTCTAATAATCATATAACACTCCACCCTCACACCAGATCGTTCGCAGGTGTATTCTGGCCCGGTTCTCATAACGGGGTCGATGACATTGTGTACTGGTTTCACATTTGCGGGAATGTATATATATGCAAGAGAGCAATTCGAGAAACCCGACATTAACGAAATAGAGAGGAAGAAAGGTTGGACATGTGTACAGTAGATAGATATGAAAGGGGAGAGAAAAATTGGGGGAAAAATTGGACCCGGTGGGGAGACAGTCGATCGGGCGGGGACATGCGGATAAATGACAATACATAGCCCAAACGCCCGCCCACACACCAGGCGGGTGATTCGTAGGTGAATGAGGTAAGGATGAGAACAAATATCACATTTACCGCTTCCGTTTGGCCGCGCCGCTCGCCCCACCCATACCCTTCCTCTTTTGGCCTCGATAACTCGGTTCGTCTTCCGAATCGTCGTCCTTGATATTATAATCGTCCTCTTCGTCGTCATCCCTGTACACCGGAGTCGGCTTCTTCGGTTTCGGTCCTTTGGGTTGGGGAGGAGCGGGAACGTCCTCTGGTCCGATGGGTGCACCCGGATCGAGCAGACAACGGGGACAGAACCATTCGCCGTCTGGAACGGCGTCCAGGGGTGGGATCAGGCACCCCAGATGGTATGGAGAGTCGCACTAAATAGGATGATGGGTAAGCATAATGCCTCGGAACCGATGGGAATAAATGGGGCGGGAACCTTATCACATTCCAAAGGAGAATCTTCATCTCCGTTATCTTGGGAACAAACGATACAATCCTGCGGGGTGTCGAGATCCGCCGGGTGTCTTGGAAGATCAGAGTACTTGTCGTTCGGCCGGGCGAGGAAGAAAGTCGTGTTCTGACCCGCTGCGATGCTGGTTACCCGGTAGGTCGGGATTCAACCCCATCATAGAAAAGGAAGCGGTTACGATTACAACGTGGGGAAATCATGAACACACAACACCGGCACCGAACGGACGCCAATCACGCATCATGCAGAACACCAAACACCGAATAAAAGAGGTTTTCGCGACGTCAGTTAAGCATCAAAGCGGCAAAAGAAGGACGGGGGTATCCCATTCTAAGCTTAGAAAGGGGAAGTGTATTGGAAAAAAAGGAGACGCAAACTCACTCGTAGACTTCGATGCCAATCAACGGCTGATGGCGAGTCGGTTTCGTGGCGCTTCGAGGTTCTTCGGGACCCAATCCGAGTTCACCTGTTAACCGTATCCCGAACGTCCTTGAGTATATAATGTATTGAGGTTGGGATGATCGATTACCATTCGCGGCGTTTTGACCCCATGCGACGGTCATAACACTATCGTCGTCATCGAGGGAGAGGGCCCAATGGGTCACACCTCCACAATTCGCGTGCGTCATTTTACATCCCCTGCTATGATGTCAGCGTCACCATAGGTGTTGTCAAGTTAGAGACCGACATGATATCCTGGATGATTCGGAAGTGGGAGTACGGAGATCCAGAAGAACCTTGGATCGGCGGTCAGTGCTCCGGGGGAGTTTTCCAGGAACCGGGGATTTACCATCTCCTGTATTTTTCCACTATGACAAATGCGTTAGATTCCGTCCATTACGACACAGTCGGAGGTGACTTACTTTTCCGGCCATCCAGTACATGCCCTGCCTGTCGATCACGACTGAATTAGACGGTCCAGCGACAACCATCCGACCCATGCTAGAAACGTTAGGTCCAGTGAACTGCGAAACGATCGAGCGTGAACAAGGTGTTATTAAAAAGCTCTTGCGTAACGGGGCGTACGTGCGGAACAGGCGTAGGGAAAAGGATGTCCTTCTGATGTCCGAGTCCCAATCGGCAGTAACCGTTGTACCCCCATACGTAAACGACGCCCTCAGAATCGAGGGCAATTGAGTGTTGTGGACCGCAGGCTATCTGTGTGATATGCTTTCCGTCGAGCGCTTTAACGGCGACTGTGGACCAATGTATGCATTGAGGGGAGTCCCTTGTAACGTGGTACGATAGGAGACTCACTAGGATCGTTGTATACGTCGTAAGCGGTCTTGTTTCCTGTGATTATGTGTTCCCCCGTCCTTCCATTGCCCAACTGACCGTGCTCTCCGCTGCCGAAGGAAAACACTGGGATGGGTGTCAGTACTTGAAAAAGTGCGTATTCTGCCCACTCACGCCTTCCCTGTTCCGTCAAAACGACGCTGAAAGTGATCCCAGCCACTGCCTTGAAGACCCTTCCACCACCAAAAGTACCTTTCACCTGTTGCCAAGTTGGGACTTCCGGGCACGGTGGGTGTCCGCATTGGCCGAGGTTGTTGGCTCCGGTTGACCACACTTGACCTTCGCTGCCGACTAGTAAGCTGTGATTTCGCCCACAGGCAGCGTAGACGAAACGCGTCCTCGCCGACGCGCCAGGTAAAGTCGACGCGAGGAGCTTTAGTGGCGCGTTCTCCGAAATATAATCGCGATTGGCGACACCTAATGACGCGCGCTCGTTGCGACCAAACATCCAAGCCGCACCGGAGACGTCGAGAATGATGGAATGGCAGCCATGAGCGGAAGCGTGGATGGAGGATACCTTGACGTTGGACAGCGAACGGAGGATGTGGGGTTCTGCTAGATCTGGGCTGTTGCGAGGTGGGGGAGTGTTCAAAATCTGGGAAAGGATGCGACCTATGGAGAACGCACTGGTTGTCGTCTTGGTTTTTACCCCCACCACGCTCTTTACGACCCAACTTCGGCCTGAGAATTTCGGACAAACGGATTTGTCAGTGAAAACCGGACGACCGGCGGAAAATCCGAGTGGAATCTCACCAGTCTGTTCCACCGCAAATAAGGACTGTGTGAGGGCAGGGAGTGAGACCGAGAGAATCGAATTAGGACCAAGTGGGACTGACCTCTTCCCCAGGATTGATCCTTGGGTTGACTCTGGGTTGTCTTTAGGCCGTCTGGGATGGGCGAAGGACCCTGGTGTTTCGAAGCCATCGTCAAGGTTGGGTGGTGCTGACAACAAGGGGGAGGTTCAGCGGCTCCCTCTGATGGCGCGCATCTTCTTGTGTTTCGCCAACGCAGCTGCCTCCGTTTTTGCCGGCGCAAGGCACATCACTGTCACCGCCTGCCTCCGCCATCTGGCGGTCGTGGTTTGGCTGTCTTCAATCGACATGCGCATGTCGTGGCCGGAACGTGGTGTGAGATTGTCCCCGGTCGTCTAACCATCCAAGAAACCGAACCTTGCCTTTGTGTTTCACCTTCCATTTATTACACCCAAGGGCACGCTCCCCCCTCCCCTTGCGCATTTGCTCTGAGAGTTGACTGTTTTTTTTCTCTCAAAATTTTGCCTGATTTTGTGTTGCACACGCCTCATCGGGCCCGGGATGAGCGAATTCAGACCACTCTCTTCTGACGGTCACCGCATCCGACCGTCCATACGCGGCTAACTGTAAAGGCAAGCAACATGGGCCATCACACCCCAGGTCGCTCGAGGCCTAAATAGTTGAAGCGAGTGGAGAACTGCCTTCAAAGCTTGCTTACCATCCTCTTCTTTGTGTTCAGTCCCACTCTCTATTGCGATAACTCCCGTCATGAACTCGTTACCACATACGGCCATCCGGTATCTTACGAAGGTCACTGATGCTATCACAGACCTCGTTGACCGGTTCGCGCACTCTTGCTTACAGCCGTTCCGGAAAACCTTGTCCTCAACGACTTTTTTTTTCTTTTTGACGTTGACACCTGTCAGTGTCAACACGTCAAAAGTGTCAGCAATTAGGATCCGCCCGGTTTCACCGAGAAAACGAGCTAGCTTGAGGGAAACTGCGAGCCTACCAGTGCGAGCGCAGCTGAGGGAGTCTGAGGAATTTGATAGACCCCTCGCTTTTCTTACCCACAAGTTTCTTGATAGCGATCCGCCGGAAAGAGGACCACTCGCATCGCACATCACCCAAAATCAGACTGGATCATTGATATACAATTTTGTGAGATGTCCCCCTGGTCCTCCTTTGCGGTGGGGGGCGACCACAAAAAATAGAATTGTGCGAGAGTCGAACTGAGGCGTGACCGGACACAAAATTGACGAGTTAACCGACGCACCAACGGTCCTATAACATATTTCTCAACAACCGCAATAAATGTAGCTGACAGTTGACCAGGAGGTTGTGTCTCCACCCGGGCTCCGAGTCGATTTCCCCCGCGTTCACCGTTCGTGTTGGTCATTCGAAGTGTGAGGGCAGGAAACATGTACCGATAGAGACTGTTCCTAAGATACCGGGTTCCCATACAATCCAAACGATGAGGCAAGGCTCCTTGCCGACGATCGACGTGTGGGCAAGAATGGCGAGGGGTCTATCAAATTCCTCAGACTCCCTCAGCTGCGCTCGCAC
>Ga0307515_10009581_pt1 | contig 18707 bp, 20 predicted proteins | sample 17_EM_MG_FD_194513 | JGI IMG/M metagenome (GOLD analysis project Ga0307515, IMG submission 194513) | Populus trichocarpa ectomycorrhiza microbial communities from riparian zone in the Pacific Northwest, United States - 17_EM | ecosystem: Host-associated > Plants > Roots > Unclassified | place...
GGAATGAATGGCCTCCGAGCCGCCGCGCAGGATGCAGGCGTTGCCGCTCTTGATGGCGAGCGACGCGGCCTCGATGGTCACGTTGGGCCGGCTCTCGTAGATCATGCCGAACACGCCCAGCGGCACGCGCATCTGGCCGACGCTGATACCACTCGGCCGCTGGCGCACGTTGGTGATCTCGCCGACCGGGTCCGGCATGCCGGCGATCTGCTCGCAGCCTTCGGCCACGGTGGCGATGACCTTGTCGGTGAGACGCAGGCGATCTACCAACGGGGCGGCAAGCCCTGCGGCTTGCGCTGCGGCGATGTCTTTCTGGTTCGCCTCGGCCAGCGTGGCCGTTTCATGGCGCAGCAGGCGGGCCAGTGCCGTCAATGCGAGGTTCTTCGACGCCGACGGCGCTGCGGCCATCTTCGCGCTGGCGGCACGGGCGGCGGCGCCCATGTGGGCGATGGTGGCTTGCAGTTCGAGGGCAGTCATCAGGGCATTGTCTCAAAGGCGGTGAATTGCGTCGATTTGTGACATTTCGAACGGTCTCGTGTGTATGGCGGTCTCGCCCCCTCGTTGCAGGGGTTCTCGCTGAAATATCAGCTGGTCACACTCATTGCACATCTCGTTGTTGGCGGCGTTTGCCGGACTGGCAGCGCCCGTCAACCTTCCAGCGACAAGCCCACCATGAATCCCGAAATCCTCGCCGCAACCTACGACCCGATGTTGGTTCTGGCCTCGTTCCTCGTGTCGACGGCAGGTGCTTACACGGCACTGTGGGTGACGGCATCGATGCTGAAGGACCAGCAGCGCGGCGCCAGCAAGCTCAACATCTTCCTGGCGGGTCTGGCGCTGGGAGGTGTGGGCATCTGGTCGATGCACTTCCTCGGCATGATTGCCTACCAGGTGCCGATGGGTGTGGGCTACCACCCATTCGAAACCCTGCTTTCGCTGGTGGCCGCGGTGGCCGTTTCCAGCGTCGCCCTCGGCTACATCGCCGCAGAGAAGGTTTCGTTCCGCCGCTTGCTGGTAGCCGGGCCGTTGGCGGGCCTCGCAGTGGCGGCCATGCACTACCTGGGCATGGATGCGATGCGTTTCGGCGGCTACTTCGATTGGTCGTGGAACCTGGTGGCCCTGTCCGTCGTGATTGCGATGGTCGCGGCGACGGCGGCGCTGTGGCTGGCCTTCCATGCGCACTCGCGCATGCACCGTGTCGGCGCTGCCGTGGTGATGGGTGCGGCGGTTTGCACCATGCACTACACGGGCATGGCCGCGGCATCGGTGATCTGCACCAGCAGCGATCGCTTGTCGGTGGGCGCAGGGCTTCTGCGGCCTCGCGAGCTGAGCTTCTACGTGATCCTGATGGCCATCAGCATTGCAACCATGATCGCGGTGGACGTGATGATGCAGCGCCTGCAACGGGCCCAGCTGGCCAAGTAGGCCGGCGCGGGCCGGTGCGCCCTAGTTGCGGATGGCTTCGACCTGGATCACCAGGTGCACCTTGTCGGCGATGAAGGGCAGGCCGTCGGTGATGCCGAAATCACTGCGCTTGAGGTCGCCTTCGAGGTCGGCGCCGCAGACTTCGCGGTTCAGCATCGGGTGGGTGTAGCAGTGCAGCAGGGGCGCGCGCAGCGTCACCGGCCGGGAAACGCCGTGCAGCGTGAGTTCGCCGCGCACCTCCAGCGGTGCATCCATCTTCCAGCGCCAGCCGTTGGCCACGAAGTAGGCCTGCGGGAACACGTCGGTGCTCAGGTAGCCGGTGCGCAGCACGCTGTTCAGCGGTGCCACGCCGGTGTTCACCGAGCCGGTGTTGATGCTGATCGAGACCTCGCCGGTGCCGGCCGGGTCAAGTTGCAGGCTGCCAGCGATGTCGTCAAAGCGCCCGCGGCTGGTCGAGGTGCCGAAATGCAGCACTTCCCAGTGCACGTGCGAGTGGGCCGGGTCGACGTTGTAGGTGACGCCTTGCGCTGCGGCGCCAAACGAGCTCATCGCAAGCAGCAGGCACACAGCCACGCGGCCTGCACCCGTGGGCGCGGAGAGTTGGAAACGTCGCTTGAGCATGATCAAAGCCATGGGGTTCGTGCCTCGCTGTCGCTGCCGGCCGTCATCCAGATCGGCCCCGCCTTGACTTGACCATGCTGCTGGTCGTCATTCCGGCGAAAGCGGGAATGACGACAAGATCCGCTTTACTGCTTGACGGCTTCGATCTGGATCAGCAGGCGCGTGCTGTCAGGGATGCCGGGCAGGCCGTAGCTCACGTCCCACTGGCTGCGCTGGATGGTGGTTTCGAAGTCGCCGCCGCAGACCTCACGCTTGAGCATGGGGCTGGTGTAGCAGTTGAAGTTGGTCGCGGTCAGCGTGACCGGGCTGGTCTTGCCGCGCATGGTCAGCGTGCCTTCGACCGAGGTGACCTTGTCGCCGCTGAAGGTGAACTTGTCGCCGACGAACTTGGCGGTCGGGAATTCAGCCGCGTTGAAGAAGTCCTTGCTCTTCAAGTGGCCATCAAGCGGGCCCACGCCGGTGCTGATCGACGTGGTGTCGATCGTGATCTCGGCCTTGCCGGTCTTGGCGGCCTTGTCGAACGAGACCGTGCCTTCCTTCTTGTCGAAGCGGCCACGCAGCGTGCTGGTGCCGAAGTGCTTGGCTTCGAAGGTCACGAAGGTGTGCGTCGGGTCGACGGCGTACGTGGCGCTTTGCGCCTGGGCCAGGCCGACGGTAGCGAACAAGGCAGCGGCAATGAGGGTTTTGGTCATGAACAGGTTTCCAGGTGAGATGGGGTGAGGGGGTTGGGAATCAGAGAGCGGGGACGCCAGTGAGGTTCAGCTTGAACTTCACTTGAACTTCGTTCGCGACCATCGAGGTGTCTTTCCAGTCGCCATCGCCGATCTTGAAGTCGAGGCGCTTGATGCCGAAGGCTCCGGTGGCGGTGGTGGTGCCGCCGGCTTGCGCCACGGTCACCGGCACGACCACGTTCTGGCTCGCGCCCTTGATGGCCAGCGTGCCGGCCACTTCGAATTTGCCCGGGCCGGTGGCCTTCACGCCGCTCGACTGGAAAGTGGCCTGCGGAAAGCTCTTGGTGTTGAACCAGTCGGGCTTGGCCACCTCGGCTTCGGTCTCGCTGGAGCCGATGCTCACGCTGGCGAGGTCGATCGTGAAAGCGATTTTCGAGGCTTCGGGCTTCTTGGGGTCGAAGGCGACTTGCGCGTCGAACTTCTTGAACTTGCCGTCGACGGGCACGCCCATCTGCTTGCTCGAAAAAGCGATCTCGCTTTGCGCCGGCACGAGCTTCTGCTGCGCGCAGGCCGGGAAGGCAGTGGCTGACATGGCGGCCAGTGCGGCCACCACCAGATAGGTCTTCATGGTCTCTCCTCCTTGTTCAGCGGCCGGTGGGCCACATGCGGGACAGCAAGCCGTCACGGTCGATCAGTTGGTGTTTCAGTGCGGCGGCCACGTGCATCAGCACCAGGGCGGCCATCGCAAAGGCGAGGTACCCATGCCAGGGCTTGATGGCCTCGGCCAGCTCCTTGTCGGCAGGCACGAAGCTCGGCAGCGGCAGCACCCCGAACCACACGATGGGGAAGCCTGCCGCCGAGCTGTAGGCCCAGCCGACCAGCGGCACGGCGAAGAACAGCACGTACAGCAGCATGTGGGTGGCATGCGCTGCGCTGCGCTGCCAGCCGGGCATGGGAATGTCGGCGGGTGGCTTGTGCGTCAGGCGCCACAGCAGGCGCAAGGCCGACAGGGCAAGAATCGTCACGCCCGCCCATTTGTGCCAGTTGTAGAGCTTGAGCCGCTGGGGCGAGAAGGGCAGGTCTGACATGTACACGCCCATGGAAAACGACCCAATGATGGCCAGGGCCAGCACCCAGTGCAGGAGCATGGCGAAGCGGCTGTAGCGTTGCGCGGTCGTGTTCATGAGGGTTGGACTCTAAGTGGGCACATGGCTTCTCCGGTTCATCGGGCTTGTTGTGAGTGTTCAAATTTTTGGACGATGCACCCATTCACATACGTTGCAGGGCCTGCGGACGGACGCAGCTTACGCATAAATATCAACGTGCAAACCCTGAGCGGACTTTCCCGGGGAGCGCCCGCTCACATGTGCCACGCAGCGTGTCACGCTCGTAGACTGCCAAGCCCGAGTTCGAAGGATCGAATCTCATTCAACAGGCTGAACTTTCTCACGACCTGCCACATGCTCGAAACCGCCCACCCGCCCACTGCTGCAGCGCCGCTCGCCAAGCCCGCGCTGGTACCGGCCGTGGCGCGCGCAATGGCGCTGCTCGACCTGCTGGAGAAGGAGCGTGAGGCGATGAGCCTGGGCAAGCTCGCGAGCAGCCTGTCCCTGCCCAAGAGCAGCGTGCACGGGCTGTGCAACACGCTCACGGCCCTGGGCTATCTGCGACGTCAGGACGATGGCGGTTTCTTCATCGGGCCGCGCGTGATGGGCCTTGCCAATGCCTTCGCCGCGCAGACCTCGCCGGCACAGGAATTCGAGCGGCTGTGGAACAGCATGCCTGCCGCGCCGCAAGAGACCGTGATCCTGTCGGTGCTCGACGGTGCCGATGTCGTCTACGTCGCGGTGCGCAACGGTTCCCGTCCACTGGGCCTGGCCTTCAGCGTCGGCATGCGCCTGCCGGCCTACCGCGCCGCCACCGGCCGCGCCATGCTGGCCTTTCACGACGAGGCGCAGGTCAAGCGCCTGTTCCCCACCGCGCGCCTGCCTGCCTTTCTGAACCAGCCTTCCATGCGCCGCAGCGAGCTGCTGCACGAACTCGCGCTGACCCGCGAGCGCGGCCACAGCATCGACGACGAGTTGGTGCGCCAGGGCGTCTATTGCATGGCCGCGCCGGTGTTCGACGCGTCGGGCGAGGTCGTGGCCGGTGTCGGCATCTGCCTGCAGAAAGCCTCGCTCAAGCCGCGCTTCGTCGCGCAGCAGCGCGATGCGGTGATCGACGTGGCCCGCCAACTGTCGCAGCGGCTGGGCGCCACCACGCCCGAGAAAACCAAATGAACCAGCCGAACGACACCATTCTCGAGACGCGCAGCCTGACCAAGGAGTTCAGGGGCTTCGTGGCCGTCAACAATGTGAACCTGAAGGTCAAGCGTGGCCAGATCCATGCGCTGATCGGCCCCAACGGCGCCGGCAAGACCACCTGCTTCAACCTGTTGACCAAGTTCATCACGCCGACCTCGGGGCAGATTCTCTTCAACGGGGGCGACATCACCCGCGACCGCCCGGCGCATATTGCGCGGCGCGGCATCATCCGCTCGTTCCAGATCTCGGCGGTGTTCCCGCACCTGAGCGTGCTCGAGAACGTGCGCGTGGCCTTGCAACGAAAGCTCGGCACCTCGTTCCATTTCTGGAAGCCCGAGAAGTCGCTGCACACGCTGAACGAGCGCGCACTGCAGCTTCTGCGCGAGGTCGACCTCGAAGCGTATGCCGAGAAGGAAACCGTGGAGTTGAGCTACGGCCGCAAGCGCGCGCTCGAGATCGCCACCACGCTCGCGATGGAGCCCGAACTGATGCTGCTGGACGAACCCACGCAGGGCATGGGCCTCGAAGACGTGGACCGCATCCGCCAGCTGATCAAGAAGGTGTCGGCCAACCGAACCATCCTGATGGTGGAGCACAACATGAGCGTGGTGTCGAGCATTGCCGACACCATCACCGTGCTGCAGCGCGGCGCCACGCTGGCCGAAGGGCCGTATGCCGAAGTCTCCAAGAATCCCGCGGTGATCGAGGCCTACATGGGCACCGCCAACGTCGAGCTTCAGGGAGCCCACTGATGTTGGCCCCCCAGTCGCTCCGCTGCCGCCTTGCAGGCCGCGCCGGCCCGAAGGTCCGGCTCTTCGACAGGCACAGACAGTCCACTGGACTGTCCGTGTCCGGTCTCAGCCCCCAAGGGGCGTCGCGCCAGAGGCCTGGCAAAGCCAGTTCCTCGGCGTGTGGCTTAGCCTGGATCAATACACCATGACGACGCGTTTTCTCGAGGTTCGTGAATTGCAAGGCTGGTACGGCGAATCGCACGTGCTGCACGGCGTGAACTTCCACGTCGACGAAGGCGAAGTCGTGACGCTGCTCGGGCGCAACGGCGCCGGCCGCACGAGCACGATGCGCGCCATCATGGGCCTGATCGGTTCGCGCAAGGGCTCGATCCGCATCCGCGGGCAAGAGGCGATCGCGATGTCCACGCACCGCATTGCGCGGCTGGGCATCGGCTATTGCCCTGAAGAGCGCGGCATCTTCAGCACGCTGTCGGCCGAAGAGAACCTGATGTTGCCGCCGCGCCTTGCGGATGGTGGCATGAGCATCGACCAGATCTACACGATGTTCCCCAACCTGAAGGAGCGCGCCGGCAGCCAGGGCACGCGCCTGTCGGGCGGCGAGCAGCAGATGCTGGCGGTGGCGCGAATTCTTCGCACCGGCGCCAAGCTGCTGCTGCTCGACGAGATCTCCGAAGGGCTCGCGCCCGTCATCGTGCAGAAGCTCGGCGAGATGGTGGTGGCCTTGCGCAAGCAGGGCTACACCATCGTGATGGTCGAGCAGAACTTCCGCTTTGCCGCGCCGCTGGCCGACCGCTTCCTGGTGATGGAACACGGCCGCATCCTGCAAGAGTTCACCCAAGCACAGTTACCCGATCGCCTCGCCCAGCTCCACGAGTACCTGGGCGTCTGAAATCCTCAACCACCTTTGATGGAGACATTGATGAAACTCAAAAAAATTGCCACTGCCTGTTCACTCGTCTGTGCTGCGGCACTGGCGCCCGCCCATGCCCAGGTGTCGGGTGATGTGATCAAGATCGGCATCATCACTGACTTGTCGGGGCTGTATTCCGACATCGACGGCCCTGGCGGTGTCGAGGCCATCAAGATGGCCATCGCCGACGCGGGCGGCAAGATCAACGGCAAGAACGTTGAGCTGGTCTACGCCGACCACCAGAACAAGCCCGACATCGCGGCCGCCAAGGCGCGCGAGTGGTTCGACACCAACGGCGTCGACATGCTGATCGGCGGCACCAACTCCGGCACCAGCCTGGCCATGTCGAAAGTGGCGCTCGAGAAGAAGAAGCTCTTCATCTCGATCGGGGCCGCCACCTCGGCGCTGACCAACGAGCAATGCTCGCCCTACACCGTGCACTGGGCCTACGACACCGTGGCGCTCGCCAAGGGCACCGGCAACGCCGTGGTGAAGGCCGGCGGCAAGACCTGGTACTTCCTGCAGGCCGACTACGCCTTCGGCGCGCAGCTGATGAACGACACCTCGGCGGTCGTCAAGGCCGCGGGCGGCACCATCGTCGGCTCGGTCAAGCACCCGCTGTCGGCGAGCGACTTCTCTTCCTTCCTGCTGCAGGCGCAGTCGAGCAAGGCGCAGATCCTCGGCCTGGCCAACGCCGGCGGCGACACCATCAACAGCATCAAGGCCGCCAACGAGTTCGGCGTCACCAAGACGATGAAGCTCGCAGGCTTGCTGATGTTCATCAACGACGTGCACTCGCTGGGCTTGAACGCCACGCAAGGCATGTACCTCACCGACAGCTGGTACTGGAACCGCGACGCCGAGACCCGCGCCTGGGGCCGCAAGTTCTTCGAGAAGATCAAGCGCATGCCGTCGTCCCTGCAGGCCGGCGACTACTCTGCCACGCTGCACTACCTGAATGCCGTCAAGGCCGTCGGCACCGACGATCCGGACAAGGTGCTCGCGCAGATGAAGAAGACCAAGGTCAACGACATCTTCGCCAAGGGCGGCTTCATCCGCGACGACGGCCGCATGGTGCACGACATGTACCTGATGCAGGTCAAGACGCCGAAGGAATCGACCGAGCCGTGGGACTACTACAAGGTGGTCCAGACCTTCAAGGGTGAAGAGGCTTGGACGACCAAGGCTGAGACCAAGTGCGCCTCGTGGAAATGACATGACGGCCCCCCAGTCGCTCCCGCTCCTGCCCCCAGGGGGCGCCTCACCTGAGCCCGGGAAACCCGTGCTCGGCGAGTGGCTGGAGGGGCACCTCGCTTCGCTTGTGCTGGTAACTCCATGAACGAGATTTTTGGCATTCCGATCCAGGCCTTCATGGGCCAGCTCATGCTGGGCCTGGTGAATGGCTCGTTCTACGCGATGCTGAGTCTCGGCCTGGCAGTGATCTTCGGCTTGCTGGGCATCGTGAACTTCGCGCATGGCGCGCTGTACATGATCGGCGCCTACGTGGCGTGGTTCGCGCTCGAGCAGTTCGGCATCAACTACTGGTTCGCGCTGGTGATCGCGCCGCTGGTGGTGGGGGTGCTCGGCGTGGTGATTGAGCGCACGCTGCTGCGGCATCTCTACAAGCTCGACCCGATCTACGGGCTGCTGCTGACCTTCGGTCTGGCGCTGATTGCCGAAGGCGTTTTCCGCGAGCAGTTCGGCGTGTCGGGCCAGTCCTATCCGGTGCCTGAAGCTTTGCAGGGTGCCACCAACCTCGGCTTCATGGTGCTGCCAAACTATCGCGCCTGGGTCGTGCTCGCGTCACTGCTGATCTGCCTGGGCACCTGGGTCCTGATCGAGAAGACGCGGCTCGGTGCCACGCTGCGCGCCGGCACCGAAAACCCGGCGCTGGTGCAGGCCTTCGGCATCAACGTGCCGCTGATGGTGATGCTCACCTACGCGTCGGGCGCCGCGCTCGCCGCCATTGCCGGTGTGCTTGCTGCGCCGGTGATCCAGGTCACGCCGCTGATGGGCAGCAACCTCATCATCGTGGTGTTCGCCGTGGTGGTGATCGGTGGCATGGGCTCGATCCTCGGTTCGATCCTTACGGGCCTCGCACTTGGATTGATTGAAGGCCTGACCAAAGTGTTCTACCCCGAGGCCTCGAGCATCGTCGTCTTCGTGATCATGGCCATCGTGCTGATGATTCGTCCGGCCGGCCTGTTCGGCAAAGAGAAATAGCACGATGAACCTGCCCACCCAAACCCGCAACGCACGTCTCGTCTGGGCGGCGGCGTTCGTGCTGTTGGCCATCGCACCCTTCGTCGGCCTGTACCCCATCTTCATGATGAAGGCGCTGTGCTTCGCGATCTTTGCCTGTGCCTTCAACCTGCTGCTCGGCTTCACCGGCCTGCTGTCCTTCGGTCACGCGGCCTTCCTCGGATCGGCGGCCTACGTCACCGGTTGGCTGGTGCGCAGCGCCGGCTGGTCGCCTGAACTCGGCATCGTCGCCGGCGTGCTGCTCGCGGGGGTGCTGGGCCTGGTCGTCGGGCTGATCGCCATTCGCCGCCAGGGCATCTACTTCGCGATGATCACGCTGGCCATGGCGCAGATGATCTATTTCGTCTGCCTGCAAGCGCCCTTCACCGGCGGTGAAGACGGCCTGCAAGGCGTGCCACGTGGCAAGCTCTTCGGCCTGCTGCCCATGGACAACGACGTCGCCATGTATTACCTGGTGCTGGCCGTGTTCGTCGCGGTGTTCCTGTTCATCCTGCGCATCGTGCATTCGCCGTATGGCCAGGTGCTCAAGGCCATCCGCGAGAACGAGCCGCGTGCCATCTCGCTCGGCTACGACGTCGACCGCTACAAGCTGCTCGCCTTCGTGCTGTCAACCGCGCTGGCGGGCCTGGCCGGCTCGCTCAAGACGACCGTGCTCGGCTTCGCCACGCTGACCGACGTGCACTGGTCGCTCTCGGGCGAAGTGATCCTGATGACCCTGCTCGGCGGCCTTGGCACCTTCGCCGGCCCGGTGGTGGGGGCCTTCACCATCATTGGCCTTCAAAACTTTCTCGCCGACCGCGTGGGCTCTTGGGTCACCGTGATCATCGGCGTGATCTTCGTCGTCTGCGTGATCGCCTTCCGCCGCGGCTTCGTCGGCGAGCTGATCGCCTGGCAGCAGCGGCGCAAGGCCTGAGGCTGCAGGAGCGTTCGATGGGCATCGAGATTCCGAAGGAAGCGCGCAAGGAAGCTGTCGCTTCGATCGAGCGCTACTTCTCCGAGAACATGGAGGAGAAGATCGGCAACATCGCTGCTGCGGCGTTGCTCGGGTTCTTTCTGGAAGAGATCGGGCCGCTGGTCTACAACCAAGCGGTGGCTGAAGTGCAGGAGCGGTTGCAGGCGCGGGTGGCGGAGCTCGATATCGAGCTGCATGAGGATGAGTTTCAGTATTGGCGCAAAGTTGAGAAGCAGCAGCGGAAGTTGAAATGAGGCTTGGGCCGCTGGCGTGTTTTGTTTCCGCTTCGCGTTGATGCTTCTTCTGCCTACCGGCGGGTGCGCCGGGTAATCGCCCCGGCGGGCGAGTCACTTTCATTTGTCGCGTCAAATGAAAGTAACCAAAGCAAAGACGCTCTCCACTTTGCTGTACCGCTTCGGGGGCTTCCTTCCGCGACTTGTCGCCTGCAGACAGGCCCGGACCACGGCACACCTGTTCAACGTACCCCACCGCTCGGCTCGCTGCGCATCGTCTTGATGACGCTTCGGGCCGCTGCGCGCCCTCGCGCCGAGGCGAAGCGAGGCGGGATGGGATGTTGCGAAGCAACGACCCGTATTGCTCTTGGGCCCCGTGGGTGGCGTCGAGGAGCGCAGGGGTTTGGGGCCGCGTGCGCAGCACGCTTCGTCCTCTGACTTCGCGACGTTTGTCTGAGCGGCGTGAACGAAGTGAACAAAGCGAGTTTGGCGCGAGGCCCCAAAGCACGAGCACCGCAGAGCAGTCGGCCACAGGCCGACCGCCACCGTTGGGCCCCCTTTCTTTGCTTACTTTCTTTCGGGGAAGCGAAAGAAAGTAAGTCGGCTGTCGGGACGACATCCCGACGCAGCCTCACGCAGTGAACAAGACCGGCATGCGAATGCAGGCACAGGGCTTCGATACCTCAGTCTGAGCCGGCGGCACCAAAGCGCCCCCTCACCCGTGGCCACAACATATTCAACCCCAACCCACACAACACCAACGCCGCCGCCCCCAACTTCCACCCTGGCAAAGGCTCCGCCAACATCAAGCTCGCCGTCGCCATCCCAAACACCGGCACCAGCAAAGCCATCGGCGTGATGCTCGCCGCCGCATGCCGAGACAACAGCCAGCCCCACGCCGCATACCCGAACAACGTATTCCCGACCGCCTGCCAGGCCACCGCCCACCAAGTGAGCGCGTCCGCATGACGCAAGCCCGTCTCGATGGCTGGCCAGCCTTCGAACAGCAGTGACAGCGCCACCAGCGGCGGCACCGCGGCAGCGCTGGACCACACCACGTACGACAGCATGTTGATGCTGCCGGCGCGCTTGCTGACCATGTTGGCGCAGGCCCAGCTGAAGGCCGCGGCCAGCACCATCAGCAAGCCGAGCCCGCTGGTGTTGCCGTCGGTGTGCGCGCCGATGACGGCAATGCCTGCGGCGCCCAGCAGCAGCGCGAGCCACTGGTAAGGCCGCACTCGTTCGCGTGCCACCTGCATGGCCAGCACGATGGTGAAGAACACCTGCGTCTGGATGACCAGCGAGGCCAGGCCGGGAGTGATGTTCTCCTTCATCGCGATGTAGAGCAACGCGAACTGGCCGACACCGATCAGCAAACCGTAGGCCACGAGGTTGCGCACGGACGCCGCGGGCCGCGGCAGGAACAGCACCGCCGGGAAGAACGCGAGCGCGAAGCGCAGCGCGGCAAAGAGCAGTGGCGGCAGATGGGCCAGTGCCATCTTGATGACGACGAAGTTGGTGCCCCACACGGCGACCACGGCGAGTGCCAGCAGCAGGTGCCGCCACGGTGGTGTGGCGTGGGTCACGTGAGCACGACGCGGTTGTGGCCGCCTGTCTTCGCGTTCAACAAGGCCTGCTCGGCGCGTTGCACCGTCTCGGCCACGGTCTCGCCGGCACGGTGCTCGGTCACGCCGGCCGAGAAACTCATGTGCAATGCGGCGCCTTGCACTTCCAGCGGCAAGTTCTTGATGCGGTCGCGCAGGCGCTCCACACTCGTGCGGCCGAGCGACGCGCGCGTGTTCGACAGCATCAGCAAGAACTCCTTGCCGTCCCACCGGCACAGCAGGTCGGAGATGCGGATCACGTTCAGCGCCTCGTTGGCAAAGCGCCGCAGCAGCTGGTCGGCGAACGCGTGGCCATGCCGCTCGTTGATCTCGTGGAAGTCGTCGATGTCGATCACCGCGATGCAGAATGACTGGCCCGAGCGCACGCCGCGCTGGCGCTCCTGCTCCATCAGCTCGAGCATGTGGCGGCGGTTGATGAGGCCGGTGAGCTCATCGCGGGTCGCCAGCTCCTGGATGCGCGCGAGTGCGGTGGCGATGTCTTTCTTCTGGCGCCGCAGGCGGTCGCGCAGGCGGCTGAGCTGGCCGGCCAGCACCGCGATCGCGGGCACCATGATCGCGATCATGATGAAGTGACCCCACTCGACGGCCGGCTCGTAGACCGCCGGCTTGAGGTACGCCATGGTCGCCATCGTGATGCCGAACACCGCCACCGCGAAGAAGCTGGTGCGCAGCACCGTGATCGGTGCCAGCGAGTACATGCTGAACATGAAGATCACCATCAGGATCGGGAAGGCTCCGCCCCGCCCGCGGCCTGCAATGGCATACGCTGCTGCGCCGCACAAAATGGCGAACACCATCTGCGGCACAGTGAGCGAAGGTTCGGCAAAGCGCAGGTTGCGCCCGCTGCGGATGACGATGAAGAAGACGGTAAAGCCTCCCACCAGCACCAAGGTCCACCAGGCTGTGGGTACCGCGGGCGCGATACCGGCCCACACCAGATAGTGCATGTTGAGCACGCTGCCCAGCACCAGCAACATGGCCGTGCCGCACTGCACCAATCTCAGCCTCTGCTTGGGCTCGGTGCCCAAAAGCATGTCGGCCCAGGAGGTCCTGGCCGGAGCGAGAGCGGGGTCGGTCTGCACGGAGCGGAGGTTAGCAGCGTCCGGCCCCGCCCCCAAACATCTCGGTTTCTGCGGGTTCGCTCAGGGATCGCGGCCCGTCGCTTCGTTCCAATGCATCAGCATCCACGCGCCGCGCGCCGTGCCTTCGACCTCGTCGTCTGCCACACGGCAATCGTGCTCGGGCAGCAGCGCCGACAGGCAGTCGATGAAGGCGGCGTTGCGTGCCAGCGGCCCTTCGACCACCAGCGGCGATGGTGCATCCAGCAGCTTCACGCGCGACGCCGTCATCTGCGCACAGTAGAGCGACGCCAGCGTCGCGCGTTCGGCCGCACTCAAGGCATCGGCCAGTTGCGCGGTGACGTCCACTTCGCCATGCAGCACCTGCGGGCCCTGCGGTGTCGGCAGCGCCCGAATGCCCTCGTCGTTCAGCACCTGCACGAGCGAGGCGCGGGCGGCGTCCGGCGGCGCGCCGGCACACAGCGCCGCATGGTCGCGCCCGCCCATGAAGCGGGCGGTGGGCACGGCGTCTTGCGCCACCGACACGTTGGCCAGCATGTCGCTGGACAGGTCGAGCGCATCGGTGCGGCCACCGCAGGCCATCACCACCGTCCAGGTACCCGATGTCACGAGCGTCATCGCCGGCCAGCGGCGCAAATACCGCGCGAGGCAGGCGTTGCTGTCGTGCACACCGGTGTGCACCACGCAATCGCGCGACAAACCCAGGCGCTGTGCCAGCTCGGGCCGCAGGGGGCCGAGCACGTCCCACGCCGAACGAATGGGCGCAAAACGCCGCGCCCATCCTTCGCGATGCACCAGCCGAGACCAGCTGCGGTTTGCAGGCGACCACAGGTGCGTATGGCAACCGAGCGAACTCACCTCGCTGGCGGCGACGCCGCTCAGGCGCCAGGCCCAGTACTGCGGATACGGCAGCAACGTGCGGGCACGCGAGAACTCAGCGGGAAATTCGCGCGCCTGCCAGTACCACGGGCGCGCGGCGTTCAGGCCCATCGGCAGGTGCGGCGACAAGGTCTCGCGCAAGTCGCCCACGGCGAGCGCATAGGCCTCGCGCTGGTCGGCATAGGCGTCGAACTCGTAGTCGACCATCGGCAGCACCAGGCCGTCGTCATCGAGCGCCGCGAATGCAGCACCATGCGTGGTGGCGATGAGGCGGCCGATGCGCGCACGGTGCGCGAGCGAGGCCATGCTGTCCCACAGCCAGGCTTCGATGCCGTTGGTGTCGAGAGCGGTGTAGCCCTGCGGGCTGCTCACGCCCTGGTTGGGGCGGTCACGCTGCTCGATCACATGGCCGGCTGCGTCGAACACGCGCAGCTTCACGTGGGTCTTGCCCACGTCGAGCACGGCACTGCAATCCAGCTTCATGGTGGCGATGTCACGGCAGATGGAACATCGGCTGCAGCGGCGTCACCTGCGGCGCAAGCGAAGGCTCGGTCTCCATCAGGTCGGCCATGTGCGCCCACCAGCGCTGCATCACCGGGTGCTGCGGCAACGCGTCCATGCGGTGGCCGTCGGTACGGTGCAGCACCGCGAAGAGGGCAAGTGTTTCTTCATCGAGAAAGATGCTGTAGTCGCGCACGCCCGACTCGTGCAGAAGCGCCGCGAGTTCGGGCCACAGGGCATCGTGCCGGCGCTTGTATTCGGCAGCCTGGCCCGGACGGAGCCGCATGCGAAAGGCGATCTGCTCCATCAGGCGCCCGCCGCGGCCGCACGCGGCCGCCACCACCTCGCCAGGCCGAGGCGAGGCAGTACCATCGCGACCACCAGCAGCACGCCGATCAACATCGACATCACGATGCCCGAGACGTTCACCATGCCGAGCGCAAAGGTGAACATGCCCATCAGCAAGGCCGCCAGCACGGTGCCGACGATGCTGCCGCGCCCGCCTTCGATCGCGACGCCGCCGAGGATCACCATGGTGATTGCATCGAGCTCCCAGCCCAGTGCGATGTTGGGGCGTGTGCTGCCGATGCGCCCAGTCAGCATCGCCGCTGCCAGCGCCGCTGCCACGCCGGCGAACACGAACAGCCAGAAGCGGTAGCGGTCGACCTCGATGCCCGAGAAGCGCGACGCGATCGGGTTGGCGCCGATCGCGTACACCCGGCGGCCCACGACCGTGCGGTGCAGCAGCGTACCGACCGCCGCGGCCATCAGCAGGAAGACGATGAACTCCAGCGGCACGATCAACCACGGCACGCCGATCAGGTCGCCGAGGTAGCCGTTGCCCAGCACCGACAGCGGTTCGGGGTAGCCGGTGATGGCCTGGTCGCCCAGCGCTACCAGCGCAATGCCGCGGTAGAGCGACAAGGTGCCGATGGTGACGACGATCGACGGCAGCCGGTAGGCCGTAACCAGCCAACCGTTGAGCGCGCCCGCCAGTGCACCCGTGGCGAAGGCGGCGAGCACCATCAGCGGCAAGCCGGCACCGGCCTTCATCGCGAGGCCCATCGCCAGCGAACTGAGCGCCATGGTCGCGGCGATCGACAGGTCGATCTCGCCGGCGACGATCAGCAGCGCCATCGCGAGTGCGAGCAAGCCCTTCTCGCTGAAGTTGAAGGTGCTGTCGGCCAGCGCATACGGCGTCATGAAGCCGTCGAGTCCCAGGCCGAAGCCGGCGAGCAACAGCACCAGCAAGGCCAGCAGCACGCGCTCCCAGATGCCGAAGGCATTCATGCAGGAACCTCCCGTCGTTCAAGGATCAACCTGCCGCTGCGGCCTTGTGCGCCGGCATTCAGCACCACCGACACCAGGATCACCACACCGGCAATCGCCTGCTGCCAGAACGGCGAGACCTGGATCACCGGCAACGCGCCGTTCACCACGCCAATGAACAACACACCCAGCGCCGCACCGGCCACCGTGCCCACACCGCCGCCGATGCTCACGCCACCGATCACGCAGGCGGCGATCACCGTCAACTCATAGCCCGAGGCGAGCTCGGTGAAGGCGATGGAATAGCGGCCGACCCACAGCAAGCCGGCCAGGCCGGCGAGCGCGCCCGACAGCGAATACACGAGCATCAGACGGCGTTGCACCGGAATACCCACGTACGCTGCCGCGTGCAGGTTGCCGCCCAGCGCATAGATCTCACGCCCTTCGCGGCGCCAGCGCAGGAACACCGCCATCGCGAGCACCACGACGATGGCGACCCACACCAAGGCAGGCAGGCCCAGCCACTGTTCGCGTGGCAGTCCCTTGATGACAGGGTGGATGTTCTGGTCCGAAATCCACGCGCCGTTGCTCGCGACGAAGATCGCGCCGCGGTAGGCCGACAGCGTGCCCAGCGTCACGACGATGGGCGGCAGCGAGAAGCGCGTGATCAGCCAGCCGTTGATGGCACCGAGCAGGGTGCCGACGGCGATGGCCAATGCGACCAGCGAGACCACGCCCATCTCTGGGAAGGATCGGCCGGCGAGCGCACACACCATGCCGGTGAGCGCGAGGTTGGACGCCACCGACAGGTCCACACCTCGGGTCAGCAGCACCAGCATTTGGCCCATCACCAGGATGGCGAGGATGGCCGAGTCGTTGGCGATGTCCATGCCGTTGCGCCAGCTCAAGAATACCGGGGCGCGCGCACCGACGGCGAGTGCGATGGCCACGATGATGGCCAGCAGCACCCACTCGCGGCGCAGCGACAGCAAGTTGCTCATGCGGCCAGCTCCCGAAACGCAGGCGCAGGCCGCTGGACCAGCTCCAGGTTGACCGGCGCTGCAATGCCCGAAGCCGCCGCCACCACCGCCTCTGCATCGGTACTGCCGTGCGCGAACTCGGCCACCTGCCGGCCGCGCCGCATCACGATCACGCGGTGCGCGAGGTTCATCACCTCGGGCAGCTCCGACGACACCAGGATCACCGCCAGTCCCTGCGACACCATCTCGGCGATCAGCTGGTAGACGGCCTGCTTGGCGCCGACGTCGATGCCCTTGGTCGGCTCGTCGAGGATCACGATGCGCGGGTTCAGCCCCAGCCACTTGGCGATCACCATCTTCTGCTGGTTGCCGCCCGACAGGCCCGACATCGGCGTGTCGGGCGAGCCGGCCTTGATGCGCAGCCGCTCGGTCATGCGTGTGCACAGTTCCGACTCGCGCAGCTTCGACAGCCACGGCCCGCGCGCAAAGCGCGAGAGGCCGGCAAGGCTGATGTTGTGCTGCACCGAGAAGCTCAGGATGCCGCCCTGGCGCTGCCGCTCCTCGGGCACGTAGGCGATGCCGGCGGCGATCGCGTCGCCCGGGCTTTGCGGCCGGTAGCGCCGGCCCTCGACCTCGAACTCACCGCTGGCCTCGCGGTTCAGCCCCATCAGCGCCAGCATGGCTTCGCTGCGGCCCGAGCCCACGAGGCCATAGAAGCCGAGAATCTCGCCGCGACGCAGGTTGAACGACAGGTCGGCGAACTCGGTTGGGTGCGACAGGTTGCGCACCTGCATCAGCACCTCGCCGGGTTCGCTGGGAACATTCGGAATGGGGGGATAAATCTGTTCGATCGCGCGGCCGGCCATCAAGCGCACCAGCTCGGCCTCGTTGGCCTCGGCGATGTGGCCGCGGCCCACCGAGGCGCCGTCGCGCAGCACCAGGTAGCGGTCGGCCACGGCGAAGACTTCGTCGAACTTGTGGGTGATGAAGATGACGCCGACGCCTTGGTCGCGCAGCTTGCGCACCAGGCCGTAGAAGTCGCGGATTTCTTGTTGAGACAGCGCGGCGGTGGGTTCGTCGAGGATGACCACCGAGGCCCTTTGCGACAGCGCCCGCGCGATCTCCACCAGGTGCCGCTCGGCCAGGCTCAGGTTCTTTACCAGCGCGGTGGCGCCGAAGCGCGCGCCGATCTGTTCGAGCACCCGCGCGGCCTGCGCGTTCATCGCGGGCCAGTCGATGAACGGGCCGCGTTGCAGGTGGCGGCCGATGAAGATGTTCTCGGCGACGCTCAGCTCGTCGAACATCACAGTCTCTTGGTGAACCGCCACGATACCGGCCGCCTGCGAAGCTTGCGCATGGGCGAAGCGGTGCATCTGGCCGTCGAGCGCGATCTCGCCCTCGTCCGGCGGCACGACCCCGGTGAGGATCTTCACCAGCGTGGACTTGCCGGCCCCGTTCTCGCCAATGAGCGCCAGCACCTCGCCGCGCTGCAGGTCGAGATCAACCCCACGCAGCGCGTGGGTGGCGCCGTAGCGCTTGTGGATGCCGCGGAGTTGCAGCAAGGCGGTGCTCATGGGTCGATGGTGCAGCAGTCGGGCGTGGGAAACCATCGGGGCGGCACCGGGTACCGCCCCACGTTTTTTCAACTCCGCTTCAACGCGTCAGAAAAACTTTGCAAACTTCTCGACGTTGGTCGCGTCGTAAGTGAAGGGCTCGGACATCGCAGCTTCAGTATTCGCATCCAGCGTCACCGTGCCCACCTTGCCCAGCGACACCTTCTCACCCGCCTCACCCTTCACCTTGCCGTGCACGAACTGGTGGGCGGCGTAGATGGCCGAGTAGCCGAGGTCGATCGGGTTCCAGATCGCGAACGACTTCACTGCACCGCTCTTCACGTGCCCGGCCATTTCGGAGGGCAGGCCCAGGCCGGTGACGAACAGCGTGCCGACCTTCTTCTCGTCCTGCACCGCCTTGGCGGCTGCCGCCACGCCGACCGTGGTGGGTGCGACGATGGCCTTCAGGTTCGGGTAGCTCTTGAACAGGCCCTGTGCTTCGCGGTAGCTCTTGTCGGTCTGGTCGTCACCGTAGACCACGCTCACGAGCTTGAGGCCGGTGTACGGCGGCTTGGCCAGCACCTTCTTCATCTCGTCGATCCAGATGTTCTGGTTGGTGGCTTGCGCGGTGGCCGAGAGCACGGCGATCTCGCCGGTCGGGCCGACGGCGTCTTGCGTCATCTTCACCAGCT
>Ga0307515_10009582_pt1 | contig 18706 bp, 5 predicted proteins | sample 17_EM_MG_FD_194513 | JGI IMG/M metagenome (GOLD analysis project Ga0307515, IMG submission 194513) | Populus trichocarpa ectomycorrhiza microbial communities from riparian zone in the Pacific Northwest, United States - 17_EM | ecosystem: Host-associated > Plants > Roots > Unclassified | place...
AAAACTTTCATTTGAGAGTGTGTGTTAGAGAATAAAATAAATCATTTCTTGTAACATAACCTGCTTAAGCTTTTAAGTTAAATTGATTCTTTAACATTTTTAAAAGTAAATTTGAGAGTAAAAAAAAAAGTCAAGAAATAAGCAATGGATCATGCATGGGGTTTGTGCTGGGATCAAGTTTAGGGCGTATATAATTTATTTCTAGACCTGGTCAAATAATGTTTTTAAAAGTTAAGAATTAAATATAAAGTAATGATAAATTTATTCTTGTTTCAAATCTAAATAATTTTTAATTGAAATTGTATTAAAAAGTAATATTAAATTTTATTAAATAACATAATTTTTTTTTAATTGAGATGGTTCTTGAAGCATGAGGTTTTGAAAATTCTAAATAGGATTTATTACAACTAGAACACATGAAAGACACAACATATGTTTTCATGTTTAAACCCAAGAGAGGTTTGGGATCATCAAATGATATACGATAAAAACAATAATAATTTTAGATTATACAAGAGGTTTTACATGTCTTTTTATCAATTTATACTAAGATTGAGAATGCCCTCATATTAGACCTAGAAATTACTTTTTTTATAGTTTTAATACTTTCCTATTTCGTTTTGAGTTTTGGCCTTTTTTTTATTTTTATTATCTTCTTCATATTTTCATTTCCTTTCTAGTTGAGGTTGGTGAGAGATCTATTTAAACTCTTGTGATTATTATTATTATTATTTTGAGAAAGTTATTAGAAGAATAATTCAATTAAAAAATAACAGTACAGTCAGGGTTTGTGTTTGATTTTTTTTCGTGATTTTCTGTCTCCTTATTTCTTTTGACTCCTAGTCTGGTTACTTTAAGCTGCACAAGTTCTATGAGATTCATCAATAATATGGAATACTAGCTTAATTAAAAAAACAAAAAACAAAATCTCGTACAACAATTTGGGCATAATGACCTGGGGAGGGAAAAAAGAAAAAAAGAAATCAACGAAATTAGGAAATGAATTACTAGTTGATCACTTCATGACGAAACGATACCTAAGTTCTTCATTCAATTAATCAGCCCAGGCTAGCGTACCTAAGCCAACGACCAAGTGACATCCACAACACCCAAATCTTTGTTCAGTTGCAAAGCTTCCCAAACCGCATCAGACCCATCGACAATATTGTTCCTACAAGGTGGCAAGCCAGCATGTTCGCTGTCGCACCCATTCTTCGAGTCACACTCATCCACCACCTTAGCTAGCACGCTCCTTCCATTTCGTGCTGTAATCTTTATCATCTTTCCACATCTTGATCCTCCAGCATACCAGCCGGTGGACAGCGCCACCACGCGCTCCGTCTTCTCATGAAAGTTCTCGTCACACTCCGATGGGGCTCCACCTTCCTCTCCTTCGCTAAAGTCATTGAGTGTTAGGCTAGCTTTAGTAAAAGATGTGACTGGAGGGGAACATGTGAACCGGGGAAAAGATTTTCCTTCGCATCTAAGGGTTCCGGAGGGTTTGCAGTCGATGTTTGAAGGAGGTGAAGGTCTTTCTCCAGTGCAAGTGTGAGTCCCAACATGAGGGTCATCATTGCACTTTCCATTGATGCAAATGAGTTGAAGAAATGGCAGTGCTTGAAGGCAGTGGAAAAGAGATGATGGTGAAAACGAGGGAAAGAGACACAAAAGGCATTGTGTTTTCCATGTTTGTGTATGTTTCAAGCAAAGGAGTGTGCATTTATTTACAGTACAGAAGCTTGGATTCTACATCTTACAAATTAACAGTATATCTGGAAAAAGATAAATTTTAGGTTTTTGACTCTATTGTCTGTAACACATGGATGTCTCCTTCTGTTTAGCTTGATCCACAATCAAGATTCTTCTTATTTCCTTATTTTTCTAAAATCAAGGGTACTTTTTAAGAAAAACGTGTTGTTTTTGTGTTTGTTTTGTTTCTTTGTAATTGGTTTTTCTATTGTTAATTTCAAAGGTTTTGTGATGCTGACTGGAATGAAGAATAACATGATTGTTGTAAATTAAAACCCTTAATTACAAATAAAATTTCTTTCTAATTATGGAAAAACTTGTAAAATACTTAATTTATTCATTTTTGTTTTACTTAATTTATTTATATATAGCATGTCCTTAATTTATTCATAAAATACTTAATTTATTCATATATAACATGTCCTTTATCATCATAAATCATATAGAAATGAACTTAATCTTGATTAACATACAAATTAATTTAAAAATATATTTACTATCGAATCTTATATATTCGGCAATAGATTTTAGTTTAAAAAGGAGCGCATAAATAGATTTTATTTCCTGTGTCCTCCAAAATGATATTGGAAAATCTTTTTTCAGCTAAATTTCCATGGTAAAAAAGCAAACATAAAAATTAAAGGAAGCTGAAGGATCACTCTATATTCAAAGTACCTAGATTTTAATCTTGGGGAGGATCCAGGTGAGGTTTTGGGCCTATAAGTTGTCTCCAAATATAGCCAATCCAGTGCTCTACCTGTAAACCAAAATTATTGACAATTTTTTGCCCTTTCAAAACCCACTTTTGTTTTGCTCATTTTGAAACTTACTTTGTTTTTATTCATATCATTATTTCAGATTCTACGTGATTCCAATGCCCATGAGAGACATGAACTGAATGGAAAAAATAATTTTTACTTTATACTGTAAAAGAAATTAATAAATCATATTCTTATATCTCATTTAATAAAAAAAAAAAGCCTAAACTATTAGGAAAGGTCTCAAGATATGATTTATATTATTCTCTAACACCCCCCTCAAATAAAAGCTATTGGGCTTGAAATTTATATAGATCCACATTACTTTGTGCTTAATTTTTATCAAATAAATAAGGATGATGAGATTCGAACCCGTGATTACTTGGTCATCAAGACTCTGATACCATGTCAAAGAACCATCTCAATCCAAAAACTTACACTGTTAGATAAAGTCTCAGGATATGATTTATATTATTCTCAAACATTTAACAATTCAAAATTTTTAATTTCAAGTATTTTTTTTAATATAGTACCACTTCCTTCATTATCAAACAGTCAATATATAGTCTAAATCTCATAACTGATAATATTCTTTCAAATTAAATTAAATCTCGGCATCATTTAATTATTGTAATAGTGAAACAATAGTGTTGTTGTCTTTTAAAGATTTTTACAAGGTTCCAACAAATCTCGTTATGTTGAGATATTCAACAACCTTGGGGAGTTAATCAGAAGAGAAAAATGCATTGTAAAAGATGCTTCACCATGAACCAGAAGTTGGTCTTCTTTACCAGTGACTATTTAGTATGAGATAGTTTTGTGTCTCGTTTGAAAAAATAAATTAAAAATCAAAATTAAAAATTATAGTTTTCTCAAATCCAAGATTTCATTAGAAATTTTATAATAAGACTCTGTTCAAAACTATAATGTAGATTAATTAACTATAATTGAGATAAAATAAAGTTTTAATTATATATTATCAAATAACCAATTTAACCCAAAAACTTATGCTATTATAAAATGTTTTAAGATATGATTTATATTATTCTTTAACACATCCCCTCAAGTAAAAGTCCTTTAACCTTGAAACTTGAATAGGTCCACACTATCTTATGTTAATTTTAACAAATAGATAAGGATGAAATTAGAACTCGTAATCACTTGATTATTAAAACTCTGATACCATATTAATGAACCAATTTAACTAAAAATTTAAATTATTAGATAAAGTTTCAAGATATAATTTATATTATTTTCTAATATATATTACCACCACCACAACCTTACCCTTAATTAAGCATAACCTAAGCCTCGACTAAGTTATATATGTATATGTTTGCACGTAAGCCCACTTGCAATATTATTTGCTTGACGGGGTCCAACGATCATAAACATGCATGTCCAACATGAACGAAACATCGTTTTCATAATTGACAAGACTGTGAAAACATATTTGATCATTTCAACATGTTTTCAGAATTGACAAGAGTGTGTTATATATACTTGTTGCATCCTGTTTGTTTGTGTTTTACCCTGATATTTTAGTTTGCTGAAAACTTTTTTAGAAAATAAATTTAAAAAAAATAAATTATTTTTTGATGTTTGATAGTGTAATAAAAAATAAGTTGGAAAATACTTTCAAGTGTTTGGTTATGTTATGAAAAATAAGTTGGAAAATAATTAATATTTTATTTTTTTTAATTTTATTAAAATAATGAAGAACAAATCTTACAAATTAAAAAGTTGAATGAGAATAAAATTGAAAATAAATATAATTTCATAAATTATCTCAAATAAAATAAATAATAATCAAAATAATAGAGATCAAATTTAAAAAATAAAAAAATTGAAATATGAAAAAATTAAAATAATAATTAACATTTCATAAATTATTTCAAATCAAATAAGAAACAATTATAAGAATGAGGATCAAATTTGATAGATAAAAAATTTCAATTAAAAAATGATAAAGAAAAAGTAAATAACAATTATAAAAATGAGGACCAAACTTAATATAAAAATTAAATTCTAAGGGATGGAATTGAAAAACAAATATTCAAAACAAAATATATATAGCAATCAAAAGTTTGAGGACCAAATTTGATATAATCAGCAAATAATATGACATTTCTAAATTTTTCACAACTTCCGGAAAGTGTTTTCCACCCAAAATAAAAGGAAAACACTTTCCTGAAAACCAAGCTAAATTTTTCTTTGATTGGAAAGTGTTTTCCGTTGACCGAAAGTGTTTTCTGTTGATCAACTTTTCTAATGGCAAACAAACACAGAAAAATCTGAAAAATAATTTTTCAAAAACTACTTTTTAAAACACAAACACAGACTTGCATGGAGTTTTGTTTGCGTTGACAGAATCAAATGATGCCTCCTCAATAGTTACATGAAGTAGCTATAATATAGTATCTTTATGTAAGTAATTAACGTGACTATTTGTTAAATTTCAAAAACTACATTAAAGTGTAGTTTATGAGTTATTTAAAAAAAAATTACACTATTTTATTTTATTTTTAACATTAAAAAAAATAATAAATGATTCATTTTATTTCAATTATATTTCATATGAATGAAATTAAACTTATTTTAATAGACATTTGAGCATTTAAAACCTCTCTATTATAATAAATACAACTATTATATTTAATCGTTCTAATGGTATGGTAACTTTTAAAACAGTAAAGGGTCTGCAGTATTTCCTAATATGCTTACTTAAATTATTAAATTAATAATAGTTGATTACTTGATTTACTACTCTAAAACTCATAAGATACAAACATTAAAAAAAAAAAAAACAAGAATAATTCTTAATTTAGATTAACTATAGAATTATATATTTACAAACGCAAAATAAAGTTACTTTTCAAATTGTAATTTTGCTTCAATAAATATAAAATATCAATATACCATCATTAGAGTAAAATTATCTCAAATTATGGTATTATCTACAAATTAAAGGTAAACAAACAAGAAGTGTTAGTTTTTACCTTCATCAAAAAGAATGTATAGTGATATATTCATAAATATTGTATCAAATACCTCGTGTAATAATTTACATAAGTTTTATTAGAAAAAATAATAATTTATTTCGATTTTTCTTTTTTTGAGCTCATGGGATTTGCAAAATGGTTAATGTTCGATCCAAATATCCTTCTCGAGTTAGGTCATGCTTAAATCCAAAAAAGTCCAAGTAAATAGATCTAATCCAAAATAATTGGAAACGAGCTTCGAAGTCCACAAATTTCCCCCGCTTCTATCTTGTTTGGATTCCAATTGCCCAAACTACAAGTAAATATGATTATTATTATTATTTTAAAAATTAAGCACAAAAATTAAATTAATCTAGGAAATATGGATCCAATCATAATATAAAATTGAAGACAAACCTATATATAAGTCAATAATAATCCTATAGATATTTTATCAAACCAAAATTAACTAAACAATCCACTACTGAGTTTGCTTCTTTAAAACCAAATATGATTACTTAAATACTCCTATTTAGCTACAAAATCACGTCTTAGATAGATTTGAGCTTTGATAATAATATAAATCCATCAATGAGAATAAGATTAGAAAATAATTGACAAATAACTTTACGGTAACAAGGATTTAAGCCTGTTTGGGATTATGGTAGCGGTGACGATTCAAATTGCTTTTCGCTTAGAAATGCATCAAAATAAAGTTTTTTTATTTTTTAAAAATTATTTTTGACATCAGCACATTAAAATAATCTGATAATATATATATATAAATTTTTTTAGCAAAAACAAAATTTAAAATTTTTGACAACACTATTTGCACCGCTAAATACACCTTTAGTATAGAAAAAAAGTAAGGTAACATTTCTAAAGGAAGGATACCTTTGAGTAATTGCTATCTTTCTTTAGACATCACAACTTCTTTTTTTCATTTTTCTATAAATACCATTTTATTTTTTGATTTCTTAATTTTTTTAAAAACTAAGTGGTGATCCTATACAACTTTTTTATTTTAAAAGTCTCTTATCTAGGATATATATCACTTTATTGCTATTTTAATTTTTTTAATTAAAAAATCATAAAATATATTTAACAAGAATAAAACTAGCATACCTACTCCATGATTAACCAAAATAACCTTTTTTTTTGTCATAATAAAAAAAGCCCCTGATGGGCTAAAAATTATGTTTTGATTAGAGATTTAAACCTATTATAACTCAATTTTGGGTTTTCCTTAAAATCATCCATTTTCTTTTAAAAATAATAACAAAAATAAATGAAAAAATAAATAAGGACGGGTAGCTTGGCTAAAACAGGTTGAGAAGGGTTTTATACATATGGAGAAACCAAATTGAAATTTTAGACAAAATTAGGAGCACAATTGTACTCCAAAGGATCTAAGATTGAAAGACAATACATATTTAAGGTTAAATTAAATGATTATTGAATGAATTTGAATAAAAAAACAAGTATGAGAACTTAATTAGACTTTTAATAGGCCAATTTGATTTAATCATAGGCCCAATTAAAGGTTTAATTAAGTTTAAGAATTAATTAACTACAAGGACTTAATTAGACTTTTAATAGGTCAAATTAATTTTAATAGGGACTTAATTGATGAAAAATTAAGTCTGAAAGCCTAATTTGGGCTTAATTAAAAAGATTGAAATTTTAAAGGATCAAAATTGTTTTTTAGAAAATCAATTGGGTGAAATTAGGGACAAAATTGCCAAAAAAACAAAGTTTGGGGGTTAATCAGGGGCCAAATTGAAGGAATTCAAGACCATGTATTTTTTTGCAAAAGACGAGCATATTCAAGGGCCAAATTCGATTGAAAACAAGGGTGAAATTGAAAAAGTTAAAACTTTGAAGGTCAATTAAAGATGAAATTGAAAATATCCAAGACCAAGGACCAAGAAGAAAAACACGCCAAAATCTGAAGGTATGTTTAAAACTTTACAGGGATGAAATTGAATTGAGTCTTAAAATCAAAATTAAACTACGAACCTAATTGAACAAATTAAAAGATTAAGGGTTGAAATCAAAAAAGAGATTTATTACATAATTTAGATTATTAATCCCAAAACAACATCGTTTCATTTCAATGAAACGATGTGTTTTGGTTAATGCACAGTACAAAAAATAATAAAAGCCAGACAACATGTCATTTGGTATGCCCCAACATGGTTAATGTCATGATGTTGCCTTTGAAACCTCTACAATACAGGTCCAAAGTTACAGACTCAACCAACTTTTGACAGCCTGGTTTGAGAGTATCGATTTGTTGGCATGTTATCAATGATTGTGATCAATCCTAGAGGGCTTAATAGTTGAGATTTGACTCCAGATGGGAGCCCACACATCTTACCCACCTCATATAAATAAGAGTGGCCATTTCCAGCAAAAAAGAGAGGAGAAAACAGAGAAAGAAGGGAGTAAAAAAAGAAAAAAAAATAGGAATGACCATACATCAACACCACAACTAACACTTCTTCGTCTCCCTTGTTCCAACCGAGAAAACCAAACCCATATTCTATTATCCAACTCAAAATACCTCACAAAACACCCACACACTATACTTGCAAACATCTAGCCGTAGAAACACCCATCCCGACATATTAACCAGCTAAGAACAAACAACCAAAACCATCAGTAAACCACCATCACGAGTTCAAGGCTGTTAACATTGGAAAAGAAAAGAATATCCATCCATTAGGACTGAAGAGACATCAAGAGTTGCTCGTGCTTCAGCATTAACAGTGTCTTCAGCACATCAGCATCATCATGCCCATCTCTCCAAGATTCCAGCCACTAATAGCACTAACGATGCCACAACCAGTGTTGTTACCCATTTTTTTTTAGGAGGGGGGGGGGCACATATAAAAAAACAAAAAAACAAGAAAAAAAAGGAAATACAAATAATTGGAAAAATTAGAAAAAATAAAAAAATATATATCAGTGGGAAGAACATGAAGAATACCCATCAAATTGTCAAAGACTGGTTAAGGAGGATCAAAATATACAAGGTTAAAGAATTTACAATTTAATTTTGACTAATGAAGACCTTATTAATAAGAGAAAAGTTAATTTGGGAAGGATAATTCAAAATTGGATATTTAAGAACTCAATTGGAATTTTTCAGGGTTTTATGGAATTTATTAAGGGCTTAAGTGTAAGAAAATTGATTTTTGAGTTCAATTTGGGCTTTAATTAGAAGAAATTGAATTCTAGGGGTTAAATTGCAATTTTTGAAAGTTAATTTGGTCAAATAAAGGGTTTAATTGAATAAATATCAAAGTTTGATAGGTAATTAGAGATTTGATTAAGGAAATTCAAATTTAAGGACTAAAGTACAAAAGGTGTGTGAATCCAAGGATTGAAATCGGTGAAATCAATGGCCAAATTAAAGAAAATTAAAAGTTGAATTGTCAATTGAGGGTCAATTTGCATAAATTAGAAACTATTCCAAATCTTTACCATTCCAAACATAGTTATTTACAAATAGCTTAATATCTATCTAACATAATCTTATATCGACATAATAACACTTCTTTTTATGGTGGTTTATAGAATTTCGAGATAAAATTTTGATGGTGTAATATAAAAGTTGAATATATTATGATCATATATCACTTTTTATGTAATTTTTAGGATTTTCTAGTTATCAATTGCTTCGCTAAAATTTTGTATATTTATTTCTTTTTAGTTGATTACTCTATTACCAGTGGTATCAATGTTTTTATTATTTCTTAGTCAATCACTCTATTATCGGTGATATTTGAATCAGAGAATGAAAAAGCTCTAACGTATGAAGACTTAATGTTTGCTTGGGATTCTTAAACATGTTTCACCTATAAAATAAGAGTTAAATCAATAAATTTACGTCCTCATTGAACTTACTATTAAGACCACTTATATAGACTCGAATCTACCTATTTAAAACACAAAAACAAATAAATAAAATGATCTCACACTTCATCCTTATCCTATTGTCTAAAGAGTACTTGTGCCACTTGAAAATCACACACACACACATATATTTGTTTTATTGATTATCATTGATATTGTTGCTTCCTGTATTATAAGCCCCTTTTGTTTTATGGAAAATGATTTTTTAGAAATGATTTTTTAAACTTTTTAGTATTTGTTTATCATTATGAAAGTTGGTCAATGAAAAATATTTTTTATTCAAATAAAATTTAGTTTGATTTCCTGGGAAGTGCTTTTCTTTTATTTTGAGCGGAAAACACTTTTTAAAGTTGTGAAAAATTCAAAAATATCTTGTTATTTGTTATATTAAATTTGGTCCTTAATTATTTTATTACTATATATTTTGTTTTGAAATATTTTTATTTTTATTTCAATTTATTCTCTTAAAATTTGATTTAATTTGATTTTTATATCAACTTTAGTCTCTATTATTTTGATTTTTATTTGTTTTTCTATTTATTTATCTGAAATAATTTATGAAATTAATTGTTTTTCAATTTCGTTCTCATTTAAGTTTTTTCTCTATCAGATCTTCTCTCTATTCTTTTTATTACTATTTATTTTATTTAAAATAATTTATAAAATTAGAATTTTATAAAATTTCATTGTCAATTTTTTTATACGTTAAATTTCATTCTTAGTTTTTTAATTAACTTAAAAAAATTAAAATATTAATAAATTATTTTTCAACTTATTTTCTATAACATAGTTAAACATTAAAAAATATTTTTTAATTTATTATTCATGAAATTATAAAAGATAAAAAAATTATTTTTCAAGAATTTATTTTCATGTAAATTATTTTCTAAAAAATTTACTTTGTGGCAAACATTTCCCATTTTAAAAGAAAGATAGACATTATCGTCTCCGTGCTTCTTTTCGAACTTTACCTTTACTGATAATCTCCACCCACACGCTTTCCTCCCCAATCCTAAAAACCTTTCCTCTGTGTCTTTCTTTCTTTATTTGTAATTTTGTATCCAACATCACAAATTATTTATGTGCAAAACCAAAATGGCTGTCAGCGCGTCCGAACCAACTCCCGTCTCAACCCGAACTCGTCCAACTCAATCACCTAGAACTCGCCCAACTCAGTCTCCTAGACCCACCACCATCACCACCGCTTCTACCTCCTCAGATCCTTCGACGTCTAACACCATTAATTACACAACAACAACATCTTCTACTCTTTCAAACCGAACCTCTCTTTCCAACCTCCGTGATTCCCTCTCTCAAAACCCCAACGTCTACGACATTTCCGAAATTCGTACAGCCACCAACAACTTCCTGTCCAAACGCCACTCCTCCTCCTCCTCCTCCTCCACCGCTTGCTGGCGTTGCGACTTGCGGAACAACAACACCATCATCTTCCAACGCAAGTTCCGCCGCAAAATTGAAATGTCTCAACTGAAAGAACAGCTTTCAGTAATTTGTAGAAGTAATCACTCAAGCGTGGTAAAGCTCTTAGGAGCTTCCATATCTGGAGATTATATCTACCTCGTTTATGAATTCATTCCCGGCGCAAATCTTTCTAATTGCTTGAGAAATTCTAAAAACCCCAACTTCACTGTTCTTTCGACATGGGTTTCAAGAATGCAGGTGGCCGCTGATCTTGCGTACGGTCTTGATTACATCCACAACAAAACTGGCTTAAACATAAGCTTGGTACACAACCACATTAAAAGCAGCAGTATCATTATCACAGAGCCGTCTTTTAATGCTAAAATCTGCCATTTTGGGTGTGCCCAGTTGTGTGGAGAAGCCGATGAGAATGAGATGATGATGAAGAAAAAAAGCAAGATCGGTGAAATCACTGAACTGGATGATGATCGTTCGCTAAAAGGGTCGAAAGAGTTGGCGAGGTCTAACAGCGGGATCATGCAATTCGAAGGCGTGAGAGGATACATGTCGCCGGAATATCAAGCTACGGGAATAGCAACACAGAAATCGGACGTTTACGCATTTGGGGTGGTGTTATTGGAGTTGTTGTCCGGTAAAGAGCCATATAAGTACAAGTATGACAAAAGCAGAGGTGATTATATGAGGGAGTCGGTGATTGAGACCGCCAGAGCGGCGATTGGTGACCGGGGGGGGTTGAGGAGGTGGATTGACGGGAGGCTTAAGGACTCGTTCCCAGTGGAAGTAGCAGAGAAGATGACACGTGTAGGGTTAGATTGTGTGGAAGTGGATCCAGATAAGCGGCCAGATATGGGACGCGTGGCGGGGAAGATTTCGAGGTGGTATCTGGAGTCGAGGAAGTGGGCTGAAGATTTGAGATTTTCTGACCAGATTACTGTTTCTTTGGCTCCTCGATAGATAACCAGCTATGGATAGAGATGAGTTGAAGAAAAAACAGTCTTTTTATTTTTTATTTTTTTAATTTGCTCGTAGGGCGTGGATTGTTTTTTGTTACCTTTGATGGTGACACAAGTGGTTGATGATGGATATTTATATTTGTTTTGAATTTTACTATATGGATAGATTTTTTCTAATATGGAGAATGATAGGAGCAGAGCTGCTTTGACTGATCTAAAACTTGTGCAAGTTAAAATAATTCTTAAGAAAAGTAAAAGTATCGTTTAGCAATGTTATAAAATCAGATCTTAGGAATTCGTTGATTTTAAAGTATAGTTTAAGTTGAACAATATGGTTTTGGGTTTTTTTTTCTTAAAAAAAGAAACATGGCTTGAGTTGATTTATTAATGTATAAATAAAGGTCAATTTGCCTAACTGACAAACCATCTGGGTCTAGAGTAAGTTAACCTAAGAATACTTGATTTATAAAATGATAATTGTTACATCATTGTGTGTATACACGTGATAAAATTAATCATGAATTGTTTTTCGAATTTGTTGCTTAAACCCAAGCCCACATGGATTGAGAGATCTGCAATTGCTGGCATTCGCTGGAGAGAATGGCCTCGCTGTCGTCTTCTGCAGACATCATAGGCGGAAGGAAACAGTGTCTCACCAAATAATAATAATAATAAAGCATGCCCAGAGGAGGCAAGTATTAGAACAGAAATGATATGACCAAACACCCCCCATGAACTATATTCCTTTTCACCTTCACATCCGTACACAACAGCAGCCGACGTATCTTATTTTATATCGGTTAAATGTAGATAACTAGGCCACTAAGACAGTGATGGGTTACTTTCCGTCTTTCCCGGGGAAGAAGATACTGAAATAGTTACAAGTCCATGTCTTTGTACATGTGAAAATACATAGGTTTATTTTATATCCATTTAATTAAATACCTTTTTATCACGGAATAAGGAGACGAACAAGTCACTCGTGTAATCAGTGGGAAGGAAGCAGCTTAATGGACCAGGTAATGCTTTGTGATTGTGAGTGTGAATGCAAGAGAAGCCTTCATAGCAAGCATTGTTCATATGAACAATGGATGCAGCAATCACTCTCATTAACATCTTTAGGACTTGGACTTGAGCACATAACTATTAATTCAGCAAGGAAGGCTGCATAATCCCTTTCTTCCTTGGTGTGCTTTTTAAGAGAAGACTAGCAACACTTTTATACTTGCTATTAATTTGGTGGGATATAAATTAATTAGATAAGGGTTGAGAGTACCACTTGCTTCTTGAAGCCAGCCAAGCAGCCAACCATAAAGTAGACTTTTAGAAAAGTCAGAAAACAAAACAAAGAACAAGTCAAAAAATCGAACCACGCGAGGGAACATAGTACATACCCATGGGCCACGGCGGTGGTGTGCATGAGGGCCGTAGGGGTGAACCAAACCGATAGACAACCGAACCGCTGTAATTGGGTTAGTTTAGTTTTATAATTTCTGTTTTCAATTTATTCAACTTAGTGACTAGGTTTGGAAACCAAACAAACTAAAAAAACCAAAATTCCTTCTTCACTAAAGCTGTGATTAGGTTTTCATTTCTGTTGGGTTTAAGGGGAAATTGATTCTATTTGAAGATGGCAAGACATCCTTGTAGCATCTTTCTTCATAACTTCTGTTCATGATTTCACTTTTCTAACTAAAGCCTTTGTACACTTAACCAGATTCTACTTGATGAATCATGATCGCTTAATTTGAGTGATGTTCCAGCTCTATTATGCAGTGCATGACATGTTGGGCATGCTTTTCCTTGGATATGCGTATATGATAGAGTTTGATTCTTGTACGTCTCCTAGCTGAACCTGCACGATGATTATCTTAGTGATTTTACTTTGATGATAAGAATTAGACGTGCAGATAATACAAGTGCCTCTCCAGAGGTAAAACAAACAGTTCTCTATTAGGAAAATATCCCTTCAGATTAAAAGACAAAGGCTCATTGTAAAAGAGATAAAAGTGGTTAATTGCTAGTACCATGATCCTTCATGAACTGTTACGGGTTGAAGAGGGTGTGGTGGGTATTAGCTGGTTTTTTCTAGTGTCGTTTAATGGTGGACAGGAGAGAGACCATGGGTGAGGGCGGCAATTCAGTTTTTTTTGGGTTTTTGTTGGCCGGTGGCTCGACTTACGTTTGTTCGAGTGTTTGGTTTTTTTTTTTGTGTTGTGTGAGAATGAAGAAAATATATATAAATACTTTTTATATATATTTTTGGTTTTTCTAAAAGTTTTTCTTCCTTGTGTGTGATATGGTATAGCCATATATTTATCGATAAATAATTTTTTTTTGCTTGAAGGGAAAGCAAACCAAGATCAACTATTAAATTTCAAGAATAAATATCAATTATTCATTTGATAATTTAGAGACAAAGGAAAGAAAAATATGTTATTGGATTAAGAGAATTGATTATATACCATTTGATTAAAAAAAAATGGATTGCTTGGTGAAAAGATTTTTAATTTTCAAATTGGTCATCTCCCTTCCACAATTATAATTAAATCACTAAAAATAAAAATATATTTTTTCTTTTTCTTTTTCTTTTTTTTAATTCTTTGAAAAAGACGTCGAAAATAACATAAATACATCAAGAATATATTTTTTTGGGTTTTTTGTTATTTTTGGTTTTTCTCAATAAAAAATTCAAAAAATGGAGTTGAAATTTAGGTTGCAATAAATACCCCTCTTTATAACGCTTACGAAACAAAATCTCATTAAGGTTTTGCATAGTGAACTTGTAAAGAAAAAATATATGTCTGACTTGTTGGGTGATCCACTCATCCAAAGAAGAAAATAGTCTCATTTATCATGGGTGACCTGCCTCCATTTGGAAATTTAATAAACCGGTCTATTTTCACAGGCAACCTACTCATTTTGAAATTCAAACACTAGTCTATTTTCACAAGCGACCTACCCATTCAAATTCAAACACTAGTATATTTTTATAGGCGACTTGCCATTTTTCAAATTCCAAAAAGAACTTCAGCAAACATCCATGCTTCTCTGAAAGTGGTCTATTTTCACAGGCAACCTACCCATTCAAATTCAAACACTAGTATATTTTTATAGGCGACTTGCCATTTTTCAAATTCCAAAAAGAACTTCAGCAAACGTCCATGCTTCTCTGAAAGTGGTCTATTTTCTTAGGCAACCTACCCATTTGAAATTAAAAAACTGGTCTATTTTCATGGGCGACTTGCCATTTTTAAATTAAAAAAAGAACTTCAGTAAACGTCCATGCTATCTTGAAATTGGTCTATTTTTACAGGCAACCTATCCATTTTGAAATTTAAAAATTGGTCTATTTTCATGGGCAACCTGCCCATTCAAAAACTCGTTTATTTTCACAGCGACCTGCCTATTTTGAAATCCAAAGATCGGTCTATTTTTACGAGCAACCTGCTCATCCAAACATTGGTCTATTTTCACGGGTGATCTCTCCTTTAACAAGAACTATGATCAAACTATTTATAGCTCGATTATTTTGAAATCCCAATCTGGCCATTCCCTTTTACCAGAACCAGGACCTGAGATCTCATCCAACGATTCTTTTTAACCAGAACGAAAATGTTACCTTCAATTGGGTTAACCTAAAATCTCAATTTAGAGACCCTTTTTAACCAGAACCTTGGTATTTGTGTTCAGCTCGGTCAACCTAAGATCCCATTTGACAATCACCTTTAACTAGAATCAAAATGTTGCCTTTAGTTGGGTTAACCTGAAATCACAATCTAGAAACCCCTTTTAACCAAAACCTTGGTCTTTGTCTTCAACTCGGTCAACCTAAGATTTCATCTGGCGGTCCCTTTAACCAGAACCAAAATGTATGTTACTTCCCTATATCGGGGTTTGAAAATTATTTGCTTCCTGAAGATTCTTTCTGATGACAGGGTTGATCTTCTTCTTTTCTTGAGAAATTCCTAATAATAGGCTTCTTCTCACTTTTTTTCCTGATTGCAGGGTTGAATTTTTTGGTGTTTCCTGATTGTAGGGTTGACCTGAAATTTCCTAATCATGGGGTTGGAAAACTTGGTGTTTTCTAATTATGGGGTCGACCTATCCTTCTTGAAGCAGGGTTGAACTGATATTTTCTGATCACGGCGTTTGAACTTAGTGCTTTCTGATTACAGGGTTGACCTGATATTTCCTTGCTATCATAGCTCAAAGATTCTTTCTTTGTCAATTCAAATTCATCAAAATCTTGATTTCATAGAGGATTTTTTTCTGAAAAAAAAAATCAAAAACATTTATGCAATACTTTGGGGTTACATGACATGCATGCATCCTACCTGGTTTGAAAGATAGCCCACCCATCTTTGATGCTCCATCATCATAGGGTGCCTTTGTTTGCTTTCCAAAACCTTCTCAGTTTTTCTAATTCATCGGCTCATTCGAGTTTACCGTATGCCAGTCCTCCACTCAAATATAAGTGCAGTGCCCATCCGATGCTATTCGTGATGATTACTTCTCTCATTGTTTATCAAGTCTGATCATGCCCCTAAGTGTGGTGTTGTTTGATTCATCATAAAGGAGTTTAACAAATCATTAGCTCTTGGATTCTCCCAATAATTGCCATATGATCAGCTGTGTGCATCCTGCTTGCAATCATCATAAGGTTTTTTTAGTGTTGAACTCATCTTAGATTGTCAATCAGTCACGAAGTTACCTTCAGTTAATCCATACTCTTCAAGCATATGTCATCATCAACTTTTATGGAACTGTTATTTAGACAAGTAACAAAGGCTCATCATTGTATGCTCAATGTTCTTCTCAATGAATTCCTCTTAGCCTATCTAATCAGATCATGAAAAGAAATGCATTGTCATCATCAATGATATTCCCTTTTATCACCAACATTCATATGGTGAGATGCAATTTGAATCAATGGACTTTAAAACAGATTGTCCCATAGTCAGTCTTGGTGGCATGTATTTATCCAAATGCACCTATGCGATCACATCTTTTAGATGTTATAACCATATTTTAGAAGGTAAACCAAGATTTCATACATGAAGATGCCTCTTAAGTGCATCGTTACTCTCAACTATTGTTGAAGTTCATTAAATCATAAATTATCCTTGAGAAACATTGATCTTAGTTGATCTGATCATACTCATTCTTTTGTCTATTATCAAGAGGCATTTTCCATTGCCAAAGCTTTTATGGATTTCACTGATTTGTCATTTGATTTTTCCCGCCGGCTAATTTGAATATATTTTTTTTCCTTCCCAGAGTCCAGTGTATTGCCCCTGATTGCTTAACTGTTCAAGGATGATCAGGAAGCGTCGATGTCATTGTTGTAACCCATTTTTGGGTCCCCGCACAAAAAAAGAGAAAATACCAAAAAATCAAAAATATATGTTCGAAAAAACCCAAAAAATAAAATAAATAATAACAGTGAAAAAAGGATGCCAAAACGCCCAGAAAAAGACTAAAAATTGGTTGAGGAGGTTTAAAAATATAAAAATTGAAATTTGACAGTATTTTGTTAACTGATGAGAGCCCTGTTGACAAAGAAAATTCAATTTGAGGAAGAAAAGTCCAAGATCAGATATTTATGGACTTAATTAAATTTTATTGAAGGTTTAATTGAATTTATGGAGGGTTTGATTGCAAGAAAACATGATTTTGGAGTTAATTTGGGCTTTAATTAGAAGAAATTAAAGTTCTGGGGTCAAATTATAATTTTTGAGAGTTAATTTGGTCAAATCAGGGGCTTAATTGCATAAATATTGAAGTTGGATGGCCAATTAGGGACTTAATTGAAGAAATCTGAAACCAAGGACCAAAATAAAAAACACGCGTAAATGGAGGCACTGAAATTGATTGAATAAGGGGCTAAATTGAAGAAATTAGAAGTTTATTGATCAATTGAGGGTTAAATTGTATAAATTCAAGACCAAGGACCAATGTGAAAAAAGCGACCAACTTCAGGGCTGGCAATTGAATTTTGCAGGGATGCAATTGAATTGATTTTTACAATCAAAATTGCAATTGAGGACTCGATTGAACAAATCACAAATTAAGGACCAATGTGAACTCTGACATGTTTGCCCTATTTTCCTTTTAAATGAAACGGCGCCGTTTCATGCACTGTTCACGAAAAAAAAAGAGACCCAAACGGTGCCGTTTTGAACGGCACTATGAGTCTTCTTCTTCCCTTGGACGTGCAAGGCAGGGGAAGAAGAAAATTTTTTTTACCGACTATAAACCCACTTGTATAACCTCTGACCCGTGACCTACCACGGGGCGGTGAAAAAAGAAGGGAACGTGCCCCTCAGGTTGCTTTTGGGGCGGCTGCACAGTGGCCGCCCCTACCTCTCTCTCCCCTGTTTTTCCTGTACAGGGGAAGAGAGAGCAAAAATAGGGACCGAAAAAAGGAAAAGAGAAAAAAAAAGGGAAGAGAAATAGAGAGAAAGAAGAGAGAAGCAAAATAGGGATATAGAGGAGAGAACCGAGAGAGGAAAAAGAAAAGAAAAAAAGAGAGAGAAAGAAGAAGAACATAAGGAAAAAAAAAAGAAAACAGAGAGAGATAGGAAAAACAGGGGAAGAACCGGTGAAAACTGTCATCGCTGGCGTCTCCACCGCCGCCAGCAGCTGTGTTTTGCCACCGCCACTAACGGCCAAGCTTAGGCCGCACCACCCCTAGGTAACCTCCTGTTGCCCTGTTTATTTCCTTCTTGCTATGCCCTTGCCTCCATTTGCATGTAGAATGTGAATAATTCACGTTCTGCAGCAAATGAGGTAGGGGCTGGTTACTGTGCTTATGCACAGTAACCAACCCCTTTAGTTTTGGGCCGAGTCCGGCCCCGCCCACTGATTTGGGCCGGGTCCAGCCCACTTCCAAAATAAA
>Ga0307515_10009583_pt1 | contig 18705 bp, 14 predicted proteins | sample 17_EM_MG_FD_194513 | JGI IMG/M metagenome (GOLD analysis project Ga0307515, IMG submission 194513) | Populus trichocarpa ectomycorrhiza microbial communities from riparian zone in the Pacific Northwest, United States - 17_EM | ecosystem: Host-associated > Plants > Roots > Unclassified | place...
GGGATGTGCTTGTCCAACTCGAACGGTGGTCGAGGGATGAAGAAGACAAATGCGTGTTCTGGCTCAATGGCCTTGCTGGGACAGGGAAGTCCACCATCGCCCAGACGTTCGCAGAGATGTGCTTTGCGGATGGCAAGCTGGGGGCCAGTTTCTTCTGCTCACGGGATTTCGAGGAAAGGAGCAACCTTCGGTCCATCTTCCCCACCCTCGCCTTCCAGCTCGCTCACCGCTTTCCACAATTCCGACGGGAGTTACTTCCGGTCCTGATGGATAACCCTGACGTTGGACGAGAGACCCTTTGTTCACAAATGGAGAAACTCATTGTTGGGCCGTTCCAGGCAACGCAAACCCACACTCTCGTTGTCATCGATGCCCTGGACGAGTGTCAAGACAAGGAACCTGCATCAGCACTCCTCTCGATACTCTCCCGCTATGTCGACAAGATCCCCTCTGTCAAGTTCTTCATCACTGGCAGGCCCGAGCCTCGAATCCGCTCTGGCTTCCGCTTGGAATCACTTCGACCTCACACAGACGTACTCAAGCTCCATGAGGTCCAACCTTCTTCAGTAGACAGTGACATCAAGCTGTTCTTGAAGACTCGGTTCACAAAAATTGCCAAAAATCGAAGTGACTGCAACTTTGAAGAGGATTGGCCTGGTGCATACCACATTGATGTCCTCTCCAGGAAAGCAGCTGGATTCTTCATCTATGCTTCAACAGTTGTCAAGTTTGTCTCATCCCCCCTTCACCTACCTGATGAGAGGCTTCACCTCATCTATTCACTCCGACAAGACACCTCTCATGAAGGGAGGTCAGGCATTGATCTCCTCTACACTCAAGTCCTGGAGCAAGCTTTCCATGATGTGGATTCCCATGACCATGAGCTCCACTCCCGCTTCAAATCTGTGGTGGGAATAGTAGTGCTCATCTTCCACCCACTCTCCATCATTACCCTCTCAGACCTCCTCAGCAATGACTGCACTCCACCCAGAATATCCACCTCCCTCAGAACTCTCCACTCTGTCCTGCTTGTCCCAGACAGCATGGATGATCCAGTCAGGGTTTTCCACAAATCATTCCCAGACTTCCTCACAGATCCAGGACGATGCACTGACCACCGGTTCTTCATAGACCCATTTGTCCACCACAAGGAGATCTTGCTTTCATGCCTTGATGTGATGAAAAAGAGGTTGAAGAGGAATATCTGCAGGTTGGATGATGATGCTGTACTGAGCAAGATTGAAGATCTTCCCACACTCAGGTCCACCCAAATTGGCAACACCCTGGAATATGCATGCAAGTTCTGGACAAACCATCTTTCAAAGATTGCTGGCAGCAGTGATGGTGGAGAGGATGTGGAGAAGGCAATTGAAGACTTCTTTACAACTGGTTTCCTGTTCTGGGTTGAGGTTTTGATCCTCACAGGAAAGCTTGAGATTGGTCTTCATGCTCTCCATAACATAGAGCAATGGTATATGCTGGTGAGTTGTAAAGGGATTCCACTAAAACCTGTATTTATGCCTGTTTAGACTGGAGTTTCCTGCAAATGGACAACTGATAGCAAGCAATTTATCCTGGAAAGTTTTAACACAATCCAGGACTGCCCTGCAAGGATTTACACTATTGCTCCCATACTTTGCCCTCAATCCTGGCTCCATGAGTGCTATTCCTCAGAGTTCTCATCTAGGATTAAGGTGGTGGTTGGACCAGCTCAATGGGGAACATGCATCCATACAGTTTCCTGTCCACTTTCAGGTCCCCTTGCATACTGGAACAACAATATTGCAACAAATGGTCTCAGAGGTGACATCACCATCCTTGATGCACTTACAGGCAGCCAGACAGCTGTTCTTTCTGGGCACATGGACAGTGTTACTTCCCTTACCTACTCATCAGATGGCACATTTCTTGTATCAGGGAGTGATGATAAAACCATCAAGCTCTGGGATGTACAGACTGGTGGAGTTGTCAAAACCCTCCATGGCCATACTGAAGGAGTTGAGTCAGTGTCTATCTCAGCAGATAACACCATGATTGCATCAACAATTGGGAACCAGTCAGCCTATTTGTGGAATATTAAGGCAGGGAATTATCACATTATAGGAGACAATTGTGGGAATCTTGCCATCCCCCCCACAAACTGTATCTTCTCTCCCACAACCTCCCAACTCCTATTATCATCTATTGATGGTAATACACAGCAGTGGGATACCAATGGTTACAAGATTGGATCTCCAGTTCCTGGTTGTTGTGCTGCATTTTCCCCAGATGGTAGCCAGTTCATTTCACAGAGAGAGAAAGGTATCACCATCAGAAACACTGATTCAAAGAAGACTCTTAAAAAAATCAACTTGGATGGTAGCCCTAGTCATTGTTGCTTCTCTCCCAATGGAAGACTCATTGCGGTATCTATTAATTATACTATCTATCTTTGGGACACTGCTGGCCCAAACCCTTGCTGTATCCAGAGATTTATTGGACATGGTTATAGCATCACCTCACTTGTATTTTCCTCCCCCTATTGCCTTATCTCAGCATCTGGTGACAAGTCAATCAAGTTCTGGCAGATTAGTATCCCACCAGCAGACCCAGGTTCCCTTAGCACAGAGTCTACTTATCTTACTTCAGTCCCAATCAAGTCTGTTAGCCTACAAGCAAGGGATGGCTTAGCCTTTTCACTCGATTTAGCAGGAGTGGTGAAAACCTGGAATATTTTGACTGGACACTGCAAGAAATCCTATAAGACTCAGATTGAGAGGGTTGTGCATGCAGATATCCAATTGATTAATAACAGAGTGATCATTGTCTGGAAAGTCTCTTTTAAAGACAAGATATATGTTTGGGATGCTAGGAAAGGCAAACTCAGGGGTATAGCCACACCTTATGATAGTTTGGGTCTCAGAGTGGTTGGAGATGGGTCCAGAGTACTTGAGCTGCATAGAAATATGATCTCTGTCTGGGATATATGGACAGGGAAGGCTGTGTGTGAGGCAAGCCTAAAGGAGAAGCATGGAAGGTTTGATGCTCTTCGACTAGATGGTTCAAAAGTATTGGTTCATCTTGAGGAGTCAGTCCAAGGCTGGGACTTTGGAACCCCAGGATCAACCCCCACCCAGTTCTCTGAGATACCCTCAGACAGATCCCATCTCAATTTCATTGATGTTAGAGAATGGTCAAGGGCTAGTCCAGTTAGAGTTGAGGATAGTGTCACTGGAAAGGTGGTTCTCCAGCTATATGGGAAATATGCAGATCCTCCTGCCATACAGTGGGATGGCCAGTATTTGATTGCTGGTTACAACTCAGGGGAGGTGTTGATTTTGGACTTCAATGATTCTCTTTCTTAGTGATCTGCAATGTATATGATCCTGTAACAGTATTTACCTATGCAAAGTATTCCTTCAATAACAATTGTCTACCCATTCTGACCTTTACTGTGTGATACCTGCACCCCTGCTACTGTAAGCTGGACATGACACCTGGGAGTACTTCCAATCATTCTGAGAGTTGTGAAGGATTTGACAGATTCTTACTGATTTTCTGTATATCCCCTGCTGTTCTGCCAGCAACTGACTTAGGTTTGAACAGCAACCAGAGAGATGAGGCAGGGATCTTGATATCAATGGCAAGAAACAATATGTTACAATCAAAACAACCAACAAGGACATACACCACACAGGTTGGGAATTTGTAAATGATATAACAGGAAGGAGATGCATGTGCAATGTTACAGAAGTATCTTCTCTGATGCCTACCACCAGTTGACAGCCCTCTGATGTGACTGGAAGCTTGCAGTTTAAAGCCAGGGATCAGGTGTTTAGGTTGATTCCTGTTGCAGAGTTGTTTGAGAGTGGCCAGGGAGCATTAGCATGGTCCCTATATGTGCTAGCTTGGGCTATAGCTGGCCAAAGGATTTTCATTAATGGGAGGGAGTATGATTGTGGGGATATACATGGCACAGTTTGACAAGGCACTTGAGTGTAAGGTATATGCTAGTGCTTCAGGCAAGACCAAAATATCAACACCAGATGTGATCTACTTGTTTGGCTGGTAGCTGATTCTTTTATTCTTCCTCCACTCTCTTGGTACCAGATCCAGTTCCCTGATGCCTATACAAATCTGAACTTCACCAAATGGGTAAATGATTACAAGTAGCTGTTCTGGAAGAACCCTTTCAAGGGTGAATGTTAACAGTGACTTGGAATTTCTATCTCTTTTGTTGGCATCTGTGTTGATCCAGACTTATGGTGGTTCTCTTTCTTTTTCTCTCCTTTCAGTTCACATCCACATTTATACTGTCCCAAACTGTATCTAGCTTTGCCCCATCAACCATCTATGTTTGTTTCACTATCTAATCTATATCTTGGCATATTGTAAATTCAAATTCTACACTAATCCTGCTTCAGTCAATCACTTCCTGTTAACCTGTCAGAACTGTAGTGCATACTCCTCTGACCACTGAAGTCTATTACAGCAGGCTCAAGTGAAGGTGTCACTCTACCCTATGTAGAAATAGGTAATTACCCTTCTGGATCTCTGGTTTGTCTATGTGCATATCATTTATAAATCCCCAACCTATGTGGTGTATGTCTTCATTGGTTGTTTTGATCATAATACTTCAAGCTTCCTACCTCACCTCTTTGGTTATTGTTCAAAGTCAAGTTAATTGCTAACAGAAAAGCAGAGGAGACAGAAAATCAATAAGAACCTGTCAAATCCCTCAACTCTTAAAATCTAGTCAGCAAACACTCCAAGGTGTCATGTCTGGCTCACAGCAGCAGGGGTGTAGTATACCATACAGGCCAGAATGGGTAGACAATTGTTATTGAAGGACCACTTTGCATAGGTAAATACTGTTACAGGATCATGTACATTGTAGGTCACTACTAAGAAAGAACATCATTGAAATCCAGAATCAATACCTCCCCTGAAGCATAACCAACAATTAGATACTGGCCATCCCACTGTATGGCAGAAGGTTCTGCATATTTTCCATATAGCTGGAAAACCACCTTGCCAGTGACACTATCCTCAATTCTAACTGGACTATTCTCCAACCACCTTCTAACATCAATGACATTGAGATGGGATCTATCTGAGGATATTTCAGAGAACTGGATGGGGGTTGATCCTGGAATCCCAAAGTCCCAACCTTGGACTGATGACTCCTCAAAACGAACCATTACCCTTGAACCATCCATTCGAAAGGCATCAAACCTTCCAAAACACTGCTCTAGTGTTGCCTTATGCACAAACTTTCCTGTCTGCATATCCCAGACCAAAATACTGTCATCACACAGATGAAGTATTCTGGACCCATCTCCAACTACCCTGAGATCCAAAATATCAGATGTGGCTATATCTCTGAGTTTGCCTTTCCTAGCATCCCAAACATGTATCTTATTTTTACCCACTTCATGCCAGACAATGATCAACCTGCCACTAATCAATTGGATATCTGCACAAGTGACCACTTTAATCTGAGTCTTGTATAATTTCTCACAGTGGCCAGTCAAGATGTTCCAGGTTTTCACCACTCCTGATTCATCAATTGAAAAGGCTAAACTATCCCTGGCCTGTAGGCTAACAGACTCAACTGGGGATAAATTGAGAGATAGAGATATGGAATTTGTGTTAGGGGTACCTGGGTCTGCTGGTGAGGTACCAATCTGCCAGAACTTGATTGATTCATCAGTGGATACTGAGATGAGGGTATAGGGGGAGGAAAACACAAGTGAGAGGACAGCAGTACTATGTCCAATGAAGGTCTGGACAAGGCAAGGATCTAGGCTAGTAATGTCCCAAAGGTAGATAGTATGATCAACAGGTACTGCAATGGACCTTCCATTGGGAGAGAAACAGCAACAACAAGGGTTACCATCCAAGTTGATTTTTTGAATGATCCCCTTGGAATGAGTGTTTCTGATGATAACAACTTTCTTATTCCATGAAACAAAACGAGTGCCATCTGGGGAGAATGCAAGAAAATTTCCAGGAACTGGAGACCCAATCTTATAGCCATTAATGTCCCACTGCTGCACAGTATCATTACTGGATGAAGATAGGAGTTGAGAGTTTGTGGGGGAGAAGGTGACATTGCAGCCAGTATCTCCTATGACTTGATAATTCCCTGCTCTAATATTCCATAAATAAGTTAAATTTTCCCCAGATGTTGATACAATCATGGTATCATCTGCTGAGATAGACACTGACTCAATTCTTTCAGTATGGCCATGGAGAGTTTTGATAACTCCACCAGTCTGTATATCCCAGAGCTTGATGGTTTTATCATTGCTCCCTGATACAAGAAATGTGCCATCTGATGAGTAGGTAAGGGAAGTGACAGAGTCCATGTGCCCAGAAAGAATAGCTGACTGGCTGCCTGTGAGTGCATCAAGGATGGTGATGTCATCTTCTCTGGGACCATTTGTTGCAATATTGTTGTTCCAGTATGCAAGGGGAGCTGAAAATGGACAGGAAACTGTATGGATGCATGTTCCCCATTGAGCTGGTCCAACCACCACCTTAATCCTGGATGAGAACTCTGAGGAATAGCACTCATGGAGCCAGGATGGAGGACAAAATATGGGGGCAACATTATACATTCCTGCAGGGCAGTCCTGGATTGCATCAAAATTGTCCAGGATAAACCGCTTGCTATCAGTTGTCCATTTGCAGGGAACTCCTGTCTAAACAGACATTAACACAGGATTTAGTAAAATTTCTGTATCTGACTCACTAGTATGTACCATTGCTCTATGTTATGGAGGGCATGAAGACCAATATCAAGGTTTCCTGTGAGGATCAAGACCTCAACCCAGAACAGGAAACCAGTTGTAAAGAAGTCTTCAATTGCCTTCTCCACATCCTCTCCACCATCACTGCTGCCAGCAATCTTTGAAAGATGGTTTGTCCAGAACTTGCATGCATATTCCAGGGTGTTGCCAATGTGGATGGCCCTGAGTGTGGGAAGTTCCTCAATCTTGCTCAGGACAGCATCATCATCCAACCTGCAGATATTCCTCTTCAACCTCTTTCTCATCACATCAAGGCATGAAAGCAAGATCTCCTTGTGGTGGACAAATGGGTCTATGAAGAACCGGTGGTCAGTGCACCTCCCTGGATCTGTGAGGAAGTCTGGGAATGATTTGTGGAACACCCTGACTGGATCTTCTGTGCTATCTGGGACAAGTAGGACAGAGTGGAGGGTTCTGAGGGAGGTGGATATCCTGGGTGGAGTGCAGTCATTGCTGAGGAGGTCTGAGAGGGTGATGATGGAGAGTGGGTGGAAGATGAGCACTACTATTCCCACCACAGATTTGAAGCGGGAGTAGAGCTGATGATCATGGGAATCCACATCATGGAAAGCTTGCTCCAGGACTTGGGTGTAGAGGAGATCGATGCCTGACCTCCCTTCATGAGAGGTGTCTTGCCGAAGTGAAAAAATGAGGTGGAGCCTCTCATCAGGTAGGTGAAGGGGGGATGAGACAAACTTGACAACTGTTGAAGCATAGATGAAGAATCCAGCTGCTTTCCTGGAGAGGACATCAATATAGTATGGACCAGGCCAATCCTCTTCAAAGTTGTAGTCACTTCGGTTTTTGGCAATTTCAGTAAATCGAGTTTTCAAGAACAGCTTGATGTCACTGTCCACCAAAGAGGGTTGGACCTCATGGAGCTTGAGTACGTCTGTGTGAGGCTGAAGTGATTCTAATCGGAAGCCGGAGCGGATCCGAGGTTCGGGCCTGCCAGTGATGAAGAACTTGACAGAGGGGATCTTGTCGACATAGCGGGAGAGTATCGAGAGGAGTGCTGATGCAGGTTCCTTGTCTTGACACTCGTCCAGGGCGTCAATAATGATGAGAGTGCGTGTTTTTGCTGCTTGAAACGGTCCAACAATGAGTTTCTCTATCTGTGAACAAAGGGTCTCCCGTCCAACGTCAGGGTTATCCATCAGGACCGGAAGTAACTCCCGTCGGAATTGTGGAAAGCGGTGAGCGAGCTGGAAGGCGAGGGTGGGGAAGATGGACCGAAGGTTGTTCCTTTCCTCGAAATCCCGTGAGCAGAAGAAACTGGCCCCTAGCCCCCCATCCGCAAAACACATCTCTGCGAACGTCTGGGCGATGGTTGACTTCCCTGTCCCGGCAAGGCCATTGAGCCAGAACACAATTTTGTCTTGCTCGTCCCTCGACCACCGTTCGAGCTGGACAAGTACATCCTTTCTGGTCCCCTTCATGCAGCCTTGTCGGTCTCCCGAAAGGTACCCAGCATCAGCAACATGACGCATGCGGTCGAGAATGGCGAGGTCAGCTCTACCCTGTTCGCCGGTTACTACGGATGGGCAGACAGTCAGAATAAAGGGCTCACGATCATCTGACGGGTGCTGGAATACGTATCCCGCTGCAAGGAAGTCTGTACAGATGTTAGACACGCTCAGAGCCGGTCCCTCGGGAGTGCGAACCTGATAGTCCATCACGGCTTCGCGAATATCATCCACCAAATCATTGAGTTTCTGTGCGTTTTCGGTGTTGCTCAAGAACTGTGCAATATTATTTTGAGTTGTCATTAGGTCCAGAGCTTGGCGGACATCTTCCAATTTCCTGACAATCCCCGTGCGTCAGCTTCAGCTCTTCGCCTTGGAGAAGGTGGGCTCACTGTGCCAGTTTACTTCTCCTTGTTTCCTCCTTAACGTCACCCTCAGCAGATCCGCAGAGTGAATCAACGAGCGCTTCGACCCGGTATCCCAATGATTCTATCGTTTGTTTGTTGACCTTCGTTTGCTAGGGGAACTGTAAGCACCACGAATCAAGCCGATGATGGCGGTCCGTACCTCGCAGTTGTCCAGGATAGCACAAAGCCCTCCAGCAACAGATCTGAGAGGAGGAAAGGCATCCGAAGTTTCCTTCACTGTGCGGAGGAACAACTTGGCTGCGGAAGATGTGGTGTGTTTCCAGTCCGACTTGTCCTCGGATGTAGCGGCACCGACACGGCCAGGGTTGCCTGCATCATTCGTCAGAGGCGGTAACTGAAGCGGTGTGTTCACGTACTCTCGGACTCGCTACCGTGCAGGATGGAGGGGGTGGGTGACCTTCTCCCGATGCCTGACTCGGATCGAGGGGGATCGACTTGGCCAACTCTCTCTCGGCCGGCACCACGAGCAGCCCATTCGTATGCGTGCGGATGTAGACCCTCCTGGCCGCGTTCCCATCGGGCGGTGTAGTCGCCACTTCCTTCCGGTTCACGTTCCAGTTCCGTGATTGACCGCGAAACAGGCAAAGAATCGCCCGGTCGCGAATCGTCGTTTCCTACGCCAACTCCGGTGCTCCCTCCGACCTCGCCCCTCGCTACGTTAGCGGGTTCCGATTGCAAAGATAGGCTCGAGTGGTCGAATCCCTCGCCGCCAGCACAGGTTGCTTGTCTCTTTATCCTATTTCCGATATTCGACACTTTGTACTTCGTCTTCTTCCGAAATCTAGAGAAGGACTGTCGGAAACTCATGTCGGCGCAAGATCGATGTGAATGGTGGTGCGATAGAGGGTCTTTGACACGTGACATTCCTCCCTGAATCGAATCCTTGGCAAGCGCCCGTCACTCGTCTGCGTTCATCCTCTTACACATTCCCCCTCATTTTCAGAGAGTCCATGCTAGCCCCCGCTGGCTTGAACCGCGATTTTCGTCCTTCAGGCCCAATCATTTTCTAATACCAGGTTTTTTTTTCGTTATCCATGTTATATTTGATACCACCGCTCTTCGCTGACATCTCCGATGCCAATCCGGCTCATCGGTGGGTGATTTGGTGAATAGCGCTCTGGTTTTCCTAAAGCCAACCACCAATGCATCGCGGGTCTAGTAATCGTCTCGAACCTAAGTGACTCACTTTGCTGACAGTATTACTCGCGGTCCTGGGGCTCGTAGAGACGTATCCAACCACACCCTTGGCCCATTTCGATACCAGAGACCCTATTCCTAGCCGCTTACGGGAAGAAACCACCAATCATGGTGATTCAAAACAATAGAGGCGAAGTACACAGAATCTCGTTCACATCTCAGCTCACGGCGGTTGGGAGTGGTTACCTGACGACACTTCCAAGCGCCGAACAGCTCATAAAGCCAGCCAAGACGAACACCCTGTCCGCGTCGTACACTGCCAGCGCTCAGTCTCAGGCTCGCTACCTTCTCACCGAGAACGAGAACTTCGGCATGAGTTTTTTTTCTGTCTCCATCTTCCCTCCTCAAGAGATAGACACTCAACGACGATGTTCAAATTGGACGTGAAATCGTTCCCTGTCTTAGACGTCGTTCTCGTGAACATCAACAACGGAGCCCAGGGTATACACTTTCCTCAACCGCCGCTTTCGCGCTTGCATCAATGACCTGACGGCTCCCGCCTGAAACAACTCGCTGCAGAACCCCTGGAAACATCGCTGGGAACCGATCGGGGTTCTCTCGATCGTTTGTAATGAGTTCAATGTCCCTCTTGACTCACTTTCCGTTGCTGAAGATATTGCCCGCAAGAGCGACAGTGAGCGGGAAACCTGTGGAGGTCGAAAGCTGAATACCTACGCGCGTCGTATCTTGTATACTTGGGCATATCCCCATGGACCCTGAGCAATGATTGATTTTCCACATCTATGATACATGGCCAATCCAATACGCAATGAGGATCTCGACCCGCAAGTGGCTGCAGGATGCAGGTGAAGTAAGGAAGCCTGCGATATGTAACACAAGAGAAATTCCCGCTTCATATCACCGGATGACCGGGTGCTCTCTTTCAGGAACTTCGAGAACGCCTCTCGACATTGATAGTGCGTAACTCCGCACCCAGGACACAACAAACCAGGGGGTTTCAGTACACCCGCCTATCGTCCGACCAGGTGTGGTACTGAGGAGAACGGAACAGCAACCGACCTAGAAGCGTGAACCATGATGAAGCTATTGTGCGCGATTCGCTTGTGACATTGTGGGAAGCTGTGGTAAGCCAGAAGCGAACATCAGTAAACCGCTGCGCCAGAAGGAGGAAAACTTCCCAAGGAAGGGAACGTGAGAGGGCAGGAAACGCCTTGGGATCGAAGAGGAAACTCGAGTGGAATAGAGTAGGAAAAGAAGGGGGAGAGGAAAATTAGGGAGCTCACATCCTGCTATCCACAACCTTGACCCTCCTCTCCTCGAGAACCATCAACCAGGTGACCTCCCCGCTCTCACAACCTCCCGAACAACCTCCGTATTGAACCTCGGCACCCTCAGGCCCTCGACCAGAACTCCTTCACAATCCCGCGCTTACACCAACGGCGGAAGCAATTTTAGCGTCTCAGTCGCGTCCAGTCGCCTCGAATGCTACTGATTAACTGGAGTGCCGGCTGAAGGAGAGTCGCGGGCGGATGCAAGGAGAGGGTCGAGCTTGTCGATGACTTAGTGGTGGATGACACAGCGGGTTGGAGATAGATCCGGAGGAGAGTGAGGATGATTGAGGGTGATTTGGGTGACGGCGGGTCAAAGCCCCGATTACAGTACCTGCAATCAAACTACTGAATTTGAGGCCGGAGGATGCAGGGGCTATGCTCACTCTTCAGCTATGAGATAGCCGTGCAACCTGTAGCACGCATTCTCGTGGCGATCCATCCGTCCTAACAGTACTGCCCTGGCCTTGAAAAACTCTGTGAAATGAGGACGATCGACTCATTGAGAGGCCTCCGTGAGATGTCCTGGCCACCTTCTGATGGTGGAAGCTCAAACAGCCGATCCGTCTGAAAACTCTCCGTTGGATTGATGAAAGTCAACAACTTGGTGTACGCTTCTGATCGCGAGACTGCAGCAAACCGTCACCCGTCAGCGGACGCCAGATCCCCGCGGGGGAAATAATACCTTCAGGAGGTGTACTTCTACCGGGAGTCGCCATCTTCAGGTACGATTCGGCAAGTGGATTATGGAAAGTGATTGAATCTTCTCCCCTCTCTTCGATGAGATACTCGATGAACCGGGCACAAATCCTGGGGTCGATAGTCTCGAGAAAGTCCGCAACCTTGGGTCGAGGAAGTTCGACATCCTCGGGCTGGAAAATCTGCGAAGGGATAAATTGAGGCTTTGTGCTATCTTTAGGACGAGCTAGCTCGTCGAGCGTACCTCAAAAGCGACGCTCTGCTGAAAAACCCATCCTGCGTATTTGAAGACCTGGTCTGTGTAGTCGTCTCCCAACTCCCGAAGACATGTCACAGTTGGCTGGAGCTTTGCACGCATATAGATCTCATTCCGGCTGAGGCTGAAAGCGGGTCGAAGGAACATTCAATGCAAGGAGTCCTTGAGGTATACGAGGTTCGGGGGGGGGGGGGCGGATCGAATCTCGAGTCTTGACAGGTACGTATCCCTTGGGTATCTTCTTCGGTGCATTCTCTTCTCTACGGGGGCTTCTGCAGAATCGCCCTTCCTGACGATTTTCCACACGGCCTGGGCGAGGGGCAAAGCAGTGGTAGTCGCTGAGGTCGAAGCCATGGCTCTGTTGGGAGGAGAGGGAAGATTCGGGAACTGGACAGGGTGCTCTGAGGCTGAACTACGTCCGTAGTGGCATCCTAAATAACGATGTGATGATTTTGTGACCACGTTCGAGGGACCGGTCTTTCTTCTGGGTGAAATGAGAATAGCCGTAGAGAAACCCGCCGTTGACAGGGGCCTAGCACGATCGTCGCGAAGTGTATCATATTTGTCTTTCGGATGCGGGAGGTGGGCGGAGTCGGGGAACTCGGACAAAAACGCGCTTTACAGGCCGGTTAGGCCGAGGTAGTCGTAATCCAGGACTTCACATACATATTCTCTTTCTCGACGTGAGACAGAGTCAACGAGGGGGAGACAGACACCACGGTGGGGCCCACTGGAACACAGCTCATGACTCTGCTTTCGAGTTTACGAAGCGAACGTACTGGATCAACTGATCAGCTGACGCGTTTTGGTATCACGACCTCAGCCACCATGATGGCTGGGTCATTCCTCTCTCCGCAGGCCGTCCTCGATGGCTTCAAGGAACGGCCGGAAGCCTTGGCGATATTCTCTTCAAAGTACACGTAAACTCTACGTCGGTGCATCCGCAGGTTACGGGTTCTGTTATCCAAACCTTCGTTGACGAGCATCCGGGACGAGAGGACTTAGATGCAGCCAGTAACGCAATGTTGACCAAGATAATCACCACTTCAAATTGGATATCTGAAGGATGTTAATTCTCTCGTCGTGCTTTCTGGTACGTTCATCCCGCCTCTCAGAAGCACCGGAATTGAGTAAATTGCAGACATGTCCGTTACGCTTTACCTTATCCCCGACCTTCAACTCTCGTCACAACTCTCCAAGGCAAAGCCACCTTCTCCTTCATCATTTGCACGTCCGTTCGGCACACCTCTCCCCGGGAAACCCACCAATACCGGTCCCGACGGTCGTATCTGATCTCGTCGTTTCATGCAGAAGGAAACTCGTGATCTATTCGTGGAAGGATGGTGAGCCGCAGGAGGTTCAGGTGGGATCCTCGGCTTCCGTGCCATTTTTCGAACTGAAGTTTTGTAGGAAGTTCCTTTACCTCACTCACCCATGAAAATGCCCTTTATAAATGACGAGACGATTGTTTTTGCGTACTCGCTCACGGAACACGCGGTATTCTCCCTCAAGACCATGGCCACTGCAGATATCACATTTATCAACGGCTACGACGGCGACAGGGATGGGCGCGTTCAGCGGACTCACTGGCCACATGACGCTGGGTCTTGGTACTAAAGCCAAGCCATCTCTCCTCATGATCAAGGAATCTGAGGTTATCATCGTCAACGACAGTAAGTCCGGCTGAAGTTGGAATGATTGAGTCAGTGATATGCCCGAAGACGTTGGTCATTTCTTGAATACGGACGGGTCTCCTTCTCGACCCGAAAGAATCGATTGGGTCGCCCCCCCAGAAGAGACAGGTGGGAGTTGATTATCGTATCGCATTCCAGGTATCTAAAAGGCGTCCTTCCGTCATAGACCCGTATGTTTTCGCCGTTCTTCTTCCTGGGACCGTTCCTTCTGAACAAACCGATGGGGCCACACCCCTTATTCCCCCCTCTGTCGTGCGAGTCCGATCCTCTATTTCCCTTGTCGATGTCTAGACCGTCCCATTCCCTCTACTCCCAGCCGGAGCTATACCTGCCGCTCTGAACTACTCCATCCGGCTCTTAACATCCTCTCCCTCATCAAAACTACCACTATACATGATCAGGACTCCCATCGACCGCACCGCAGCAGCTTCCAAAGGAGGCGCAATCTGGAGGGTGCACATGAAGTTACGGGTGACCAGATCTATGAACTCGTCGTTGCCGGAAGTTATCTGGATGCTCTGTCGTTACTCGATACCTTTGACGTTGTGGTTGTTCCTGACAAGGTAGAAGGGGTGTTCGTTTCTACAAATTCCACACTGACATCCTGCAGGCTCAACGTCATGCCCTCATCCGATCATTCATGTGGTCTCGTTATTCAAGGATGGGGAGTACGACAACGTGATCGATATATTCATCGAACTCGGCACCAATCCGTCAAGGGTTATTTCGCTTTACCCCGAGTCCACTGTTGGCCGGCTTTTACCCCTGAGGGTTGGGTTGTCTCGTTTGGTAGCCCAAGTGAAGAGACATCGACTACCGCTAAACCAGAACCTTTGGATGGGACAACGATGACGGAGGAACCGCAGAAGTCTGAAAGCGGGGACCATTGAACAGGCTTCGACCTTGGCGTCAACCGCTCCAGCGCCGGGTACTACTGCTTTGTTCCGGGGTTACCTTCCCAACCTGATGAGGACAAAAGATGACGACACGGCTTCTATCGCCAGTCGATGCAGTGCCAGAAGGAGAATGGCGATGGAAATTTTCGAAACCTTCGGCGTTTCGAGTGCCAAAAACAATTCAAGCGCGCCGCCGGCCCACGAGCGCTCTAACTCCTGCGATGATCGCAAATGTATCGACTCAACTTTCGCCCGGTGAGTCTAGGAGTTCGACTCCTCTGCCACTCTGACACCCCACACAGCCGATTTCAGACGATCTATCGATGCACTGCGTCGGTATCTGGCAGGTGGGCGACCGAAGCTGGATTGCATTCTGAAGACGTTCGGTAAACCCCTTCTCAAAGTCTCACTGCTATCGGAGGCAACCGCGGAAGACTTGAAAGCGATCCCGAGCATGCCGTTCACAGCTCTGACCCCAGACCAGTTGATCCGGTTTGCACAGGTGGTGTACACGGCGTCGCTCAAATCGTACTTACTGACAACGCCCGACCTGTTGGGGTCGTTGTGCCGGATTGAAAACTGGTATGAGGTGTTGGATGTCGAAGCCCTTTTGAGGGAACGAGAGGTTCGCGGTGGCTCCCCTTCGACCCACCGATGAGATTGTGGTTCTGACGTGTCTTTCCTGCTCCCTAGAAATTCTCGAAGTTGATACTCATGTATAACGGAAAGATGCATGCGCAGGCTTTGGATCTAGTAAAACAATACGTCCTATGGTGCCTACCACCAGTTGAGAATCCTAAACCCGAATGTTCCTTCGACCCGCCCTCAGCCTCAGCCAGATCAAGACCGATGTGCGCGCAAAGCTTCAGCCAACTGTGACGTATCTTCAGAACTCGGGAGAGGAGTACATAGACCAGGTCTTCAAATACGCCATGTGGCTTTTTCAGAAAGATCAGAACATCGCTTTTGAGGTACGCTCAACGAGCTGGCTCGTCCTGAGGATAGCACCGAGCCTCAATCTGTCCTTGCGTAGATCTCTCAGTCTGAGGATGTCGAACTTCCTCGGCCCAAGGTCGCGGACTTTCTCGAAACCATCGACCCCAGGATTTGTGCCCGATTCATCGGCAGAACCGAGTGTATCGGAGATGGTGATTTGGCTCTGGACAATCTTTCATCGGAGGGAACAAGTAGTTTGTCCCGGAGTGATGACCAGATTTAAAGGCACTGCGACACCGATACCCTGTATATATTGCTTGCTGCGCTCTTGCAGTTCTGAAGTGGACCCACCTGTGATCTAGGTCTGGTCGACGTCCTTCCGAGCCCGCCATACCTCCCTTTCTCACACAATCCCCGCCCCCAAAAGTCACCCCTGTATTTGCAGCTTCAGTCTTACGTAGTATGTGGAAACGGCCCTCCGACATAAAGAGCGGGGCTAGAAGCAGACCAGATGCGACGGGTGGGTGGGTTCTCTTCACACGCACCACTTCTTCTTCTGTTGTACGATTCTTTTGGTCCGAACCTTGCACGGGAGAGTGTTTTGTCTGTTTCGTACTTTGCCGCTGAACGATCGTTTGGTTTCGAGCTTGTAAGTAGACTACTTTGTATTTGAGTTAGTTCTTTCATATGCGAACTGCTTTCGGGAGTGGGTTTAGACTGAGGAGCGGAAGCGGAAGGATCGTGGTCCTTCTGCAGGTTACCGGAACAGTGTGTTCAAGGTGGTCCACCGATTTTGTTTGTCGACATACGTATCGTTATATGAATACAAAGCTTTGACCTTATCCAAGAACACTCGATCGACTATGGTGACACCCTTCAGAGCTTCCTCGAGTGACCGGCGATGTAGCAGGAGTAGGATGCACCGTCTTGAGTTCACCATGCTGAACCTCGAAGTTCAATTTCTCAATGGCAGCGGCGGCCGTTCTGAACGATCGAATCTTGTACGGATTTTTTGTAGCGGAAGGACTCTCCTTCTCTACACCTGTCTATCAGAACCACTAAACCGACAGGTCGAAGCGCTAGAGCAAAGAGAGGAGGGGGTTGTCGAAGGACAGAGATCGAGTGACGCACATCCGCTGAAGTTGACTTGACGACATAGCGGCACAGAACCGTGTCGACGCGTAAGCGATAGAGAAGGAAGACACTAAGACGATATTTGCGGTCGCGCGACACGTGCACGAGCACTTTGCCAGGTTCTGAAGCACCCAAACCCGAAAAAGTGAGTGATGGAGACCGGGAGTAATTCTGGCGCTTTTTTGGGATGCGGATCACCGGATTCGGAGTCGATGGTCTCGGCGGCGGGGCAAGGAGTGAGGAATCTCAATCGCCCCCCCCCCGCCGGTCCGGTGGAGGACTCTAGGTACTACCCGAACACAAATAATTGGGCCCAGTCCAGAGCGGGTGAAAAGTCTGAGACTTGTACCGTCAAGCTTCCGCGTTCCTAGAGATCCTTGACGGGGTGTATTTTCCTGTGTGCCGAACATTGGCTTCGAATTTTTTTACTCACGCGTTGTAAACTTTAAGTAACCACCCCCCGTTGACGCGATGTGATAACTCGAAACAGAAATCTAAACCGCCTCCTCGAGGGACGCACGGTGCTTGTGAATAAGTCCGAAGTACTCTGCCACACCTCTGTAGCCATAGGCGAAGGAATTCTCAGCCAGGTGCTTCTTCCTCCCCGTGTCGTCGAGTTCTCTAGCCCGCCCCATCAAAACTGACCAATTAGCCGTTAGGATTTCCAGCTTTGCCAACCATGGGCCCAGAAGAGCCGCAGAGTTCATGAAGAACCTGCCATATTCCTGCTTCTCCTGCTCCGAGACGTTAGAGTGACGCGACAGAAGTATATAAACGGCAGATGACCGCTTGCTACTCGATATAATCCCCCGGAACTCCCGGATCCCGTCTCCATCACGTTTTCCCCCCGCTCGCAGCGTCGTTGAAGGCCGCCGCCCACTGCGCCGTGTAGCAGAATGACTCGAGGTCATCAACGGGGGAATGCAGATAGTGAATTTGGGCGCACTGAGTCCTCCGGGACATGAACTCGTATGTTCCCTGCATGGAGGCCGCATCAGCTAGATTCCCCTACACAGTTGAGAGTGCCTACGTGTCTCCCTCCCGTATCGCATGACGTGAGGCAACCCTCCAGACGGACATCCGTGCCACCATCCATAACAAAACCGTAACACTTGCCCGGGGAAACTAACTCCTTAACCATGTTTTCCAGCAGGCTGGCATGTCGGCCAGCTCGTCCCCATCCTGAGGCCGGAGTTGCGTCACGAGTTGTTCCATGGTCCACGCCCTGGGTGGTCTTGTAACCGGAGGATCCAGCATAAGGACATTGCCGATGTTAATGTCTCTATGTAAAATCCCCATTTTCAGCATCAACAACCACCCTATTGGCATGTGAGACGTCGTGGAACCTGTAATCATGACCGACACCCACCGAGCATTACATGTCCAATGGCCATGAACAAATCCCAGGGCGTCTTCGCATGTACTAGCGACTGACTGACCGGTTTGCTCGCATGGATCCACAGACTGCGGCACTGAGGAAGGGAGGGGGGTTTAGAGTCAAAATTAATCGCCCAATGGAAGTCTTCTGGTTTTTCCTCGGCAGGCAAGAAGCGCGCAGTAGACATCGGTTTCCCACGCGAGTCAGTTGGACAGAACGAATAGTGATGACGAGGGCTGTCAAAACCGTCCTTGGATTTGGCCAGGAAGTCAGCTTCCACCTCCTGGCACCGGTCTTCACACCAAGAATGTTTCACAACCACGGAAGAGCGGTCACCATCGGCGGCGTTGGTGTTAAGAGGCAAGGACCAAACCAGCTTCGACGGGGAGGGGCACTTCACTCGGAAACGAGGCATCAGTCAACGTCAAATCTGCTTTTTAAGCGGAAATAAGTAAAAAAAGCGACGAAAAGTGAAATAAGCTGTTACTTTTTAAGCCAGGGTATTTTCGCCTCAATTAAGTGCTCGCATAAGTAGCAG
>Ga0307515_10009584_pt1 | contig 18705 bp, 15 predicted proteins | sample 17_EM_MG_FD_194513 | JGI IMG/M metagenome (GOLD analysis project Ga0307515, IMG submission 194513) | Populus trichocarpa ectomycorrhiza microbial communities from riparian zone in the Pacific Northwest, United States - 17_EM | ecosystem: Host-associated > Plants > Roots > Unclassified | place...
AAGTGCAAGATCGAGGATGACCAGAAATCGAAATATGTGTAGTGTTTCTCGAAAAATGTTCTTGCAATTAAAATTCGAGAGATCCCAGATTCCAATGCATGTTCTTCATCCTTTCACCCTGATTCCAAGCATCCCAAATTGAATCTTCCCGGGCTCCTCACATCCTTCTTTCTGAAGCATGAACAGCTGCTGCTGCATATATGTCTTGTATTTTTTTTAATGTTTAATGTAGACGCGGCCCTTTAATTATCAAAAGCAAAATATGGATGTGATGGGAATGATAGGAAGATAAGAATTGGGTCTTCATTGGATTCGAATAGAGAGCTAGCTAGTCACTCACAACAAAATGCCATATCTTGAAGAAATTAAAAAGGAGAGAAAACGCATCGATCCAAGCTAACATTTCTGTTTCAAAATACCTAACTTGCTGTGTGAATTTTTCCTATTCAGCTTGAACATGTTTTCACCGAGCTTTTTGTTTTTGGTATGATCATAAGCATAAGTATAGTTACAGGACTCAATTCGAGAACAATTTAAGTCTTTGATTTATCCATGAGCCAGCAAGTCAATTCCAACTAATTATTTTTCTAAACAACATCATTTTAGTAAAATAAAATAAAATTCATACTTAGCCAATTAATTTGTATTATCAATCTATCGAGATTTATTAAAAAAAAATTAAACTAGTATTATTTGTGAACGTATCTTAAGCTTGTTAATGAGAATTTCTATAATATTTTATGTTAGATAGTTTGTTGGTAAGACTTTATGCATGTACATCGTTTTATGTTAAAGAAGAAGAAGATGAAGAAGAAGAAGAAAGAAGATCATATACCATTAACAAGGAACAAGAGTGCTGCATGAAGAAAAGAATATAACATCAGTACTGCTAGGACCCACCAAGAATTGATCCAAACTGTTCGAATAGATGGATGGTCAAGATGAGCTTGTGAATCTTTCCAGGTATCCTCATCCTAACTTGCTGCGATGCCATCCCCACATAAAAATAAAGGCAAGGTTGGACTCGTCAAACCCAATGATTTAAAATGCTTGAGACTCACATTGCTTTGCGCAGAGGGAACTACGTACTCTCTGTCTTTGAGTCTTGAATCTTGAGCTAGCAAAACAACATGTCATATTTCAAGCACACTTCTCCATCTTAACGGTTTTCTTGTCATCTGGTTTACATGTCATGTCTGAGTGTTTGTCTTTGAAAAAGAAAAGCGAAGAAAAGCAGATGGTTTCTTCGTCTAATCCTAGAAGCACAGGACTAGAAACCTACTTTAATATTGTTTATTCCATCTTTTTTCATGTCCCCCCTCTCTCCCCCTGCTATATAAGAGCCTGACATTCCCCTTCTGTTGCATTCATTCTCCAACTCATCATTCCATTTGTATCCTGTCGTCCTTGTTCGTTTCTTTACCTTTTTTTATCTCATCATCTCCATATCATTATTCAATCATCATTCCATCATGGAGGTACCTATTTCTCTTTCCCTTTTCTATATAATATCTTTTACAGGCACTAGCTAGCATATAATTAAGCCAGTTTCTTCTCTCAAATGTCACCAATATTTCTTAAAAATTAATGGCATGGAAGGCCAAGTAAAAACGGTTCAGTTTTTCATCAACCAAGGCAAAGGCCAGTAAATTAATATTTTTGGTCAGGTCTTGATCTTGTTAGCTCCCACTTGTGGAACTGCTCTTTATTAAGGCAAAGAGTTTCCTATATTCTTTTAGTTTTAGAAGTTTGTATTTATGCATGTATGACCCTTTTGCAGACTGTTGAGTTGAAGGTGGAGATGGTTGGCATACACGAGAAAAGACTGAGGAAATGCCTGTCAAAATTGAAAGGTACTCAGTTTGTCCCAGTCACTTTGATCTGTGTTTAATTATTGGTCCTAGCTAGCTAGCATGAAATCGAGCCAGTCATGAATCTAGACAACATCTAGTGTTTTCATGTGATACATTTCAATGTTTTTGATGATCCCTTGTTCAATTTTTTCTTGTTTTCAGGGATAGAGAAAGTGGAAGTGGATGTTAATAGTCAGAAAGTGGTGGTCACAGGATATGCACATAGGAACAAAATACTTAAAGCCATCAGAAGAGGAGGTCTTAAAGCTGATTTCTGGTCTCCCCAAAACGAGCTTCTCAGTGTTTATGCCAGTGCAAGTTATGGAAGCTTGGGATTCAACAACGTCAACTTCTTCTAAGACTATTTTATTTTGCTTCTTTTTCTATTAATTATTCCTTCCTCTTTTTTCTTTTTTTTTAACCCCTGAAGGGGATGATCATATACCAAGGTTGTGATTCGTGCCTGTATTTTTTTTTTCCCTTTCTGATTCCCCTTCTACCTTTTCTTTTTCAAAGGAAGTCTTACATGTTGAATGAGGATAGTATACACAGAGTGAAATAGAAGAATCCTAAATTTTGCGGAGCCATATTCTTTCCTTTTTCTTTTTCTTTTCTTCTTTTTCTATATTTTTAAGCATTTCTATTTTGCGTTGTATCTTCTTTGTTACAGTTAACTCGTCGCAATGGCATGAAATCTTGGAACCATGGAGAAGAAAATGATAGAATTATGAGTTGTGCGAAGGCTAGTTGGGTTAAATTTGAAGAAGGAATCTGTTTTGCTTGCAACCCTTTCTTTCTCTATCGCCTTCAAATTCTTGAATAATTAACTAAGAGCAGCCGCAGGACGTTCACTGAGAACGAATAGAGACTTTATTTGGTATGACAATATCATTCTGTACCATGCATCTATATTAAACAAAGTAATATTTCTCACAATTAATCTCAGAGAATTTGTTGACTTTAAATCTTGAGATTAGTATGTAGGTTAATTTATTAAATTTATCTGAATCTATCAGTTTAGAAAATAATTTTGATTGACGTGTAAATTAATCTAAAAATATCATTGAAAAAGTATTAAAGTGGTATTAATAATAACACATGAAAAATAAATATAAATGGTAAATGAATTCTTTTAATTTCTGTTGATAAGTCATCCTCAAGAGACGGCATATTGATTAAGTATTCAATTATGATAATTTCAGGGCCATTTTAAATTAAATTTTAAACTATATAAACTCAATTAAAATTGTTTACATAATCGGAGGATGGATATGTAGTTTGTCTTAAGTAGTTGATCCTTGACGGTTATGATGCTCTGTCGTGTTCCTAAGCAAGACTTTTGAAGAAACAAGAGAAAGGGAAAGAAGAAGCAGAATGCACTTCAGCCAGAATGAAGGGATAGAAGACAACACGTTCGTAGTCACTGGAGGACTAGGCTTCGTGGGCTCCTACTTATGTCTGGAGCTGGTCCGCCGAGGTGCTCGCCAGGTTCGAGCCTTTGATATCCGACCCACTTCCCCATGGTCCGTTGACCTCAAGAACCATGGAGTTCGCTGCATTCAAGGTTCCATCATCCCTTTATTTATTTCTTCCAGTCACTCATCAATCCCTTTTTTTTAAGTGTTTTTTCCCTTTCTTTTGATTATGTGCAAATCAGATATAAATTGAGAAGATCAAGCAAAGATTAATTAATTTAGAGAATAATATAGTATATATATATTTGGTTAGTCACTCTGCAATAATCTTAAGAGCATTTCCACAAATTCATCATTTATTGCTGGATTTGTATCAATAATTGTTTGAATTAGATTTTGAATCAAGCACGCGCTGATTTCGTTCTTAACTGCTAGGACAAGTTCCTGAGATTTTTGTACTTCTTGCAACCTGCTAAGCTACCAAGATTGTGATGATATAGGGGATGTTGCTCGAAAAAAAGATGTTGATAAAGCCTTACGTGGGGCCGATTGTGTTTTCCACCTTGCTTCGTATGGCATGTCGGGGAAAGAAATGCTCCAGTTTGGTCGTGTTGATGAGGTGAATATTAATGGAACTTTCTTGTTTTGGAGGCTTGTCTCGAGTTTGAGATCAGAAGGCTTGTTTATGTGAGCACATATGGTGTTGTATTCGGTGGAAAGGAGATTGTGAATGGCAATGAAAGCTTACCTTTCTTTCCTGTTGATGACCATGTTGATCCATACGGCCGTAGCAAATCAATTGCTGAACGGTTGGTTCTGAAGCACAATGCTTGTCCTTTCAAGTAAGTTAAATGTTCTTCAAGAATCCTCACTCTTGTTATGCATATCTCTATTTCGTCATTTGACAAAAGCCTCATAAGGATCTATTCTTTTCTTGTAAAGATGATGTGATAGGACTGAGTTGACATATCAGATTTTTCTTTGCTGAAGAAAAATGCTCGTGAAAATGGAGTGAGGTTGATTAGTTTTTCTTTGCTGGTAGCTTCTGACATGCTAAACTAGAAAAGGGTGATGAATCGGAACTTGAAAGGCATCAATAACTTTCATAATTACAAGTTTTCATAATAGGAAAAGAGGTATATGGGTTGTTTCTTTGCTGTATAGGAAGAACAATGGAAAATGTCTTTTTACGTGTGCGATTCGTCCTTCTGCTATATATGGGCTAGGGGAAGAAAGGCATTTTCCGAGGATTGTATCCTTTGCCAAGTTAGGCCTTCTGCCTTTCAAAATTGGTGATTCAAATGTGAAGACAGACTGGGTATATGTGGATAACCTTGTGCTTGAACTAATATTGGCAAGCATGGGGCTTTTGGATGACATTCCTAATAATGAAGGGCATCCAGTAGATGCTGGCCAGCCATGCTTTATATCTGATGGTAATAACCAAACCATTGGCTTCAAAGCAAACCTCTTTACGATTTAATAGAACTATTGGCAATTCTTGAGACTCTTTCCAGTCCTGAATGTGAGATAATTGTCTTCAAAAGATTGCTTGGTTTTTACAGTGGTAATGGAGGGATTGAGGATCTAACCTGCTACTCTTTCAGGGTCTCCGATCAGCACTTTTGAATTCCTCCAGCCACTGCTTAGAAGTCTGGATTATGACCAACCAAAGGCCAGTTTGTCTGTCCCTCGTGCTCTTATGCTGGGAAGGATTTTCTGGGCAATCTATACCGTATTATACCCGTGGTTGAATCGATGGTGGCTTCCTCAGCCACTGATCCTTCCTGCTGAAGTGTACAAGGTAGTTTCAAAATATCATATTTTTCTGCTTGACATCCATGCCTGAAAATCATGTCGCTGCAAATCATGCATGAATGTTTCGGCAGCATTCTTACTTTCTTCATCTTACAATTCAAGAAAAATAATAAATAAAAAAAATTTGATGTGCCTATTTCTAATATCGTAATCACTGTATTACTGAATCTAATGTATTTCAAGCAGGTTGGTGTCACCCACTACTTCTCTTTCCTGAAAGCCAGGCAGGAGCCTGGCTATGTTCCAATGGCGAGTCCTCGAGAGGGCATGGCTGCAACTATCTCATACTGGCGGGAGCAGAAGAGGAAGACTTTGGATGGACCTACTATATATGCAAGGTTGTTTGTTGTGATCGGAATAACTTCCGTGTTCAGTGCTGCTTACTTGCCAGACATAGTACCACCAGTGTCATTTCTCAGAGCCACAAGCCTTATCCTCTTCCGATCAATGTGGGTTGTGAGAACAATATTTCTTTTAGCCATGGCCGCACATATTGGTGAGGCTGTTTATGCATGGAATCTTGCAAGGAGGGTGGATCCTGCTAATGCAAGAGCATGGTTTTGGCAAACATTAGTGTTCGGAATCCGTTCATTGCGTTTTCTGTTGAAGAGAGCCAGGAGTCAGGCCACGTTGTAAAACACCTTCCTGTTTCCCTGATGGAGAACAATAGAGAGCAAGCAAGCTTGGCAGTTGGATTTTAAAGCTTCAACTAGTGAGCTCAAAATTTGACTGGTCTCAATACTGATTGATTCATTTAAACTTGGGAATAAGCGCCTAAGCACTTTAAAACTCAAACCGACTCTCCTTTAGCAGGCGATTCAGGCATTAGACAGCCGTGATGATTTGCATAAAATGTGATGTTTGTTGATTCCACTACCCCATAAACACCATGCCTTCAGAGGTAGCCATGACCTTTTTAGATACAGTTCAAATAAACCCCAGTACATGATGTTCCCCACCTGCACTTCTCACATTTAGTTTATAAAAATCCCAGTACAGTACACGACTGCTAGTTGAAACATGATTCATGAATCCAATTCGTGTTCCACATGGATGGGAGATGGAGATTTCTGTCTTGCGAGGATACTCTGTATTTTTATTTTTTTTTGTTACAAATTTGTTTTTATATCTATGTTTATGTTTCTGCAACTAAAAACGCTATGTTTTCTGTATATATCCTGAGACATTAACCAAACAAAACCATGGCTCCGTTTGGGAACTGAAGAAAGCAGCTGCCAAAAATATAAAAAGTTATGCCAGACGGCCGATCTAAAACCTAAACAGGTTCATATTGAAGAAAATATTGAGATCGAAACCCAAATTTATCCGGGTCATTTCAATAAAAACCAGTTAAAAACTTGTTAATTCTTTTAAAAAAGATCTGGTTAACTCAGATCTACTCCATATCTCGAGCCTTGTAGGAAGTCGTCTCCGGCCAAATTTTAAAAATATGTTCTATAACTCAAAAAATTAAAGGTAGATTCACCAGTAATTTCTCACCTTGACCACACCCTAATTAATAGAAAAAAACAAGTCTCTGGTTGTTAATGTTAGGTCCCGATTTTCCATGACCTCCTTTCCTTTCCAGCGCATCTTATGAACAAACAACTTATTGATGCATAATTTTTATCTTTTTTTTCTTAGCCATTGTATTTGATTTGTATGTTTATTCATCTACAATAAAATATATTCTTAAATGAATTTATATATTAGTCAAAACTAGTTTTTTTTTAGATGATCTTATAAATACACCTTTTTCATCATCTTATGTTTATAAAAAATAATATTTTCTTATAAATTTAAAATTTAAATCTAAGAAATTAAGAGATAACGCATCTTCTTACCCAATAAATCATTTCTTTAAATTAATTTTATATGTATCAAAAACAAAAACAAAAAAAGATTATGAATTATACATATTCTTAAAAAAAAAAATAGAGGATAAAGAATTAAGTATTTTTCTCATTTACGAGTTGTACCAAACTCCAGGTTACCAGAGATATATATAATTATTAATTTTAAAGTTTGTAAAATTAATTAAGGAACATGTACTTATATTAATATTAATAATAATAAAAAAAAAGTATAGAAGGTTAAACTTTATTCTGCTAATAAAAATAGCAGGAAAGATTTTCTCTTTTTTTACCCTTCTCGAGAGAGCAAGAAAAGGAACCAAAACGGAAAGCAAAATGCACTTGAGCGAGAATGAAGGGATAGAGGCCAACACCTTTGTAGTCACAGGTGGATTGGGTTTCGTGGGTTCCGCCTTATGTCTGGAGCTGGTCCGTCGAGGTGCTCGCCAAGTCCGAGCCTTTGATCTCCGACTCACTTCTCCTTGGTCTGATGATCTCAAGAATCATGGGGTTCGACTCATTCAAGGTTATCTTTTCTTTTTTTCTCTTTCTTTATTACTGTATCAATTTCCTATTTATTTCTTAAATCTATTTCTTTTGTATGGAATAAGAATGTGCTGATCAATTCATCATGTAGTTGACTTACTGCAGTAAATTCTAAGACCATTTCCATGAATTCAAAAACACATCTTGTTTTTGGGTTTCTCTGCTTTTGTTTCTTCACTTTATAAATTCTTTCATTATCTGGTGATGATTATGGTTTGAATTGGATTTTTATTTTTTTTCGTTGGAAGAATTTGTCGTTCACTGCTAGTTAATGTAGATTATTGGCTTAAGCTACTAAGACTGTGATGATATAGGGGATCTTACTCGAAAAAAAGATGTTGATAAAGCCTTACGTGGGGCCGATTGTGTTTTCCACCTTGCTTCGTATGGCATGTCGGGGAAAGAAATGCTCCAGTTTGGTCGGGTTGATGAGGTGAATATTAGTGGAACTTGTCTTGTTTTGGAGGCTTGTCTCGAGTTTGAGATCAGAAGGCTTGTTTATGTGAGCACATATAATGTTGTATTCGGTGGAAAGGAGATTGTGAATGGCAATGAAAGCTTACCTTACTTCCCTATTGATGACCATGTTGATTCGTATGGGCGGAGCAAATCGATTGCTGAACAGTTGATTTTAAAGCACAATGGCCGACCTTTTAAGTAAGTAATCTCTTGCAAGAAAGCTTACTCTGTTGCTCTCTAAATTACTTAGTGTGTGATTCTAAGTTTATCCTGGGTAATATATTGCCTAGTACCTTGTAAAGATTTATTCTTCTTTTTTTTGTATAGATGATAGACTTGGTGTGAATCATGAACTGACATAGCAGTCAGATTTTTCTTGAATTTTGAATGTAATTGGTCTTGAAAATGAATGAACTTAATTAGTTTTGCTTTATTGATAGCATCTGACAATGTTGAACTAGAAAAGGGGATAGGTTGGAAGGCATGCAATCATATTTTCATAATAGGAAGAGTTATATGCTTTGTTTCTTCGCTGTATAGGAAGAACAATGGAAAACGTCTTTACACGTGTGCAATTCGTCCCGCTGCTATATATGGGCCAGGTGAAGAAAGGCATTTTCCGAGGATTGTATCCTTTGCCAAGCTAGGTCTTCTGCCTTTCAAAATTGGTGATTCAAATGTGAAGACAGACTGGGTATATGTGGATAACCTTGTGCTTGCAATAATATTGGCAAGCATGGGGCTTTTGGATGACATTCCCAAAAAAGGAGGGCATCCAGTTGCTGCTGGCCAGCCATACTTTATATCTGATGGTAATGACCCAAATCATTTCCTTTCATAACATTCTTGTTTACAAATTTAATACAACAATAACAATCCAATTTTTTTTTTCTTAAAGACTTTCTATTCCCAAATATTAGTTGGCAATATGGGATGAATGTTTTTGATATAGGATCATGCTCACCATGGAAAAGAGGAAGTATTTAACCTGCTACTTTTACAGGGTCTCCAATCAACAGTTTTGAATTCCTGCGGCCTCTGCTTAGAAGCCTGGATTATGACCTACCAAAGGCTGCTTTATCTGTCTCTCATGCTCTTTTTCTGGGAAGGATGTTCTCTGCTATCTATACAGTCTTGTACCCATGGTTGAATCGGTGGTGGCTTCCTCAACCGCTCATCCTTCCTGCTGAAGTATACAAGGTTGTTTCAAAATATCATATTTTTGTCCTTGACAGTGATTGACCTATTCATCTCTAGTAGTCTGGCGGCATGCCTGGAACTCAAGTCAAATGCACTGCAAATTATACACATGTTTCTTATTTTTTTCATCTGGCATAGAAAATGATTCTCCTTTTCTTTCTACTTTGTACAAACGTAAATGGCTTTACTCTTTTTCTATGAAAATGATGAATTTGATTGATATGCCTACTGCTAATTTTGCAATCACTATATTTTCAAGCAGGTTGGCGTGACCCACTACTTCTCATTCCTAAAAGCCAAGGAGGAGCTTGGCTATGTTCCAATGGTTAGTCCTCGGGAGGGCATGGCTGCAACTATCTCATACTGGCAGGAAAGGAAAAGGAAAGCTTTGGATGGTCCTAACATATATGCATGGCTCTTTGTTGTGGTTGGAATGATTTCATTGTTCGGTGTTGCTTACTTGCCAGACATAGGACCAGTGCCGCTTTTAAGAGCTATATCCCTTTTCTTCTTTCGGTCTATGTGGGTGATAAGGGCAGTTTTTGTTTTATCTATGGCAGCACATCTTGGCGAGGGTCTATATGCATGGCATCTGGCAAAAATGGTGGATCCTGCAAATGCAAGAGCATGGTTTTGGCAGACATTTGCGCTCGGGTTCTTTTCATTGCGTTTTCTGTTGAAGAGAGCCAAGAGTTAAAATCTGGGCTTTAACCAATGTTCTCCTGTACTGTTTGATCATTGTAAAACACCTCTTTTCCCATTGGTGGGAAGCAGTAGTGCTCAAGCTTTGAGATGTTAAGACTAGGCCTATTAGTTCGTTTTGGAGCTTCAACCGTTTATCTAATATTCGACTAATTTCCATTTTGATTTGCTTAAGCTGGAAAATAAGCTCATAAGCAAGCCAATCTCAAACTGATTCGCCTTCCTCTGTTGAGTCAAGCTTGAACTTGCTACCAAAGATGCGACCTTTTGCAGAGCCACAGTGGATCCAAATCCAAATTCCCGTTTCATAGACTTGTGGTGCTTGGAGCCATTGTTTTCTTTTATTTATTAGATGGACTTAACTGAGCTATATGCTTTGTGTGACTGTGTGCAGTCATGTGCCTATTGACAGGAAAACGACCAGAACTACAACTAGAATGAAAAATAGCACGGGGGGAAAATTCATGGGCATGAAGATTGAAGAACATAAGAACACAATCCTGAATTAAAACGAGCACCTTTAAGGCCTTGATCAGCAGGTAAACAAGGATTAATATCTATTGCATATGAGCTCCGATAACAGCAGCAAGAAATGGCCTACTACTAGTAAGTCAATACAAGTCAAGCTAATCATCTCAATCTAAAGCTTTCTCAAAGCACGAACATTTCTTAGACTTCACACAACCTCAGGAATGGAAACGCCTCGCTACCTCATTGGCACTATCCAGCAAGCAGTGCTGCTATGCAAGAAAACATTCTCTAGTCTTATTTAACTAACAGTTGACTTAAAATACAAATGGGACTCCGAACCTCTTTAGAGTCCACGCGTACTACTACACTAATTAGTCAAAAAGCGAAAAGGATTTATTTCCATGGCATGTTTGATATGCCTTGTGGGTTGTTATTGCAGGCTCCAGTACTCTGGTTCAGTGGACTACCAGGCCCACCTGACGATTCACTGAGAGTCCCACGTGACGGTGGGCTGCTCACCCCAGTCGATCCACCAGTTGGGGGAAGCTTTGATGTTGCAGATGAAGGTTCCATGTGGTTTGCTGACTTTGATACCTTGCGACCATCTGCAATGAAACTACTCACAACTACCTGCAATGAAATAGATGGCTCAATATCATTAGCCGGTAGACTCACTAATGCTGAGTAAAAGAACGGTAAGAAAAGCAGAATTCAAGCAGTATCAATTAGCTCAAGTATGTGCTAACGTGATATAAAAGATATGACAGCATGTGAAATTCTGATGATAATAATATCATGAAATGCACTTCTATCGCATGCAACTTTTATTACAAGACCAAATATTTTTGGAGGTAAAGACAGACTGCTTAAAACTACAGTGAAATTGTCTTCACAGATTTCAGCCTGTACCTGTACTGGGGCTGCAGCCATTAGAAGACCAGCCACACTACCACCTAGCACCCGACCATCTGGGCCAGACAAACACACGCTTAGACCTCCAGTCCTGCTCCTTTGACCCCCATTTTCTGATGGCAGATATGAACCAGAAAGTGCCAGAATTTCAAATCTTCCCTGAATTGAGAAGGAGCAAAATTTTTTGAAAAGAAACAATGAGTGAAGACTGTGGTCAGAGGTGGACCGGACCACAATCAGCAAGGACAGAATTGCCTCCAGTGCACAACTGAAACACAGTGTTCATGGAAATATATAAAAGCTATTAACAAGTTGGGAAAAGGTGACCGAAAAATCTAATGAAAGGAAGCCCTCATGAACATGAATCCTCTACTTTCATGAATATTAATCAGCAAAAGTAACATTAACAAGTGGGCAAGAATTTGACACCACAAAGCTGATTCTTCAACAGCTAACAACTCAGACATGGTTTTATATATACCTCCCGACAGAGATTCGAAATGGTTAAAATCCTTATTGACATTTGCAGATTTTAGTGTTCAACTTTATAAGAAGATGAGAAATTTTTTAAAGGATTTTATTAAATTCTTGGACATTTTCTGTTTCCAGAAAAATTTATGCGATGTCACTCACCTCATAAGTTACAGTTCCTCCAGATGTGGCCTGTTGGCGAAGAGTCACATTGGATATGGCACCATTTGCTGACAAGATACAAACAGCCCTTGGACCATGCTGAGAAAATGACATAATCTTCGACGATACATCCTTAAAGGAAATAAAATAAAAGTCAACCACCAATTACAAGATAAACTATGTGCTAATAATCATAAGTTTAACAACAAAATAATACCAAAACAACAAGTTGGAAAGAAAAGCAAACTGTTTTCTACGAGGAAAGAAATACTACGAAAGCTGAAGTATCAACGACATGAGTTATGATTAAGATATCAGAAACACGATCATTTGACATATAAGCAATCTTAAGAAGTTCAGCACTTTCCAAATCCTCACCTCTCATATCAATGGCACAAGGACGATAAACAATCTCATATCAGTAGCACTTATTCACCATATATCTCACCCACTAAAGCAATTTGATTGCCTTAAAAGTCACTAATTACCAACAAAACATGAACGATCATTATGGAACTAGTTTGAATTACCTTCCCCTAAAGCTGTCCACTTTAAGTAGTTCACCATTTTCCTTCTAAGCTACGTACTTGCAGTCTATGCATTGATTGATCAACTACCAAAAGAACTTCTAAGTACTGGGATACACAATTATTATTATATTCAAATTTATAAGCATGCCAGCATTTCTTCTCTCATTCTTTGGCCTTCGGGGTAGAACAGGTCGATTTTCCTAATATAACATCACGATGTTTCTTAGGTCATATAAAATTTGTCACCCTCCATAGTGACTCAGGAACACAAGAAAACCGATGCCGGGACTGAGTAAAGTAACCAGCTTTCGGAGGTAAAAAATCAAAAGATGGGCAAGCAATCCATGCTTCAATCATCAAAGTTAAGTTAATCGCCAACTGATATGGATATGCCAAATAATATTACGGTAATGCCTTGGAAAAAAAAAAAAAAGGATTACAGTGATCATGGTGATGAGTTGCAAACAACAACTAAGATTTACCTGCCAGAAGCAGAAAGAGTTAAAAATGGAAAAGAAAAGAAAGTTATAATATAAAGGAAAAATGGAAACCTCCCCAGCTTTCACAGTGATCACATGTGGCGTGAATCCAATCCCAGCTGATCCTGCAAAAAGAAACACATGGATATACAGAAATTATTCGTGTAAATACAGCAAGAAATATACAAAATAAAAATATTGAGAATTTTAAACATAAGCCCCCCACCCCAGAAAAAAATAATACAAAAGAATCATGCAGGCTGGAGGCATTCGGCAATCAGCATCGAACAAGTTTTTTTTATTCTCTGAGATGATATAGCATGAAGCTGCATCATCTTTTTGGTTAAGTTTCATACGTGTGTGTGTGTGTGTGTTGCATGAGACTGGATTTTATAGGAATTTGATTGGTCTTATTCAATTAAAAATTCAACACCGATATTTTTATAGGAAAATAATAAATTTATTTTCATTCAAAAAATTCAAAAAGGGGCATAATAGTAATTTTTGGAAATAAGAATCCCATGTCAGATTAGCCCTTTTGTATTTTACACCCCCGGTAGCCAGTAGCCACAGTTCAATATTCTTTTTTCTTTACTTGTTGCATCTCAGCAACAGCAAAACCAACAACTATTCTATCTCATGTCCTGTGTGCCTCACAACTCTACCACACGCTCCTCCTCCTCCTCCGCCGCCGCCGACTGTAACTTGTTACCTCTATAAAACATTCATTCCGACCGCCCCACGTCACTGACACTTGTATTGACACCGCCCATATTTCATAATTTTCAATTTTTCATAATAATGAAAAGAAAAACAAATTGATTTTTATAAAAAAAAAAAATCGATAAATATAATAAAATATAAATTAACAAACTATATATATGTGTGCATATGTATGTGAGCATATATAGACCCACAAATAGATGGGTCATTGGTCGTTACCGAGAGCATCAAGTTGCTGTTTTTTGCTAGAACCAGGAGCTCTGCCTCTGGCTTTCTTTACCCCAGTAGGCGACACTGATCCTCCGAGAGCAACAGCAGGACCAGCGACACCAACATCAGACCCAGGAGATGGAGTTGGAACAAGAGGCTGAACCTGAGCCTGAGCCTGTGCTGGAGGAGAAGAGAGACCAGAACTTGTTAGTGGGGTTACAGCAACAGACTGAGGTGCAGACGCAATAGCCAATGCCATAGTGCCATCTGGCCCATACTTCCTTGGTCTACCTCTCTTTCTTTTCATTGGATCTCCTCCACTCCCTCCTACATTAATCCAGTGAGGAGATACCGAGGCCCCAACAGCCGATCCTTCCACCCCACCAGGCTGATAGGTAGGTGACGCCGCCGTAGTGGTAGTAGCGGTGGTTATCGGTTTGTAAACAGCAGCACCGTCAGCACTGAAGGCTAAACGCATGTTTTGTATGACCGGCTGTGACGGTACCTCAGTTTTATGTTGCAGTCCTGTCACACTAAAAGGGTCTCTGCTTGTCATCACCCCTGTCTCCGACCCCGACATCTTCAGGTCTACTAAATTTTCAGACAACCTCTGTCCTAAAAAAAATCACTTTCAGATCACTAAAAAAAACCTCAAGATTCACACTCTTTAAATTTCAAAAATTTATTGCTCCCGACTGAACCGTGCAAGAGAGGAGCAAGGGAGGGTTTTTTTTTTTCTTCTTGTAGCAAGAGATCATTAATTTGTCTTAAATTGTAAGAAAAAAAATAAAAAATAAAAACTAAACTGGAAACAGAAGAATCCGCGTAAATCTAGGGGACATAAATCTAGACAAGAATCTAGTAAACCCATAAGAGAAAAAAATAATAACAACTGTTAAAACAGAAAATAGGAATCCTTTTCTGCGAAGAAAATCTGAAAAGGAAAATATTTTGCGTAAAGGAAGGAAAGAATTTCGTCATAACTTTTAATTATTTTTTAAATTAAAAAGAAAAATAGGAAAACAAGAGAAATAAAATAAAATAAAATAGACTTACCGATAAATTAGGAGAAAGTAAAAGAGAAGGAATTCACAGGGGGTGGAGGAAATGAAGAGCTGCAAGGGGTATTTCTCAGAGAAATGTGAGAAATCTGAATATTAAGTTAATAATTTAATTCAAACACTCTTTTTTATTATTATTATTAAATAATCTTTTTGGGGGGTTTTCCCTTTCTCATGCCTTTCCCTTACGGTGAGAAAGAGAGAGAGAGAGAACTTTATTATTATTTTATATATATATATATATATATATAAAAGACAGGTAAAAACTAAAAAGTAGGCCTAAATTTGCTTCCGTGATTATTATTTTATTGTATTTAGTGCAGCCCTCCCTCTTTTTCAAGATTAGCCTGTGCTCTGAGTCTGGAGTGTTAAATTGATGTACACGCATCCACGTGTCGATCAGGATTTAAAAGAAATCCATAGTTTTGCATGTAAGTCAATTCCTAGCGAGTACTAGGTTCATTCCTACTCGAGGAATGTTATGGTATGGAAGTTATGACAATTTTGCATCAATTGCCTTTATATATTATCTTGAAATCATAATGTATAAGATTTAATTATTGTTATTTGGACATTTGTACAATTGGATGGATCGGTGGTTAGTCTATTCTCCTTCTCTTTTAAGTCCTTACAAGAAATTCCACTTGTGCGTGTTAAAACTGGTAGCTGGACCCGAAACCTTGTTTCACAGTAAATAAAAAGAGTAGGTTGATTTTGTGACTTTTAAATTTGATTAAAAACTTATTGATTTTTTTAAAAATAATAAAATAAAAAAGAATAACCCTCCTAACAAAGAATCTTAACCTTGTGTTGATTCGATACCAGGTTAAGTTTAATGATTGTGATGGGAAGGCTTGACAGTTTTACAATACTGAGGGAGGTGGCGAGGTTGTCGGTCCATCAACTAAAATTAAACTGTATTTTTTTAAGCTTTTGGTTTGAATTTACTTAATTCTTATACCAAGTGATCAGTGGCCTTAATTTTAATTTTGGCCCTTAAAAGTTACAAATAAAAGGTTCCACGACTTAATTTATCCACCCTAATTAATGCTTAGTAAAAATAAGTATAATTAAATGATGTTATTTGATTTGAATATGCTTTTTTTCTTAGTTTATATATATATATATATATAGAGGAGAGGTAACCTTTTGGTGGGTGAAAGAGTTATGGCAAGCTAAATAAGGAAATATCTTTCTAGCATAACTTAATTAATATAATCGGAAGGTTTTACTTATTATCATTGATATGTTTACGTAATTGAATAGAATCCTAATCTGCAATTTAATATTGCTGATAATTAAAATTAATACCTTCTTGAGAAAATTAACATTAAAGATAGATCTTAAGTCAATGATAAAGTTATTAAATATGACCCTACTCAAAAACCTATATCATGAGTTTTAATCAAGTTAATTAGATAAATTATAATTTAATTTAATTTAATTGATGCTTTGAATTGATGGATCATCAAGTTGACTTGAATGTTGAGTTAATGATACTAGTGATGATGATGAAAAATTATTCATCAAAATGAAAATAAAAATAAAATAAAATAAGAAGACAAATTGAGAATGGATGCTAATGTTATCTTAGATCCTCAGCAAGGGTCTTTTTCTTTAATCCTTCTGCCAAAGAAGAAGAAATATGTATGTAGAAAAGATAAAGTTTGAGGTGTTTTGGATAGGTAATTAATTAGAATTTTGGACCGCAGCTCTCATCGATCTGGTTAGTAAAAAAAAAAAAAGATTAAAATGGAATCTCAGGGACTTACAAAAAGACACAAGAAAAAGACAGATATTTTATTATTATTATTATTAAAGAATAATTCTCCATTTCCTTTCTTGAATTTTAGCTAGCACACTGGGAGTATTTTGTTTGTGGATAGACTAGTAGAGTTGTGCAATGATTTTCACGCAATCATTTGTCAAGAATAATCAAACATTAACTCAATCATTTCAAAACCCAAATCAAGATTTTTCATTAGTAATTACGATGAAAAGCATGGTTTTGAAACCTATATCCATAATCACTTCATGTTTCATAACTCTTTGTACGCTCAAGTTAGAGTCTCCAAAAGGTTTTATTTTTTATTTTTTTTTAAATATTCACATCAGTTTTTTTTTTAATTTTGTTCCTAATATACATATAATTAATTTTATCACTTTTATTAATTTCTATTAAATCAATTCATATAATATGTATTTATAAAAAAAATCATATTGTATATATTTTATAAAAAAAAAAATAACCAAGTACTATTAACCGAAGTACAACAGTAATTAGTAGTGGTGATTTTTCGTTATGGTGTTCTTACGTTAATGTTTATACTTGATTTTTTGTATTTTTTTTTTTAGCATTTATTCTAATTAAAGGAAATATATAACTGCTGAATTTCAAATGTGGCAGAGGGCTTTCGTGTTTATACCGATGATGTGAACAAGTTTAAGATATCTATTCCCCAGCCACGGTACATTGCTTCTGAATCTTTTGATCTCTGTATATACAAGTAGCAGGTGATGTAAAAACTCAGGAATGGTGTCGGGGTTACTAAATTTAAGTTCTTTTTTACAATATTATTGCAGTTTGTCGATGAAGAATCGGTGAAATTTGGCACCGAGATCCGGAAGGTGTGTGAAAACTATTTGGTTTTGCAGGCTGTTTCATCCTTCAGGTTCATTTGATGACATGAACTACCTGTAAACCAGGTATCATTCTTTCATTTTCTTCTTTGGCGTCCATGTGTTAAAAATTCTTGAGTTATCACATTCGATTCGCATGAATCTGCGACTCGCGAAGAGAGCTTCTTAAAGAAGCACCATGTTAGATTGGTTATGGACTCACAGCAAAGACAACTTTTGTTGAGGTCAAAGAAAGAAGATTGAATCACTGTTTTTTGTTTTTCAACTTCAATTATCAAATAAATATAAAGGGTATGTATGTAGGTATAGATGTGGAGTTCAAGATTTTACCTTGAAAACAACAGTGTAGTAGAAATCCCTTTGCTTTGCTAAAAATGGAATTCAAAATTCAGCTTATTCCACAAATCCTTTAAGCACAAAAGCCCTTTCATCAACAAAAGTTTTGTATAATTGAAGATAATTGTGCTAACATTCGCTCACTTATGGAAGGTGTAAGAACTGGTCTCATTGGTAGAGCAAACCATGCCTTCCAATCAGGCCAATGAAGATGGCCACTTAATGGTAAACTAATTAATAAGAGAGTTTATCGGACTCAGATTACCAAATCTTAAGAGACGCGATTTCAGAATCTATGTAATTGGCAAAAGAAATATGGTACTGGATGACAAGCATCAAGAAGCATCTTGCAGGCTATAAGGATGTCCATAGCTACGGAGCTGCAGTGATGGATCTTTCAATTCGCTGGAGTTCTTTTGCTACTTCTATCATTAGTGGCCTATCTTCTCCTGAATTATTGATGCATCTCAAGGCTAGTTCAATGGATGCTTCCAGTTGTTGCTGATCAATTGCTTCTCCCCCGTTTCCCCTAATCATAGGACCGACAGCTTCATTTACCCGATCCTGTTCAACCAAGTCTTTCACATAATCTTTCAGATAGATTTCCTCTTGCAATGCTCTTCGTCCAGTAAGAAGTAAGAGCAGAAGCGCCCCAAAGCTGTAGACATCAGTCTTCTCTGTAACAAAACCAGTTAGACAATGAACAGGGTCCACGAAAAATAAAGTCCCTGCAATCAGATCTTCGACTTGTGATTCCCCTTCTGGGATTGATATGGAGAGAGAGAAATTAGAGAGTTTGGCATCATAATTCTGGCCGAGGAAGATATTTCGAGGCTTTATGTCTCTGTGGATGGTTGGCCTGGG
>Ga0307515_10009585_pt1 | contig 18703 bp, 15 predicted proteins | sample 17_EM_MG_FD_194513 | JGI IMG/M metagenome (GOLD analysis project Ga0307515, IMG submission 194513) | Populus trichocarpa ectomycorrhiza microbial communities from riparian zone in the Pacific Northwest, United States - 17_EM | ecosystem: Host-associated > Plants > Roots > Unclassified | place...
AAACACGCTTTGGTTTTTAAAATAGATTAATTAAGTGATAATTGCCAATCTTAAATAACGCATCTCATAATGGAATTAAAAGAAAACAGCCTTAATTTAGAATATTGTAGAGCAAGTATGAGCAAGAGATTTGTCAACTATCTCATAGACTCAATTGTGGTTTTTATATTCTTGTTTTTGATGGGTTTTATGCTTGAACTTATATCTCCAGGTCTTATATCAGAATCAAATATCTGGGGTTTTTCAGAGCGAATAATTGGTATGGTATTTTATGGAATTGTAATGTCTTTTACTGAAATTGCTTCTCAAGGTAAATCTATAGGTAAATTAATTACAGGAACAAGGGTAATTGACGAAAATGGTTTAAGTTTAAGTATTGGAAAAGCTATAATCAGGAACTTTATTAGAGCGATTCCTTTTGATGCATTTAGTGCATTTGGAAATCCTTGTAAGCCTTGGCATGATAGCTGGTCACATACCATGGTAGTTGATGAAAAACTATTGGCTCTTCAAGTAAAAAAGGATGTTTTTTTCACAGAACTTAAAAATCAAACGCAATAATCTTTTTGTCCTGCAACATTCTATCTACAAATTTTTGATGGTTTTTAGGGCTGCCAACTGCTGTCCAGCTGCCGCTGATAATGCCGTTTGCTAACTCTTGTTTGCCTCTGCTTAGTTTTAGTTTCGAGTTTCTAATGTATTCTTCATAATCATCTAAACTTTCGTTTTCATATCTTTTTACAATGCGATAAGTTCTTTTGGTAAAACGACGTTCTACAAAATTTTCTACATAAGGAAATATCAATAAAGCCAGTAAAACAACCAATGTTACACCGAAGGCTTGTTCGTAATAATCGCTTCCAACAGCCATTCCGATAGCGGCAACAATCCATATTACACAAGCGGTAGTTAAGCCCTTAACTTGATTATCTTCTTTAAAAATAACACCAGCGCCTAAAAAACCAATTCCGGTTACAATGTTTGAAGCAATTCTATCTTGGCTATTTAAACCAATCTTAACCGATAAAATGGTAAACAGTGTTGAACCTAAACCAATCATGATCATTGTTTTTAGTCCGGCTTGTTTACTCCTAAATTCACGTTCTAAACCAATTAATCCGCAAAGCAATGTTGCTATTAAAAATTTGTTGACTTCGCTTTGCGTAAGGAAATGACTGTTTTGTAAAATGTTATCCATAAATAGTAAAACTCGAATTGAAACAAGTTCGAAATTAATATTTAAATAACGTGTAGCTTGGGTGTAAAGTTTTAAGGATATATTAAATAGTGGTGGATTGAAAATCCACAGATAGTAGATTCGAGATTTACAATCTCGAATAGCGGGCTAATCATTGTTTTTTATTTCTTTTGAAAACCACAAAAATCACAAGACCGATAACAAAAGGAAGTAAGGAAAATATTGTAATTAAAGTTATTTCTAAGGTTGTGAATGTAACCATTTACTTCTTTATAATTATATTTTTAAACCCTCAGCAACCCACGAAAGCCTCTTGCCGCATAATAAGATTCGGCGCCATTATGGTAAACAAAAACAGTATCATAACGTCTATCAGCGAAAAGCGCACCTTTGAGTTTTCTAATAGCTGGAGGAGTTACTATCCAACTCGATGTTTTTAAATCGAAATTTCCAAGTCGTTGCAATGTTCTATATTGCTCTTCTGTTAAAAGGTCAATGCCCATATCTGCAGCCATATTTATGGCGCTATTTTCAGGTTTATGTTCTTTCCTTGCTTCTAAAGCTTCGTGGTCGTAACAAATGCTCCTGCGACCTTTAGGGCTTTCTGCTGAGCAATCATAGAAAATATATTCGTTAGTTTTTTCATCATAACCTACAACATCTGGTTCGCCACCAGTAGTTTCCATTTCATCTAACGACCACATTTTTTCAGGATTAGCATCTAACTTAACTTGTACCTTATCCCACACAAGATTCTTGTGCCGATTGATGTTTTGCTCAAAGCGAGCTTTTAATATGCTGATTAATTCTATATGTTGCTCTGGTGATAATGTCTTTTTCATGATATTGTTGCTTCTTTTTCTATATAAATAATTAATCATCTAATCCTTTGCCCTCAAGTATTCTTAATAGGCATTTCTCAACTCTCGATTCTCGGGTTTTTGCTTGTTTAGGTTGAGAAAAATGTAATAAATATGCTCTTTGCCTGCCTGGTGTTAATGCCTCAAAAGCAATTTTTAGAGCTGGTATTTCTATTAGTTTATGTTGAAATTCTGTTGCTATTTCAAAGTCATTAGTGCTTTTCAAAGGAACTTTTAATCCAGCTTTTTCTACCTCAATGGCTTCAAAAATATAGGCTTTCAAGGTAGCTTGCAGTTCCATTATTTCTAGAAGCTTGGTAAACCTGGCCTGCCGAGCTACTTGAACATTTGCCGTTTGTTGGATTAGGATGCCTTTGCTATCTTTTAGTAACACACCTTTAAAAAATAGGAATGCACAATATTCCTTAAACTCATGTATTAACACAATGTTATTGTTCTGGAACGTGTAATAAGGACAGCCCCATTTCAATTCTTCAGTAAGTCCGCAATCGAGAGCAATAGTTCTTAATTGTATTAATTCTTGCTGCCACTTAGCTTTATTGAAGAAGAAATCAACCTTAGGATTCATATTCTTTTTATTGATTAAACTGAAATGGTTTTTCTATCAGCAGGTCTGAAATACCAAGATACTAAAATCAAGATTAACAATAATGTAGGCCCGAAAAAATCTTTAACGGTATCTCCAACTGCTAGATGAGAAAAGATAGCGCCAGACATGGCAAAGAAAAAACCAGCATAAGTCCATTCTTTTAATAAAGGGAATTTTGGGATAAGCAAGGCTATAACACCAAAAATTTTCCAAATACCCAACAGAGTCAGAAAATACAATGGATAACCTAAATGAGCCATCATAACTGTCTCTTCTTTCATTTTAATTAATTGTACAATTCCGGTTGATAACATTCCTAGTGCAAGCCAGATTGTAGCTATCCAATAGATAATTTTATTTCTCTTTGTCATGGTTTTTAATTTTTAGTTTATGCCACGAAGGCACAAAGACTCTAAGTTTCTGTTGTCGAATTTAATTTTTAGTTTATGCCACGAAGACACTAAGTCTCTAAATTTTTATGAAGTTTAATTTTTAAATATGCCACAAAGACACTAAGGCTCTAAGTCTTTGTTGGGACGGTTACTTTCTAATTACTAAAGTTTTTCTTTGTGTCTTAGTACATTAGTGGCAGATTTATTTTAATTTCTAAATCTTCTTATTCCGTTTTTGATCAATGGTACATTAAAATTGATTAGATAACCAAGGTTTAAATTGGTGAGTTTTAAATGGCTGATGACCTGAGCATCCCAAACTGCATTTACCAAATCAACGGCTTTCAATTCTACAATCACTAAATCATTTACAAGTAAATCCAGTCGTAACCCTTCATCAAACTGGATATTATCATAAATGATAGGGATATCAATCTGGCGCTTTACATCGAATCCTATCTTTCTGAGTTCATGAGCCATACAAACTTCATAGACTTTTTCTAGTAAACCAGGGCCAAGTTCCTTATGTATTTGATAAGCGGCGTTAACAATAGCCTTACCAATTTCTTCCTCTTGTTGTGAAAGTTCTTTGTATGTATTCATTTGATAGATTTTTATTGTTTTTTGTTGCCATAAAGGCACCAAGGCTCTAAGTTTTGAGATAGTTTCTTTATTAAATATGCCACAAAGGCTCTAAGTTTTTATTGGTAAGTTTAATTTATTCCATATTATTAAATCTCAAAGATTTCAATTGTGTCTTAGTGTCTTCGTGGCTAATCTAATTTAGTCTATTAATTTTTCATTTGTGTCTTAGTGTCTTTGTGGCTAACTTATTCTACTTGTAAATTTCCTGTAAGCAATTATGCGCCATGTTTAAACCTTGAGCAAATGGTAGAGCAAGTATTTGGTTTCTAAACTCAACTGATTTGTAGATGATATGTATGGTAAGTTTGCTCGTATTTTCGGTGATTTTTTTGAACTCTAAAAACTCTAATTGAACGGGGAATGGGGTATTCTCCATTTCAAAGGTGCGAGTGATTTTTTGGTTAGGAATAAATTCATGTATTACGCCATTAGCTCTAAATACTACAATTCCTTGAGGGTTTGATGTTTCAAATTGCCAAGCCCCATATTTCTTGTTTTCTAGTTTTAGCACTTTTGTACCCATCCATTGCTCAACAATTTCTGGTTCTACATAAGCTTTAAAAAGTAGTTCTAAAGGCAAATCAAATTCTCTGGTAATCACTATTTCCTGTTTACCATCTTCAGCGTGGATTTTTGTTTTTAGTTCCATATGTCTATTTCCCTGATTGATAGTTTTTCATTACGGCTTCCAATTTATTAAACTTGTCATCCCACATTTTGGCAAATGGGAGTAGCCATTCTGCTATCTCTTTCATTTTATTTGGGTTAAAGTGATAGGAGATTTCTCTGCCTTTTTGCTCTTGGCGCAAAAGTTCGCATTCTGTTAGTATCTGAATGTGCTTTGAAATAGTTGGCCTTGCTGTATCGAAATTGGCAGCTATTGCACCAGCTGTCATTGATTGGGTGGTTAATAGGAGCAAAATTGCTCTTCTGGTTGGGTCTGCTATGGCTTGAAAAATGTCTCTTCGTAAATTCATTGTGTAGCTATTTGACTACAAATATATATGAAGTCATTTGACTACGCAAATTTATTTAGAAATTTTTTAAAGATTCATACTTTTGAAATAAGCCTTCGTTCTTTAAACCCGACATAAGCGGAAATATTTTTTGTTTTTTGCCTCGTTAATAAGGTAGTTCATAACCACTAACGTGTAGGTTTAGCTTCGCTGAGCCCTTCGGGGTTCTCCTTGCGGTCGAAATGACGGATAACAAAAAGATTGTAGCGTTTGGCGGGGCTACAATTGCCATGAAACACTACCACTGATTTTCAAAAAATTAAATCGAAGAGAGAAATTAATAGAAACTGAAACACCTTAACCCATTATACTTTTTGGTTCTGGTGCTATTAGCCCAATATTTTTCGTAACCGATGCTACCTTCGGTTGTACCACTGGTATTGGTATAATTAATTTTAGAAGTTGTTGCATCATGACTAAAACCAAACCTTATTTTCTCAGTATCTCTACGTTGGAGAAAGACATCTACAATGAGCGAGAGCACAAATGCATCTGAACCACCTTGTTGGTTGGTTCTGTACCAAGCACCTGCATTAAAGCCTCTGTATTTAAATTGTGCACCTGCACTGATAGAGCTTACATTGCCTTGTTTGTAATAAACTACAGAAGGAATTAAGAATGCACCTCCGTCTTCTAAATAGTTGTAATTATAGCTTAATGGCATTTTAAAGCTGGCATTAATTGTATATCTAGCCGGTAACCTTGCCTGTGTGCCGCTAAAAGATTCGTCTGGACGGTTAATGTGATAAACTGCTGCGCCAAGCATCGCATTGCGATAAACAAAGTTAACGCCAGCTGCGGGATCAAAGAAAAAACGACTAGAAACTTCTGGCAATTGTGCAGAAGAAATCATACTTGGGTCATAGCCTAGCCTTCTATCTATTTGGTCGCCAAAAACAAGTTTACTCCAATCTATAGTTCGATTGGTAAAGCCTGCTTGAATGCCGAAAGAGGCTAGAAAATCATCGCCACCCACACTATAAGAATAGGTTGCTGCAATGTTGTTTTTTGTAAGATATGCTACACCTTCAGTACTTCTATTAAATGATAAGCCAACGCCTCCAGCTAGTTTTGGGACGGCCACGTCTGCTGAGGCATTAATGTAAGAAAGATCGCCACCAAAAGAACTCCATTGATTTCTATAGATCATATTTAACCTTATATCGCCATCAAATTGGCCTGTAAGTGATGGGTTTAAGTAAATGGGTGCATTAAAAAATTGAGAAAATAAATGATCCTGAGCTTTGGTGATTAAAAACCCAAAGCAAAGACAAAAACCTAAAATCGCCGCAAAAATCCTTTTCATCATCTTATTAAATATATTTCGCCCGTTCGCTTTGGTGCCGATTTGCCAAACGTCATTCCTTTCCATTCTGTACCATTGACGAGCTCTACATCTACTTTCCAAAAATAAATTCCTTGTGGTTGTGGTACGCCTTTATAATTTCCATCCCAACCCTCAACAGGCTTGCCATCATTTAGTTTAGTAGTTTCCCAAAGCACTTGCCCCCATTTGTTAAACACCTGCATTTTCCAACTTTTAATGCCAGAGCCTAAAGCAATAAAGGTTTGCAACTCAGAACTTGTGCCCCCCGGAATGAACGAATTTGGTAAATAAACATAACCTGGAACACCTACAATTTGAACGTACTTCTGAAGACTATCTACACAGCCATATTCATTATAGGTTCTCATGGTTACTAAATACGTTCCGGTATCTCGATAAGTATGAGATGGATCTCTTTGTGAAGAGACATCGCCATCGCCAAAACTCCATTTATAAGTTTGAGGCTCGTTAGTGCTCTCATCTGTAAACTTGAAAGTGTAATTTGGAATGCTGATTACAGCCGCAGGCGATACTGCGAAGTTAGCACTAGGTGGATTTACGATGGTGATGTAATTTGGTAGCCTTAATACAGTAGGGCAGCCCAAACTATTAAAAGCGGTTAAGGTAACATCATATCGCCCTGCAGGTCCAGTATAGGTATGTGTTGGTTCGGGATCATTTACTGGTAGTGAGCCATCACCAAAATCCCAAAGGTAACTTGCTGCATCAGTACTGGTTTTGGTAAATTTAACCGTTAAGCCTACACAACCTGTTGTTATATCTCCTTTAAATGCAATGGTTGGTTGTGGGTCTACAACTATGGTTACTTGGGCAGATGCAGTTGAACAGCCATTGTCTGCCACCATAGTTACAGTATAAGTTCCTGCCCTAGTAAAGGTATAAGGTCTAACTTCTGTTTGTACTGTGTTAGCCACAACCACAACGCCAGGTTCAAAAGTATAGGTAAACCTACTTGCTCCTCTAGTGTTATTAATAAAATCAACTGTAAATGGAGCACAACCTCTCAATTGGTTTCCGTTTACAATTAAGGCTGGTGTAATTGTATTTGGCGAAACCCTAATGATAATGGTTTCTGTGTCTGTTCCACATTCATTGGTAGCAGTCATTTTTACTGTATAATCTCTAACTACATCTGTTATGAAAGTATGGCTTACATCTGCTTTGCTTGTTGTTGCTGGAGTTACTGTTCCGTCATCAAAATCATAACTATAAAAGGTATTAGAGCCGGGAGATGTATTTCTGAAAGTTATAGGAAGCGGAGAACATCCAATTGTTGTAGATGGTAAAAACGCGGCTACTGGTACTGGTCTAACGGTTACAGTTGAAGTTGAGGTTGTGGTACCACAAGGTGTGGTAACTTTTAGGCTTATATTATATATTTTATCTTCGCCAGAAGGATCTGCTTGAAATACTAAAGTGCCAGGGTCAGCATTGTTAGAAATAACATTATTTTCTATACTCCACTCAAAGATAAAGCCTGGTGATATAGGAGTTGTATTGGTAAAAGTAACAGATAATGGGCCGCAACCAATTGCAGTAGATTGCGTAAATGATGCAGCAACATTTTGCCTAGTTCTAAAGGTATGGCTCATCTCAGCTGGTAAACAGCCAAGACTGCTGGTAGTTACCAACCTTATAACCACACTTGTGTTACCTGTTGCAATTGTGTAGCCAGGGAATGTAATTCCAGAGCCAATATTTACACCATCAGCGTACCAGGTATACGTTGCATTTTGAGCTGGGTAAGGAATAGCTTTAATGTTATTGTCATCTATTAAAAAAGGATTACAACCTAGATCATTTGTATAAGTAAACTCTGCTCGGGCATTTAAATTAACAGTTATTCTAATGGCATTACTTATACTTTGTAAAGAACCAGCACAAACTGAACTGGCTACTAAACGACGATATAAAGTAGTTTGAGTAATAGCTGGCGGACTGTAAGTTTGGGTGCTGATGCTTGGCACAATTGACCAAGTATTTCCGTTATCTGTACTCTGTTCCCAACTATAAGTATAATTTGTCCCATCTCCACCAGTTGGTTGTGAGCCAGTAATTGTATTTGGTGTTGTTGTTAAACAAATGGTTTGATCTGCAGCAATCGTATTGTTAGCAATCGGTGGTAATGCAGTTACAGTTATAATATTACTGGTTGTAGTACACACACCACTGTTTACAATTCTTTGGTATGATAGACTTGTGGCAACAGTTATATTTAAATCACGAGCAGTTTGTCCGGTTATGGTTGTCCATGGGGCTGCACCAGTAGAGCTACTCTGCCAAACATAGGTGTAAGTTCCATTTCCGCCAGTTGGCAAACTTCCGGTTAAGGTAATTAATTGGCCAGTACAATTGGTAGTATTAGCTGTGCTAATGGTATTATTTTGCAGAGCAGATAGATTGGTAACCACAATATCATCGCTACTTTCAGGACATGGAGCTAGGCCAGAAATTGTCCAGCGGAAAATATAGGTTTGACCCCCAATTAAACCATTAACTGCCGTATTAAATTGACTAGCATTTACAAATGTAACCCCTGTTTGTCCTGAAATTAATGACCAAGAGCCAATATTTGTCAAGGGGTCATTTCCAGCCAAAACTGTTGAAGTTACATTACATAGATTTTGATCTGGGCCAGCAGTTGCAGCCACAGCACCTTGGTTTACGGTTACTGTTGCAACTGTAGAAATAGCTTCGCCACAGCTTCCATTTTTTACAATAGCTCTGTATTGAGTTGTTGCTGTTAAGTTTGTATAGGTAATGAATGGTTGTGTAGTATTGATTATTGTAACCGTGGCAAAATTATCAGTAGAACTTTCCCATCTTACAACGCTTCCAAGCTGCCCGTTCAGAGTGATTTGCGCATTGCTATTGCCTGCACACACTGAAGTACTACCTGCCGTAATACCTCCATTTGAAGGTAGGTCAATTTTAACATCTACATCATCGCTACTAGCTGGGCAAGGAGCTAGGCCAGAAATTGTCCAACGGAAAGTATAGGTTTGGCCTGCAACTAGACCGTTAACCGTTGTGTTAAATAGACTGGCATCTACAAATGTAACACCTGTTTGACCAGAAGTTAATGTCCACAAACCTGTATTTGTTAAAGGATCATTTCCAGCTAAAACTGTTGAGGTTACGTTACATAAATTTTGATCTAATCCTGCATTTGCAGCTACAGCACCTTGATTTACAGTAATTGTTGTTACCGTAGAAAGAGCCTCGGCGCAACTGCCATTTCTTACAACAGCACGATATTGGGTAGTAGTTGTTATGTTTGTATAAGTAATGAACGGTTGTGTTGTATTGATTATGGTGGTTGTTGCAAAACCGTCAGTAGAACTTTCCCATCTTACAATGTTTCCAACCTGTGTGCTAAGTGTAATTTGTGCATTACTATTACCAGCACAAACCGATGTACTACCTGCTGTTATACCACCATTTGAAGGAAGATCGATTTTAACATCTACATCATCACTACTTGGCGGACAAGGAGCTAAACCAGAAATTGTCCAACGGAAAGTATAAGTCTGACCTGCAACTAACCCATTTACTATGGTATTTGGCAAGGTAGCATCAACAAAGGTTACACCCGATTGACCAGAAGTTAAAGTCCATAAGCCAGTATTTGATGCTGTTGGTAAATTGCCATTTAGCGTAGCCGATGTAGTATTACACAACACTTGGTCTAAACCCGCATTAGCCGTATTTACACCTTGATTTACAGTTATGATTGATGATGTAGAAATAGCTATTGAACACACACCACTCTGAACAACTGCCCTAAAATATGTTGTAGTTGTAAGATTAGTATATGTAAGGGATGTTGTGGTATTATTGATAATGTCTGGATAAGTTACACCACCATCAGTAGAACTTTCCCACCTTATAACATTTCCAGTTTGGCCACTCAATGTAATGGAGCCAGTATTGCTGCCGGCACAAACTGTTGCAGATCCAGCCGTTGTACCGCCAACCGAAAGTGGGCTGATGGTAATAGAAACTTCATCATTTTTAGGAGAGCAACTAGCCGCTCCAGTAATTGTCCATCTAAAAATATAAGTATTACCAGCAATTAAACCATTCGCAATACCATCAAAGCGGTCAGGATTGGTAAAAGTTACGCCAGGAAAGGTAGTTACTTGTGTCCAAAGACCTGTACCTACTGTGGGTTGATTACCTTTGAAGGTAAAGCTCGTAGCATTACAAATATCTTCATCAACTCCTGCGTTTGGTGTAGTTGGCTCAGGTTCAACTGTAATGGTTATGGTTACTGGAGCTCCAGGGCATCCCTCATCTGAAATTGGTGTAATGGTATAATCTACAGTTGCAACAGTGCTTGTGTTGTTAAAAAGTATATCGTTAATTGTTGTCGATAAGGTTGGTGTGGCGTTGTTGCTATTTCCTGTAATACTGGCCGAATTAGTGCTTGTCCAAGTGTATCTTGTGTTTGGTAAATTAGATGATAAAGTGATACCTACATTTTGCCCACTACAAATATTAAGACTAGCAACGGTTGGGCTTATTACTGGATTTGGAGTAATTGTAACCGTTAATATAAACGGAACGCCCAAACAACCATTGCCTGTTGGTGTAATTGTATAAGTAACAGTTGCATTTGATGTAGGATTACTATTAGTTAAAACATCATTTATATTTCCTGTTCCGCTTGCTGTAAAACCCCCTGCATTAGCTGTTCCTGTTGCCGTCCAAGCAAAAGTAGCTCCAGCAGTTGCTGATGTAGGTGTATAGGCGACATTTGTTCCTGTACATATAGATTTTGTGTTGGTGCTGCTTACGGTTACAAGCGGTTTAATGGTTATAATAATGTTATCATCTATAACATCGCAAGGTGCAGGCAGATTAGTTGTTGCTCTTAATGTTAAAGTTACTTGCCCTGCAGCCTGTTCAGTAGCGCTAGGCGTGTAAGTTGAATTTACATCATTTCTATCACTAAATGTGCCTAAGCCTCCAACCCAAACTCTTGTTAAGGGTGTTCCTGTAACTGATCCACCTAAACTTACTATATCATTAAAACAGATGTCTTGATCTATTCCGGCATTAACTGTTGGGGCAGGTGTAAATGAAATGGTTTGGTTTACGGTTACCGATCCACAGTTGTTTTTATGGGTTACTGATATTGTATAAGTGGTATAATCTAAAAACTGTATGGATGGATATTTAGTGTTTTGATCTGATCCGCCAGTAAATGTATGAGCACCTCCAGTAACCGTCCAAGTATAAGTATCAGCTAAATCAAATGATGTGCCTGAAAATGTGGTTCTAGTTGGGCCAGGTGTTGTTGGATTAAAATCATAGGTGTTAACACTACAAAGAGCTGCATTGGGAGACAAAGTTGCAGTAGGCGTTTCGTTTACTACAATCCTTTGAGGCAAGGTACTAACAGCACCACAAGAAGGAGTGTTTATTGTTAATGTAACTTGATAAACTCCAGCATTGGCAAAAATAAATTGTGGTTGTTGACTTGTTGGATCGGTGCCACCGCCATATGTTACGCCAGTAGATGGGCTTACAGACCAAGAATATGTAGCGGTATTACTGCAAGTATTATCAACTATTGAAGTGTTTGTTGGAGTAATGGATCCCCCAGAACAAATTGTTGAAATTGGAAGTGTAAATGACGGTTTAGGTGGGTCTTGAATACAGATTTGCATTTCAAATGGATCTGCATCACAAGTCCCTGAGCTTACAGATTCTAATCTGACTGTATGTGAGCCATTCGTAGTAAAGGTGTGAACCAAATTATCAGAAATAGGGCGGTTTGCAAAAACTAAAACCCCATCTACAAACCAATTATAAAACACAGTATTAGGTACGCATCCTGCAGAATTGGTGCTTGGATCTTCTCCTTGCAGCGATGTGTTTACAAATGTTACTGCTGTATTGGTACAAGATGGTGTTACGGTTGTAAATGAATTTATTGGTTTAGCAATAACCTTTGCTGTTGATGAAATGGCAGAACCCACTTTTCCGCAAAATGGATTCTCTACACTAATATTTACTGCGAAAACATTATATTCTGTACCTGATGATCCGCTAAAAACATTACCACAAGACGATTGAGTGTAGACGTGTGAAACTTTTCCTCCACTTTGAATAATATCACATAAAGTATATGTTGTGGTTGTCAAGTCTCCCCAGTTTACAACATAGGTGTCGCCAGGGAAGTTTTTTTGAATACCTGCAGTGCCTGTATAATCTACACTAAACTCCAATGCTCCTTGGGGTAAGCAAACTACGTTGTTTCCACTTGTCGAAAAGGCCGTTACAGTTTGGTTATTAATAATGAAATACGCTTTTGTTGCAACTCTTCCATCCAGCATCAAAGCTTTAGTTACAAGTGTATAATGGGCTAGTCCAGCTGTAAATATTTGATTTGGGGTTGGGAAGGCTAAAACTGTTGGCGCTCCTCCAGAAATTTCATTTGTAATTGTTGAGCTTACAATACTACCAGCTGTAGATTCATTAGTTAATGCAAAATTATTATTGTTTTTACCTGCACATAGCCCAAAAGTTTCTGTGTTAGAGGTGCTTATGGGGACGGAAGTAATTTTTGCCTCAACAGCACCACCAATTCCAATTACAAAAGGATTGGAAGCTGCTGTAGTTAAAACTGGCGAAGAAGATTCTATTCTTAATCTGTAACCAAATCCAACCGGTGTACCTACTGGAATAATCCCATTTACAAATGTACTATAGAAGGAATTGTAAGTTCCAATCACAATCCCTGGAGCAAAATTTCCGCTTGCATCTGATAACCTAAGCCTAAAAATATTTCCTTGAGCAATGCAAGTATTAGGATCAATAGTAAAAGTAGCAGCGATAGTACTACCTGGTGTGTAAGGGCCTGGGTCTACTGTGCCAATGTTAAGCTGAGCAAACGAAGGGAATGCTACAGCACATAACATGCTTAAGAACAGGAGGCGAAATGTTTTCACGGTAAAACAATAGGTAACCAAATATAACCATTTATCTCTTGAAATTTAAGTTTGAGTAGTTGAAATTATCGTTAAAAGAAAAATCCCTCAAAACTTTAAGTTCAGAGGGATTTTTAAAGGTTAAAGACTAAAGGAAAAAGCTTAAAGCCCAGTTAAGGTGCTTTGTCCTTTCAGCTTTGGTCTTTCGGCTTGATTTACATCATTCCGCCCATACCACCGCCACCCATTGGAGGATGTGCGCCAGCGCCAGCTTCTTCTTGCTCATCTGCTAAAACAACTTCTGTTGTTAATAACATAGCTGCAATAGATGCTGCGTTTTCTAATGCTACACGAGAAACTTTAGTTGGATCGATAACACCAGCACCAATTAAGTTTTCGTAAACATCAGTACGAGCATTGTAACCGAAATCTGCTGAACCTTCTTTTACTTTTTGTACAACGATAGAACCTTCGATACCTGCGTTTTCACAGATTTGACGTAATGGCTCTTCGATAGCACGACGAATGATTTGGATACCAGTATTTTCGTCTTCATTAACACCTTTTAAGTTGGCTAAAGCAGCAACTGCACGGATAAATGCAACACCACCACCTGCAACGATACCTTCTTCTACAGCTGCACGAGTTGCATGTAAAGCATCATCAACACGGTCTTTTTTCTCTTTCATCTCTACTTCACTTGCAGCACCAACATAAAGTACAGCAACACCACCAGAAAGTTTAGCTAAACGCTCTTGTAATTTTTCTTTATCGTAATCTGAAGTAGTAGTTTCAATTTGAGCTCTGATTTGACCAACACGAGATTTGATATCTTCAGATTGACCAGCACCATTGATGATAGTTGTATTGTCTTTATCAACAACAACTTTCTCAGCAGAACCTAGATAAGTTAAATCAGCATTTTCTAATTTATAACCTCTTTCTTCTGATACAACAATACCACCAGTTAAGATAGCGATGTCTTCTAACATTGCTTTTCTTCTATCGCCAAAACCTGGAGCTTTAACAGCAACAACTTTCAGAGAACCACGGATTTTGTTAACTACCAATGTAGCTAAAGCTTCGCCATCTAAATCTTCAGATATGATAACCAAAGGCTTACCAGTTTGAACGGTTTTTTCTAAAACAGGCAACAATTCTTTCATGTTGCTGATTTTTTTGTCATAGATTAAAATGTAAGGGCTTTCTAATTCCGCTTCCATTTTATCAGCGTTAGTTACAAAATATGGAGATAAATAACCTCTGTCAAATTGCATACCTTCAACTGTTTTAACTTCAGTTTCTGTACCTTTTGCTTCTTCAACAGTAATTACACCATCTTTACCAACTTTGCTCATTGCTTCTGCAATTAATGAACCAATAACATCATCGTTATTAGCAGAAATTGAAGCAACTTGTTTAATTTTATTGTTATCGTCACCAACAGCTTGAGATTGCTCTTTTAAGTTAGCAACAACAGCTGAAACCGCTTTATCGATACCACGTTTCAAATCCATTGGATTTGCACCAGCAGCAACGTTTTTAATACCAGTAGTAATAATTGCTTGAGCTAAAACAGTAGCAGTTGTAGTTCCATCACCTGCAATGTCTGCAGTTTTGGAAGCCACTTCTTTAACCATTTGAGCACCCATATTTTCAATTGGGTCTTTTAATTCGATTTCTTTAGCAACCGTTACACCATCTTTAGTGATCGCTGGTGAACCAAATTTTTTGTCGATAATTACGTTACGACCTTTTGGACCTAAAGTTACTTTTACTGCATTCGCTAAAATGTCAACACCTCTTTTCAGAGCGTCACGTGCTTCAACGTTATATTTTACTTGTTTTGCCATTATTAATATTGTTTGAATGTTTTAATGTTGGAAAATTGAAATGTTTCTTTGCCAACCGTTATATATTTCATCTTAACATTACAACCTTTAAACATTGCAACGTTACAACGTTTTCTTAAAGAGTTCCTAAAATATCAGCGTCTCTCATGATTAAATATTCTTTTCCTTCGATGGTTACTTCAGTGCCACCATATTTGCTGTATAAAACTTGATCACCAACTTTTACGCTTAAAGGGATCAAACTTCCAGTTTGGTCTGCATATCTGCCTGGTCCAACTGCAACTACAACACCTTGTTGTGGTTTTTCTTTAGCGGTATCAGGGATATAGATACCTGAAGCTGTTTTTTCTTCTGCAGCAGCAGTTTCAACAACTACTCTGTCTGCATTAGGTTTAAAGTTTAAAGCCATAAATACTTTTTATTTTTAGTTTTTGTAATTGAATTAATTCGCAATATAATACGATGAATTGAATTAAACAGTTTTTGTGCCAAGACTGTTTTGCTTGTCAAATTTGCATTTGCTGTCAGTTAATGGTTTTACTGGGATATTTTCAAGTGTCAGACTGGCAGAAAGGAAATCATTTTAAATCATAGGTTAATCCTTCAAGAAAAGAATTTTCAGAAAATGAATTTTATTACCTATCGGCAATTGTAGCCCTTCTTTTCACTTTATCTTTTCGCTGCGCTCAAAGGATGCCGTTTCAAAAAGGTTTATATAATATGAGCTTGTAGTTCTTTTGTGGGGTAACTTTGCTGGGCAGGTATCAAAAAGTAAATCAAATCAAGGTTGGTGATAACACCAACCAAAGGTAAAATGATTGTGTTAGATTATAGAATTAGGGATTACAAATCCCTTAGATAAAAAAGTTCGAGATGCCTTTCAGAACATCTCGAACAGCTTGAAGTTTTTAGTATTTCGTTTAGAGAACACTATTATCTTGACCAAGATAGCGTTAAATTCCAAGATAGGTTTTTGTTAGATACTTCCAAAGTATGGCTCCTATTGTACATATAAATAAAGTTATACCGCAAGATATAATACCAATCTTATATTTAGTTTTTAGCGACAATTTATAAAAGATAGGAGTTATGCAGCATAAAGTTATCGAAGTGAAGTAAATAACAGCTAAAATGCTATTGAGTAGTTGAAGATTCTTTGTAGCAGGATTAAGACTATAAGGCGGATGATTTAAAAAAATGACTCTGTCACCAGCAGTAGCTTTAGTGGTAACTTCAAACAACCCATGTGTCATCATGTCCCAAATAGTTAAGGGCCCACCAAAAGGAGCGCATAAGTGAGCTAATAGCTGAATTATGCAAATTGCTAAAGAAATATAATAAGAGAATTTTAGAGTTTTCATTTACAGTAATTTAATTTTACAATTTCTATAATTTTATTAACTCTTAATGTCAATAAGTAATATATAGTATACATATTTTCTTGAGTAGCTGTAAGCTTTGTTAAACAAGTTGTGATGTTATTCTTCTAACATTAATGTAGGAGGACACTTCTTAGATAATGTACTTAATGGTTTTTTGCCTTCTAATACGTCCCCAAGCTGGCGCAAGCGTTTCGCTTGTGCCTAAATATAAATCAAATTTATTCTAAATACGAGCCACAGGCTAGCACTAGCTTTGGTGTTGGTGATAACACCAACCAGAGGTTAAATAGGCTTTAAGATTAGCTCCGTTGAGCACTTCGTGGTTCCTGTATGCATGGAAATTACGAGCTAACTTTAAAACAAAAAACTCCTAAGCTTTCGCTTAAGAGTTTTTATTATCTCGTGTTTAAGGAAATTATTTTTTAGTAGTATCTCCAGTTTTTGCAGGAGTTGCAGCTGGTGTGGCAGATTTAGTACCACCACCCAAAATAGATGGATTAGCTTGTTTGCTAATTTTATCATCAATTTTAGAAGCGCCTGCAGATGCACCACCACCAGATTTACCAACAGTGGTAATTGCTAATGAACAAACTACAATTAAGGTTAACAATACCCAAGTGCCTTTTTCTAAAACATCACCAGTACGTTGTACGCCAAACATGTTGCTGCCAGAACCACCAGTAGCCAAACCACCACCCTTTGGGTTTTGTATTAAAACAAATCCGCCTAATGCGATGCAAAAAATAATTAATAAAATGATTAAAAAGGTTACCATGGTATTTTATGTTGTTAAATTTTCTTTTCTAAAGATTGAATAAGGTCGGCAAAGTAACGGCTTTTTTCTGGAAATTTCAAACTTAATTTTTCATAAGTATCTATCGCCTTGTGATAAAGCATTTGCTCAATGTAAATTGCCGCTAAAGTTTCTGAAACTAAATCATTATGGTCTTCGGCACTTTTCTTTGCCTTGTTCTCATTGTTAATTTGTTCTGCTTTTGGTGGTCTAATTTGTGGCTCGTTTTTGATAAACGAATCTATAATGTCTGTTCCTTTATGTGCAATATTTCTGTTTAACGGACCTTTGTTTGCTTCTTCGGCAACGTTAAATGGTGTTTGCAAATGGAAGATATGCTCAACATATTGTTGTTGTAATTCGCCTTGAACAGCAGGAGTGTTGTTGCCTTTTTTAGGAGTAACATAAGGTTGAAAAATCTGCTCATGTTCCTTCCGTGTTTTTGCCAGCCACCATAAAAAGGTATAAGGCAGTTTATCATCATCGTATTTACTAACCGTTTGCTCCTCGGCTTCTTGATCGTATTCTTCTGGATGCGTAAATACTTTAGTCTCGGTTTTTGGCGTTTCTGAAGGCTCGGTAGTAAAGCTTTTTTCGAATGCAAAAAAGTCTGATGCTACAATGCTTTCAATGGCTAACTCATCGGGTAAAGTTTCTTCTTTAACTTCATTCTCAGCCGCAACCTTAATCTCAGTTTCAACAGGGGCAAAAGCTACTGTATCAACTTCAGCTATTTCATCAAAAGTTTCTTCCTCTTCTTCTTTTTCAGGTTCTACTGCCGGAGGAATATTTAACTCGGTAATCTCATCATAAACCTCCTCTTCTTCAACTTTTCCCTCAATCTCAACCTTTTCCTGAACCTCAATCTCAGCTATTTCTTCAAATGTTTCTTGCTCATCTCTTAGGGTTTCAACAAACTCTAAATCTTCGGCGATCTCTATTTGTTCGTTTGCAAAGTTTTCATCCGCCTTGATGGCACCAACAGTAACTAAATTTAATTTACTAACAACTAAACTCTCTGGATGATGAACCACTTGATGTAACAAAGCACCACCATTATATAAAGCCCCGGTTGCTAAAGTAGAGTCGTTCGCATTGGCCTTCGCCAATAATAAATGTATGGGCTGATAATATGGGTAGGTTTTAACTAAATCTGACAACAAATCAGCATCTGCTGACGAAACCATAGCTGGTTTTGCCAATAAGTTTGCGAGGTGTTGTTTGGTTTGTAGATCTAGCTCCATGCCGCTAAGTTAATAATTGAAATGTGATATTGTTACCATTGTGAGAAAGCACGATTAAAAATATTTTCGGTTAACTGGTCGTTTACCTTTTTTATTAAGCTTTCTTGAATGGCCTGCAAAGACTGACCACCTAGCGTAAAATCTGTGAAAGCTGTAAAACTTTCATCAAAGCCTTCTTTTTCATGGTCTTTAATGTTGTTGTTGTATTTAACTTTAACCGTAATGGTTAAGCGATTTGCGCCAGCAACAGGTCTTGTATTATCCTGAATAGCAATTGGTTTAATGTTGTAATCTATAATCTCGCCTGTAAAACTGGCATCTACTTCTTGTTGTTGGGTAATGGTTAACTTGCTTTGATTACGAATAATTGTTTTTAAGGCTTCGGTAAAATTATTACTTAAAGTTGGGATAACCAATGGTGCAC
>Ga0307515_10009586_pt1 | contig 18701 bp, 18 predicted proteins | sample 17_EM_MG_FD_194513 | JGI IMG/M metagenome (GOLD analysis project Ga0307515, IMG submission 194513) | Populus trichocarpa ectomycorrhiza microbial communities from riparian zone in the Pacific Northwest, United States - 17_EM | ecosystem: Host-associated > Plants > Roots > Unclassified | place...
ACGCACCAGGTGGACAGGATGACTCTTGATCTTCGCCTTCGCTTAATGATGCTTCAATCTCTCTGTGGGTTTACATTGACCTTGAGGCTGGATAGCATCCCCAAAACAACCGCTCAAAAGCGAGGAAGCTTGCCACATATACTGTAACATCAATGCTTGCCCTGAATCTGCACCAAACCCTTGTGCATCTCCTCGTAATAGTTGGGACGGTGCTGGACGTCGCCCGGACGTGGTCGAGTGCCCACAGCAGCCTCTGATCTACTCTCCCTCCCCGCATACCCAGCGTACATAGCCCCTTCCGAAGGCCGATCGACCAAACTAGCTTCGACGTATTCCAGATCGGCGGTGGGGAGAGCGACACAACGGTAACTGAGTGAGATTTGCAAATGCTATGGCCTGCGGCTTCCTTTGGCGTAGTGAGCGGTTTTGGGTGCGAACGCGCTCGCGTATTTCTCGTGAAGGAGGCAGGCAGGCGTGCGGTGCGGAGGCATAGGATGAAGGAGACAGAAATGGATGGTATGTTGTGCTAGAAGTGGTGTGACTGCCGTCAAGTCAACGGAGGAGCGGAGTAGATTCAAGAGAGCTTCTGCTGGCCGGATGGGCCATAGAAGCTGAGGATCGATACACTACGGAGAGAGGTCATCTGGGTGCAGCAGCAGCAGAAACGGTCAGCCGAAATCAAAATTTGCAGGCCGCTGCGCACCAACCTGGTCTCTGATCTCCTTGCGTGCCGGACTGAGTCTGTATTGAGGATTCTGGTACGAGTGGGGACGAATTTGTGCCAGTCGATGGTGATACCTGTGCGCCCAACCATCGCCAACTCGAAGACCAAGTTGTGTTACTTCTCGCGAGGCCAAACGTAGACGAAGGCGGATTGAGAGCAACGCTGGGACCGCCGACGAAGACGCCTGGACACACCGCGGGGGACAGTCTCTCAGATACGCGCTAGCCTGATATCCGTTGGGTTCGCCTGGATGTCGCGCTCAAATCCAACGTCGAGTCGAAGTTCCAAGTCACGCGGCACATCACGTGCGAAACTTTAACCCAGCCAACATCGATGGCACCAAGGTCGCCTTGTATAAATTGCAAGGATTACTCACTAGGAGTGAGTTTAGCTCCTTTAACGCCAGTCCACGGCAGCGCTATACGCGTGATGACTCCAGATGCGACAGGTGTTCCACAATAAGGTGGTCCTTCGTCCAGCAAAGCCTGCTCATAGTCATCAGGCCTCTTACTGCTACCTACTATATCAAGAGCGTCTTTCGGAGTCACCAGGTGTCTCCTCAACTCCATCAGCGAATCAGCAGACGATACTTTTTTCGACTTTGCAGAGCTGTCTTCTCATTTGGGCCGCAAACTCCGAAGCAGAGCGTCTCGTACAGGGTAATACCCAAGGAGTATAGTGAAGTATAGTGAAACCCAATTCGGCATCCACCCTCAGTCGAACGCACCGCAAGTGGCGTGCTATTTCGCTAGATCTGGGATATAAACCCCATAACTGTGAGTGTGGTCTCTCCCAATATATATGAGTTACTGGCACCTAAGTGAGATGTTCTCAGTGAAAGATAGATCGACTTGACCTCAGATTTGAAAAGAAAGCTTGCTATATGGTTGCACAATTGACCTCTACCATCAAGCTACAGGTTTCCTGATCGCACAGTGCTGGCCTCTGGTGCAGGCCGAGTCCCCAGCCGTGTTTCATGAAACTCCTCGTCTTGGTGTTTAGTATGTTGACGCGCCTTGACAGAAATATTTGTGAAGTACAGGATGATAGGGTTGATTATGCCGCCTAAACACCTCCGTTTCTTTCTCCTTTGGACCAAGTGCCCTATCCATTAGAGCTTCGGTGGGAAGGGCCTTGGTGGTTAGGTGTGCTAGTGAAAAAAGGGAACTTGATTACATAAATGATTGTCAGACGCCCTACTTCCCTTCTTTCCTCGAACCACTTCTAGAGGCAATGAATGACCCCACTTGGCTTCTTGAGTGGGGCTTTTGGCTTGATGTGTCAGGTAGGACCTGATTTCTCGACCAAGCACAACTTTCAGGCCGCTTCGCAGTCCATGCTTCAGCAACCCCACAGAAGCAACGGATGAAGGGGCGACATCAACAGAGATAATGCAGCCAAGAATACAGGTATCACCATCTGTCCTTCGACACTCACTTTGTCCCTAGTTTATGACGCGTGAGTAATGCTTTTCACAGTCAACACCCCGATCGAAATGCTTCACGCGTTTGTCATCACCATCGACACGCCGCCGGACCTCAGGATGTTCCCGCTTCCCAACACCAACACCCCAACACCCGCTGTCGCCACCGTCACCGCCACCGTCACCGCCACCGCTGCATACCGTCGACAATTTACACTGTTATTGTCACTCAACCTGTCATCAATTCCCGCCTCCTCTGGAGGAAGTACCAACTCGGTGCATCCACCTGATAACCTTCGCCTCGCCCCCAAAATTTAAAATTTAAACTCCCCGCCACAAGAAGCGGGGGGACGGCCAAGTCTCTTTGAAAGCCTCGGTCTCAGTCAGCAATCGTTGTACAATTTCTCTCCCCGCTGACCGGCAATACCAATACTTCCACCAAGGAGTCACAAGCTGAGCAATGCGTCTTGTCTCGTGTCACCGCTCTCCCTGGAGCCGACTGTGGTAAGCGCTGCTAGACCCCTGCTGATTGGACCTCATTGATTGACCTTTGAAGCATTTTTTTCTCCAGTCGTGGTGGCAGACCGTGGTTCACTGCTGCGACTGGACATGTAGATGCAAGGTTTCCCGGGCCCTTCGTCACCAGCAGCAAAACCACTACCCATTCCCATGCCAAGGTGATGCCGGTCATCCCACCTAGTATACAACGTCATACGTCGCTTATCATGGTCCCGGATATAGACCTGTACCCGCTCCTCACAATAGCTTTCCTCAGACGAATACGCGAAGGACCTTGCTAGCACGGTCGGACTAGCCACTTTCACCTGTCCCGAATGGTACGTGGGTCCTGTGTTTTCGTTGAATACTGCGCCGACACTATAATTCTCCAGCTCGAAGGTGTCCTCAAATGTCGGAAAGTTAAGACGCCACAGGAAGGAGATTCATCGTGGTTTGTATCACTTTCCATTCTCATTTCACTCGACTGATATCATCCGCCAGCCTCGCCGGGCAACCAGGACTGGAGGTCGCCAAGATGCGCGGCTCTTGTGCGAGAACACGGCCGCCTTGGTTTTTACGAATAGTCTCACGTATCCACTACTTCAGCGCAGAAGGTCACTTCTTAGTCCCAGCGCTAGAGCCTGCTCCGAATTGGGTGTCTGAGGATTCCCGTTTTCGAGTTCCATCAGCGTGAAACCTCTATTCCTAGTTGATTTCTCACCGTGTCTTTGATTTTGCGCATGGTACTTGTGACATTTGTTCTTCCCCACCATTCCGCACGCCCTGCGTACGCTTGATTGGAGGTATTTTAATTCGTGTTGTACCCTTCCTTTACTCCCAGAGTTCTATTCAACGAAGCTTGTTTGGGAGAGACATTATCGCTGCTATCATATGGTATTGAGAGCAAAACACGGACGTGTCTTCGAGAACGGCCAATGTATAGCTAAGAATGTCCATTAGGCGGCTTCGGAGGTTATCATGACACGACGCATGTAAACGATTCACTATTTCGAAGGCAACGTGGGACGGCGTTTGCGCTTCTCCCCAGCGTGTCACCATATGTACACATCAAATACTGTCTATTATTACCTTCCGCAAACGGCCTCAATGTTGCTCTGAACAAGCCCGAACCACCAGAATCTCCTTTGTATCAAGGGTGGTTCTGCACCAAAATCCGCGTGGATGGCTTCTAAGCTCTCAACAGCCCTCAATGGCTTACAACAACAGCGCTTGCTCCTAAACGAACTCGTAGCGCGCACCGCAGCCCTCCCACAAGACGACCAGCGGTCATGGACTGCTGTCCGCAACAAACTGCAGGATCTTCACTCCGACTTCACAGGTCACATTGCTATCCTCCAACTGCTACTGCCCCGTTCTACGGAAGGCGGACATGCTCTAGCCGAGCTTGATGGATTTTCCAACTTGTTGCAATCAAGTGGGCACATCTTCGAGTCGCTCCGAACAGAAACGCTCTCAGCGCTTTCGAAACAAGCAGATGGAGGTATATCAAGTGCAGATACCACATCTTTTGACATGGGAGACTCGCTCATGCCCGCACTCGAACATGCCGGCACATCCTTACGAGCGGCAATGGCGTCGCTATTCCTGTCATTTTCGCGGGGGGCTGAAACTATCTCCCCAGTACACAGTCCCAGCGACTCGGAGAGCCCCACTCTGCAAGCAGCCTTCTCACTCCGACCATTCGCCCTTACTGGCACAGATCTTTCCTTGTTAATTCCCCATCTCGATAACCAAGACTTGACAACAATTGTGGAGGACATGTCTACTCAAGTCAATACCCTCGCAAAAGAATGGGTGCAGAGACAAAAGGCGACCACTTGTGGGGTCGAACCATCTGTCCTCAGTCATTTTTGGCTGGGGAATACGAGCCCTATGAATGACACTCGGGACCAGCCAGTGTCACTCAAGACGGGAGACGAGTCTTGCATGATCGATATCCCATTTGGGAATTGGTTGGAACGATTTACATCGACTCGAAACACAGCAGCCTTTGTTGGACCCGCAGGGGCTGGCAAATCGGCAATGATAAATGCAATGGTGGGCGTCCACCTCATTACACCCAGTAGTAAGTGCTATTTTTCCTTCCATACACTGCGTCTGATGGGTTATAGTTCCAACTTCCGTGCCTTGTCGAATACGACATCATCCTGGCGTATCAGAGCCAACGCTGGAGGTTGCCATTGAGCCATACCTCGTTGCTCTAGGACTCTTGCGCGAATATGGATTCACCCAGCAATGCTCTCGTTGGCAGGCTGATCCTGTCTCTCTGACCATTGGTCGCTCTGATGCACCGGAATCTTTTCGGAACGCATGGGACTCGTGGGCGGCAGTCACCCCTAAAGCTGCTGGAATGATCACAGAATTTGAGCGACCGGACTTCCAGCTGGCTTCCAAGGCGGTTGGTCTGAAAAACGTCAATAAAATGGTGTGTGATGTCTGTAGTTACATCCCTTTCCCACTGAACTCTTCCATAAGCTCGAATACCTCGATGCAATTGCTTTCTATTGTAATAGATTTGGACTTGCATTCGATCCATTCCGCCATGAGTGGCCAGTGATCAGCCTCACCTTTAACCCCTCCCCTGATCCACCGCATATTCCCGAGGTGAGCAAGCATTGCCCTCACAGCATGAATTCAAAATTGAACATCTTCATTTAGCTCATCAACCTCCCTGTGAGTCTTTCGGGGCTGTCGTTGGTTTATCTAACGGCATCTGCAGGGTTACACCATCCAGACGCTCACTGTCAGTTATTCAATTTTCTTGAGTGTGTTCAAACCAACTTCCCGTTTAGGAAGAAGACATGCCCTATATGGGGCAGTTACTGCAAGAAGGAGTAACCATTGTTCCCGTCATAAGCATTGAAGAACACGCCTCTGAAAGCCCACGAATCACGGAGAAATTACCAAAACTGTTGATTCACCGTGACTCGCCTTTTCCATGCGTGATAGGTACATACTTCGATGCGATTCGGCAAGGAAATCCAGAAGCACTCGACTCGAAGCGTCCGGTCGCGAGCATGTTCTGGGACGACAGGAAGAGATCAAGCGATGTCTTATTTTGCTCACCAGCCGAGAGCATCACTGCAACATTCCTCCTTCACTATGTGAGCACCGAAGGATGCATTCCCCCTTACGAGGAAACTTGGAAGGATGAAGAGGACCTACGATATTGGGTTTGTTGACAGTCGTCGTAATACCTTGTGATAGTGCTGAAGCATTCGTTCAGGGTCTCCGAAGGCTTACCTCGGGAAAAGACGATGCAACGAGGAGAGCCAAATATCAGAAACTCACAACGGAGAGAATTCGACAGGTCATGTTGAAGCTCCAAGATGACAGTCACATGTCACCAGTCACTACTGCTTATTACCGAGCCAGCACTGCGCCAGTGTTTCGAGACGAGGCAGGCGCAGCATTCAGACGCCGACTTGGCGGCTCTCTGAAAGACGCATTGAGTTCAATTGAGTACGACCAATCATTCCGCTTGAAAAGTACTAATATGCGCCCAGTGCGCGCTTGATTAAGCTCGGCAAAGGTGGGCCCCGGAAGTCCCCAGATATCACCTCCACGACCTCTGTTCAAGAACTCTCAAATCGCAGGCTCAGCAGTCTGCTTGGTGTCATCCGCGAACGTGCATCAGAGGAGATACAGATATTATTAAGAAATGCCTTTGCTGAAGTGTGCCGTTCTCGCCTCAAAGCCGGCTTCTCTGAAGAGGAACAGGTGACTCTTTCATCCCGCTCATAAGATCGCATATTTCTCATGCCTTGTTTAGGATGACCGTCCTTTGCTTCTGACGGCGCAGTCCTTGAGAGGGATCCTTCAGCACTGCCAAAAAGCTGCAGAACTACCGTTGACCGAACTACGATCTCTCTTGGCTCATGATTTGATGCATCATGGCTCCACAGAGGCAGCTACAGACCCCAATACAAATGTTGCAAACACCACCTCGCACCTTCCCACCACTTCAGCACTCCTACCCATCGAATCTCTTTCATCTTTCAAGGTCTCAGATCTCCGAGTTTTGACGCTGCATCCCTTTTATGAACACTCCTTTCCAACCCAACGTCCGCCGTCTTTATGGCGGAAGACGGGTCTGGTCATCGTTGCCTTCGTGCGCGCGCTTTTTGGCTTGCCATCCGTCCTTATCCGCCGCCGACAAGGTTACTACAGGCTCTCTCTGGCACAAATTCGTGACAGATTCACATCCGAAGTCATTGCTCCATGGTTAGAGGAGATGGGCCGTGTTGCTGAAGGACTATTAATGGAAAAGGCGGATATCAATCACGAAGTGGCGTCCTCTTCGGTGGTCCTGGACACTGAGACGCGCCTCCAACTGGGATCGCTCGTTGCTCTGCGATGCAACATCTCTGCAGTGTTGGCTGTGCTTGTTTAAGTTGTAATGACCTATATATCCAATATGACCACCGAATAAGCGTGCCCGGTGGCCACCTCCCAATATGGGAAAGCACACTGCTCCATATCTGGAATCTCTATGTCAGGAAGTCAGGGCAGTGCGGGCAACGGCAACGGTTGCCTTTCTGGGCTCCGTTTGTCAACAAACATTTATCAGTCACCCAGTAGCTGGCGCATACTGCACAGACCCCACCGCGCACAAATCCCACCACACAAATCCCACTGCTACATACAACCTACCGCGCAATGGCCGAACTTGCAATCTTCGGTACTGTTGCAGCAGCTATCGGTATCTCGGCAAAACTTCTCGCGTCCATCGACCTCATCATCGGTTGCTACGATCGGAACAGTCCAGTCTCAGACCTCTGGCACGGGTTGCTTTGTGGGTTAAGGACAGAGATCCTCCTTGCCGAAAGCCAATTATGCGTCGTAAAAACCGTGTTGGAGCAGAAGCAAGGACCCGGCGCCGACGCAGCCAACCGCAAGAGGCAGGACCTCAAATTCGACGAGCTCATCGACGAGTTCGTGCGCCAGATTCAAGCTAGCGAGGATGCATTCCTCACTGCGACAAATGAATACAAGAGCCAGGGGTTTTTCAATTGGGCATTGTTGGAGACAAGGGGTACAAAAGCCCGTAAGGCCGTAGCACCAATCAAGGATCGCTGTGAGGAGTTGAACAGAATCCGTTGCCGAGTTAGCGATGCCCGGGAAAGTATTACGATTACTTTCTTACTCAATTCCCACAACGCTACTGGCAGCCAATTTCCCATCGAGAGTCTCGACAACATCCGACGCGACCTTGCCCACAACTTTTTGCAGTGCAAAAAAATTGAAGCCGAGGATGGTCTTGCCTCTGGATTACTTCTATGCAACAGAGACAATCCCACTCTCGAATCACTGCAGAGAGAGATTCAGGAGACAGGTCTCCATTGGGTGCAAGACGTGGGCCATGATGCAGCCCACCGCCATGATGAGAAATGCTCTGTAGACGGCGATGCAGCAAGCACTTGTAGTCAAGACCATTCCAGTACTATCGGCGTACTGGAGGAATGCCGCGACAAGATCATTGTTCGGCTAAGCAACGTTTTCAAAGCGATCACAAATGACAATGGCCCTTTTACCCGTAAAGATCAGTCTACCGCGACGCGTGGGCAGTGCAGCCTCGGTGAATGGTCCTCGATCTGCCTAGCAGCGGACGGTGGTATCGTCATTGCTCTTGGCGGTAAAATCAGCGCGGGTAAATCGTCGATCATCAACGCGATGCTTGGCCAGCCACTTTTGCCAACTGCAAGTACGTGAACATAGCCTTTCCGTGCAAAAGCTGATCTTCTGCCACTAGGACGGGTCTGTACAGCAGTTCCAGCTCGCCTGCGTCATGTGCCTGGCCAGATAAAGCCAAGTCTGTGGATACCTTTGATTGACCCCTACGTTGAATGCCTTGAGTGGATCAAGGCTAATCTGCTTCCGAAAAGCAAGGAGGAGTGGGCCGCCTTTGAGCACCTCGACGATGACCTGTGTCCCATGCTTACCAAAATTGAGAGCAACGAGTGTCCTATGCTGAAGAAGGATACGGAAGGCAAAGAAGCGATTGACCAGGTATCAGATCTTGTTCGTGACTTTATAGTACCGTTGCTAACGCTCGCGAAGATGGCATTCCTCAACTCCCTCGTTCGAATATACCGCGCGTTTGAAAAGGATGTCGACCTGGGGGGCCCCAACGATTGGCCGATTTTTTCAATAGAGTTTACAGGTTTGAAGTACTACTCTCAGAGCCTTCCGGGTCCATTCACGGTAAGTTGGTGATCTACTAGCTTAATTGGAACGCCACTGATTCTTTCGACAAAGCTGCTAGATCTCCCTGTACGTAGTCTTCAGGCTCTACAAGGCCATGTAAGCTCATTGTTTGTGAAGGGATATAACGAAGACATCGCCCTGGATACTGTACGTGGCTATTCTGGAGACTGATGATTCCGGTGCTCAGCATGTCTTTCAGGTGCGATTTACGGAACTCATGCGTCTAGCCGCTAAACAAGCGGACGTCATGGTTCCTGTCATTGCTGGTCCCACTATAATTAAAGACGAGAATTGGGCCAAACATACAATCCGGTCCGATTGGGACAGCAAAATATCATCGGTTATCATTACGAAGCGAGATCTGATTCGTAACATGGGTCAGTATGACCGTCGTATACCAGCCGTCGCCACGAGGTGCAAAATCCAGCAGGATCGCAAGGATTGCATCCTCCTCTGCGATACCCCTCAAGGCATGGCAGCGATGCAATTGCAGCTACTTCTGGACGAAATTGAACGCAAGTATGCGACAGACCCGATCCCCCCTGAAGCCACCGCAGAAACAAACAATCACTTGCAGCAGGAAATAGCAATAGTTATCGCTGGAATCACCGACGAATCAAACCCGTTCCATCGTGTGAGTCTGTGTAATAATCCGTAATATTCCGCGACACCTAATTTAGGCTCTGGACTAGCTATTCGATAATTCCGAAGTTCCAATAGAATTTGCCGCTTTCACGCTTGATGACTGGCGCGAACTTGTGGACAAATGTTTTGAATCTAGTTATCTTTGTCAAACCTGCGACAAATTTGCAGCAAACACTATCGAGGAAGCCCGCATGCTCCGACTTGCCCGGTTTACAAGAGAAATGGAGAAGATTCTTAAGGAATTGGTGTCATCCTTGTCGTGCGTAACACCTTTACTCCATTCTCTTGCTGAATTTTCTGCAGGAAAACCTTGGGTGAAAATCGTGCATCACTGGACGGGAATCGCGACAAGCTGTATCAAATCCAGTTCCAGGCAAAGAAAACCCTATCTGATCTCCAAGACATTCTCAATCAGTGGACTCCATTTAGTGACGAGGCACGAGCCCAACAAGAGAGCAAGTTGAACGATTTGCTCGTAAGGTTCGAGGGAGCTGCGAAGGATGGCGCTGACGAGGCCATCGCGTTGAGCGTAGCATCCCTTGGCTCGGTAAGTGTCTTTAGGTCATCTCCTGGTGGTCCACTTGCCTAACCCATTTGGCAGCACGAGGGAGCATACCATCTGGGCCAAGATGGAAAGGCGGAAAGCATTATAGAAGCGTGTCGTGAAACGGTACTGAGAAGGCTCACCCTCGTGGTGGATGATACGATACGGGATCTAGGCGACCTTTGCAAAGAAAATCAAGATACCGTCCTATCGCATCTACGAAGCGCGACAGTGAATATCAAAACCGATTCACAGCTCGCCCAACTTATCGAAAACACAATCGGCGAGTTGGAGAAAGTAAAGCAGGTGGACCCAGAGAAACTCAGGATTGCCGTATCTGGTACACCAGGAGAAGTCGTCGTAGGTGCCACCAGAAAAAGGCTTTGGCATCGAATTCGAATGAAATCGGCCCCTCCAGTTCAAGTGTCAGAGGAGAAACAAAACACAGGACTATTCTCCCTGATCAAGCAGACGATCAGTCGTTTCGGAGGTCACAAGGCCATCGAATCCCAGAGTACTCCAGCTACGTCTGCCCCTGCACCACCCCCCTCCACTCCTGTCGCTTACCCAGAGACGAACGAAGGCACTACCTCGGCACCTCCTGATACGAATTTCGCTTGGCTAGAGGTGGCGATGTTGCTACCCAATATGGTGGACGCGCTTCGTGTTAACGTCACTGCGCTCCAGAGCTCCGGCCCTACATCACAGGGCATAGCAGGGTCAAGCAGGGGTACTCCCTCAGACAACGAGCAAGCTGAAGATCAGGGACCGTTGGTGCTGAACCAAGAGGTACTACGTAATCGCGTACTCTCCACGACTCTGGAACCTTTGGTATCTCGTGTGAGGGCCAGCGCACAGTCAACCATAACGGAGAGTTTGAACCTGATGGGCGGTTTAGCTCCGCGAGCAGTACTAGATGCTTTGGAAGAGTACTGCGACAATATTGAGAGGCAACTGGGCGCTCAGGGGTCGGAGGATTACAAAAAGTTCCGAGAAGAGACAGTGGAGCGTCTCACCTGCTGGGGGAATCTAGTCGCGGCACTGGGCGCGATCAAAGAAATGAAAAGAATGTGGAAGGAACCTGTGGTTCAGGTCACATCTTCTCGTTCCAGCTCCGGTTCGTTATCGCTCTGAGTGTCGCGTGGTTCTGTTGTGTAATTCTCTCCCCTTACAACCGCCATATGCTCACTTGAAGGGAGATTGATAGAAGTAATCAGGTGGCTACCTTATATATACAACTGCCGTATCTGCTCTATGTGTTGCTGTCCGGCGAGATCTCACATGTGACGTCGAGTCTGAACTCAAAATTATGAACCCCCTGGGATTTCTCGGGTCCTTTTAGGACCGAAGGTGCGCAGCAAGTCTCCCTCATACCAGACAGCAACCGGCGTGGAGAGGTTCACCCAGACCTATGACATCAATAATTCAAGACAGATTCCTAGTGCGATTCGTTGTTCAATAAGGTTGGCTGTCAAGCCAAAACCACCTTTCCGGTTGCCGTGGGAAGGACTAAAACACGTCACAGGGGCGCTATGACCATCTGATCTTAAGGACATGGCGTGGATCAGCGCGTCGTTGTGGTCTGATCTGTACAAATTTCTTTTGTCTCGAAAATCGAAGAGATCCTCGGACCGTCGCTTCATTAATCCTGTTCAGCAGTAGTGTTACAACATGCAGTGTTTACGATTGGGCCTCGATCGGCAAAGAAATTAGCTTAGACACTCTGATGAGTCACTCGGATCCACCCAATAAAAAGGTAAACACACAATTCTCATTCTTCCACCGCATTGAGCCATAACAAGCTGAATATATTTCCTGCAACGCGTCGTGTGGAAGAGTCATCAATTGATATGTATAGGCGTGGTCCTTCAGGAGTTGTGTTCATGGCATTGGCGCAATTGGACATGCGTAGGATCCAAAAATTTGTGGCTGGAGCCAAACACTGCCCAGCTTGCCATATACCGACTACACCCACGCTTGTCTACACTACACACGACACTGTCGTGACCCCCTTGGACTTATTAGAACGTTCTATATGACCGGTCCCCAATAGACCCCGTTATGCTTGGCCACCGCGCGGAGTGGTCGCGTGTCGCCACTCGACTCGGAGAACTGAGAGACTCTGAGTGCCCTGACAATCTTCTGACATTGGCGCATACACGTTACCCACGGTATTGGGCGTTCCATGTGTCTTGTCCCTTTCTCCTGACCAAACTTGCTCCTACCAACTCAACTGCAGCATACGAGTGTTCTCAAGCACAGCCTTCTCACAAACCAACGTGCGGCTAAATATCAAATTTATTCCCTTTCGTCTTCATCCCGCCTTATTAGTGGGCGACGCATGCAACGAGGTCGGCGTCAGAGGCCATCGGTGGGATCGGAGAGAGCTGAGTCTGTCAGCTACTTATAGTTTTCACCGTCCTTCGATACCGAGCCTCTCGCACCCCGCCATTCCAATATGGTTCGCGTAGAAGGATATTACGGCCACACCATTAGCACGTGGGGAAATGGGAAATGACCAAATAGAATACAACATGTGATGAGGCATATCCCACCAACACTCTCTCCCTTACGGCCACCGCGGACTGTCACCGGGCTTGTGATTTCAAAAGGCGAAATATCCCCGCGTGGGAGAGTGACCAGTTGATATACATGTCTGGTTCTTCAAAGGATGTATTGATCGGCGCCATGATGTGGCTGAAACCAAACACTGGGCCACACCGCTCCCCAACCCCGCGAAGCAACATCGAGATTTTGACTACAACGGTTCTCCACTCCGTTTGTCTGATCCAGATGCGCTTGGTCGTGCGGAACCTATTCGTCGGAATCAGACTGGCCGGCATCATTAATATCGCCGTTGCGGCGCGCACCTCACGAGCTAATTCACAGCTCAGTTTCCATCCAGGCTCACGCGCAGCGTCCCCTTTCTTCGAGTGAATGGTGCGACTACCCCGCGGCAGGCATGATCGCCGAGAGCCGATTTTATCGGGAACTTATCGTCTGTTTCTTTGGCGCTGATCCTCCTACGCTCGGCTACTTCGAGACTGTAGGATTTCCTCGACATTTGGACATCGCAACTGACCCGTCGCTCTCCTTTGTGTTCCTGTTTTGAATGCGCACGCCATTGATACAAGTGGTTCATTTCCTTAGCACATGGCTTGCCCTTGTTTCCTACTGATCGAGTCCCATTCTCGACAACAAACACCAAAGAAACCAGCGCTCACTTGATAAAAGAACTCAATGCATGCAAGCGTTCCCCAGTTAAACTCCCTGTAGTCTAAAGCGCTGTCTGCTCTCGCGGACTTAAGTACAGCCACGTCGGATTACCTGTCCCCGACCTTCTTGAACCTTGTCCCAGAAAAGCGTCTACAAAACACTTTGTATCATTCTATCAATCAACTGGTCATAGATTCCTATATATAGTATCATTCCATCTGTCATATGTAACAGCCTCGCTGGCGCTTCGCGGTTGGCATGTTCATCACAACGCCTTATTCGACCCAGATCACGTAAATGGTCTCCCAGCCACCAGTGGAACGCCCAAGTCAACTCTTGGTCCAATAGCTGCCGCCAAAACCGATGCAACGCCCCAACCCGGCCTGTAAGCTAGATTCTCATGTCCCTCCAACTTCCTTCAACCCCGGGACCGCTAGAAGGAGGTATCTTCTCTTGATCCAAGTTACAAATCTCAAACACGCTCGACTAGCTCTGGGTAAGACAAAACGTCGAATTAGTACCTCTTTGGCTGATCTCCTTTCACTTTACGTGCGTCCAGGTCTTCCATCTGCACCTGTACAGGAGGGGCATTCCTTCGTGTTCACAGGACGTGAACTGCAGCTGCCGTCTCCCCTCTCCCATCGACCCAATAAATTCTTGTACCTCCACCTCCGAAGCGATCTTCAGGTCTTGCTTGCAACTCCAGCAACACCTCAGCAGAGCCTTCATATCGGAAAACGTGCCCAAGGTCTGCAATTGTTTCGCAAGATACGAATATATGACATCGTGGTTGCAGTGACGACCTGCCCCCTCTAATAGTACATCTGAGAGCTATGGTACGCCCATCTTGGCTCCTTGGATAGTCACCTATATGGGTAATTTACTAGCTCCTAGTAAATGGCCCATGTAATCCTTCGAATCTTAACAGCGGCAACGTGGACTCGATCGCGCTATCTGACATCAATACGGAGCCGATACAAAGCTCTCTCATGGCCGGACGACCGGCGAGGCCTCCCATTAGCCAATCCTATCGTGTTTCAGGCAGAAGCGATCTCGATCTCCGAACGGGCATGTAGCGCCTACCAGGACCAAACGGAGACGAAGAACAAGTAAGGGTGATACAGGTGCAATTCCCCAGGCATCCCAGCTCGTTGGCTGGCCCCCTGTCGGTGCGACAGATCTGGTCTGCATTGCATCGCTGCCTGAGGTATCAGGACCATCCCCCTCGAGGACAGCCAAGGGGAATAACAGTGCACCATTTCCAAAGTACCCTCCACCAGTACGGGACATGGTCAATACGTCCATTCGTCACCAGAATCAAGCAATCCGGTTTTCCTCAACCCCAAGAACTGGAGCCACGTCCGAGGGTCTTACGACCATAAATCACGAAAAGCCATGCGGTGCGCGTTCATCGGTGGTTCAAGCTTCTCGCTCATTTGAGTGTTTTCTATCGCGGGCCTTAGGTGGTGCTCACTCTGCACTCTTCCAATCTTGCTCAGTATGGAATGGTCTTATGAATACTAACAACCTCGTCTTACGTTGACCCCATTCTTTCTGTCACGTCTTACCAAGGCGACTCTCCGCGTCACAAGGAGCGGCGAACAGTTAAATCTCCTTGAAAAGTCTCAGTTAGTCAGCAATTGTTGTACCATGTCCCTCCTTACCACCAATCGGCAATACGCAATACCAATACATCGATCAAGTCGTCACACAGCTGAGCAATCCGTTTCACCATACTCGGTCGCTGGCACCAACTGTGGTAGGTCCCTCTGGACGCCTGCTGACAGGGCCTCGTCAATTAAATGGGTACTAGTGCAACGGCAGCTCGTGAGGGCGTCTACTAGTGTATCGAGCATATCGTCCTCACCACCTTTTGTTCTCGTTCTCGGTCTCCATAGTCCTAAATCTATTTAAACGAATGCAGCATATTTTGAATCGAGTAACATGGGCTACATGAGACATGAGACGAGACATGAGACGCAGCGCGCGAAATGCATGGCACCATAAAGGAGAAAACTGCGAACCGATATGAGGAGAAGAGAATACGGCAAGCGTATAACTAACAAAGTCATACTGTAACTACAGGTACAACACTGCTGTACGAGCTACATCAAGCTTGCTGTATGACAGAACGAAACCTTGTCAAGGAGGCACGACAAACCGAGAGAATGTTTGAAAACACACGCGTGCATTGAGGCAGTGAGGTGAGGTGATGCGATTGCGGTTGCGGTTGCGATTACGATTACGAGTGTTGCAATGTCCTAACAAGTCGATTGTTATGTTTTAGATTGCACGAGTTGGTCTTGTGGTTTCGCCCAAATTCGAAACCTATGTACGTGGTATGTTCGTGAGCGGGTCGTAACATCAATGCCTCTGATGTGACTTAAGAGTCAACTGGGTGTTTGGATATGAGTAGGACACACTTACGCATGCAAAGTGGGGTGTCGAGCTACTCGTTATCGTCGCGTCCAGGGTCAGCCTGACTGCTCCCGCAATAATCTTTTTCGCGGTGGCGATTCAGGTTCGAGACAGAAGTGTACGAACGAGTACTGAAAGGCGTTTGTCAATGGACAACCGGGCGGCGAGCTTTGGAACGCACCATCCAGGGCACGGAAGCCTTCCGTTGGCCTTGAGTTTGTCCTTCCTTCTCTTGTGCTCCCCCATGGCCTCATAGCTGGCAAACCTGACATCGCTGGATCAAAAATGTCAACAGGACATCGAGACGGCCAAGGGAATGAGCTCACCAAACTTCATTACCAATGTGAATCTCACCACAAGGAAACGGTTCGTGCCCCAGGTGTTTTGCGCGGAAATGACCGACCGCGCGCTGTAATTTACCCTTTTGCACGTCGCCGCACCAAAGACACTTGCATTCTTTCCCATCGACTTTGATGAAGAGAGAATAAATGCTCTTTGCCTTCGTTCCGTAGCCATGCAAGAGTCTATCAGACGTGACTGCGGTTAGAGTAACCGCCTCAAGGGTGCCAAGATTGGGCTCGAGCTTATTGTTGATAAAGAATGGCGAGGCACGAATGGCGACGATGAGGTCTCTCATAGCCTTCTGGACCTCTGGCTGTTGGTTCAGACTCAGGAAACCAAGTGACTCATCGGTCGACACGACTTGCGTCCCGGTGTTTGGTGGAGTGTTTGGCTGGAGGACTCGACGCGAACGCTTCCCAGGCGGATAATCCGCGTTGACTGACGCCTTGCGACGCCTGGAGAGACTGCCACCACGCGAAGGCGTAGGCGACGGAGCGGAAGGTCCGACAATATCGGATGGATTAACAGTAACGACTTGGACGGCTGGTATTGAGTGTGGATCCCCACCCAGTGGTGCTTGCGGATAGACGAATGACTCAAGGTTCTGGAAGACGTCGGAAGGTTGGTGGATATCTTGAGTCGGAGGGGGGGATTCGTGCGTGGGATGAGATGTAAATTGGGGTTGATAGGTGCGGGGGGGTGCCGTTGGGGTGCCGAGTATGGAAAAGAGAGTTCCCAGAGTTTCTTGTCCCTCCTGAGGGTTACCTGTCTCCCTAGACGGCGGCGTGGCGTTTCTGTCAGCGATACCTTGCAATCCAGGTCTTTTATAGCCTTGCGAGAGAGCATTCGGTGCGGCGTAGTTATTCGCGGCGGCGATCCTGAACTGGTTGGCTTGGAACGCGTGGAATACGTGCACCTATTGGCAACTCTCGGTAAGCTAACAACCTCTGTACACATTAGACGTAGCTCACCCAAGTGAGGAGATGGCCAGCAACACTGGGACAGCTCTTTGGGACCTTGCCCATCATCAAAAGTTCTGGTGAGCAAGTGCATGGGAGCCGTATGCACGGTAGAGGAGAGTTGGTGGAATTGTTGTAGTGTTCCCAAGCTAGGTTGCACCAGACTAGCCAGTGGTCACCGCGGCATATGCACAGATGCACAGAATCAATTTGGTTAGGACCCGCGGGGGATGGTGTGAATGAGGGTCCGGCGCCAAGTACGAGCGAGTGACTCCCTTGAGAAGGAGGCGTCCGATAAGCCTGGTTCGAGGCATCGAGCGGGGTGGACATCTCAGGAGGATAGTGACTGGGCATGGCATTAGCTGGTCCAGCAGCATACGCATGCTGGCCAGCTGTCCCACCATTGACTGGCGCGGGGCCGCTGGGGTTTGGCGGGGGAGAAACTTCATTTTGGGGTACGCCCGAATTGTGTGATGGGCTGGCCAACGTCACGTTGGTGTATCCTTGCGTATCTACTGTTCGGCCGTTGCAAAAAAATGAGCACAATGAGCGAATAGACAGCAGCCAGTCAATGGAGCAGTGTCCACTACGGGGCGGGCGGGGCATTGGAATGTAACCCACCTTGATAGTCTTGATAGTGGGGATGATATGCCCCCTGCAGAACATTAGGTTGCTCCGGGGGTCCACCGCTGCTGGGTGTTGTGGTCGAAATCAAAAGTCGTGGCGCGAGATTGCTAGCCAGGGACCAGCCAGCGCTCGCACCTGGGGGCGCTGCAGCAACTAAGCTACGGCCGTTCCAGGCAGCTCTCCCGTCAGTGTGACGTTGACGTGCTGGTGCTCTGGATGCTTCGGAGGCGACGGGGGGGGAACGAGCTGGGATATTGCCAGTGCTAGTGCTAGTGCCAGGCACAGCGGTGTGCCCATCGTTGGTTCGCCTCGACGTTCTTGGGGCGTTGGCTGTGGCTGTGGTGCGGTTGGTCAGAAATCGGAGCCACAACTCAAAAGTAAGCGTTTTCTCAACAACACGACGTAGAGTTGATCACTAGTGATGGGACAGGTTACAGAATCACGAAAGACGCACCTGAGATGCCAGCGGTGCCCTGGACGCGGGTGCCGGACTCGCACCTATTAAAGACACAAGGCCCTTGAGACGCGCTGGGTCCAGGAGTGCTCATCTTTCGAGCTGAAAGGATATGTACAGTCTGGAATGCACACAATGTGTCAAGTACCGCTTGGTCAGTGACCGGCACAGCGCGGACGGGTTCGCCTCGAATGCGCGGACTGATGAAGCAGACGAGCGGGAAGAGACAGAAGAGGATCTCGAGAAGATAAAGGTGGAAGGCAACTCTCTGGCAGTCTACAATCGAAGATAGGGAGAGCCAACCGAAGAGATAGGGACGAAGTTGGGCTGGTAAACGCTGAGCCTGGCTGCCGCCGTTTTCTATAGTACATATGAGTAGGAATCGGGCGGGACCGTCTGGCGTTTAGGGGTTTCACAGTAATCAGGGATTGCGACGTTGTTGAAAACACTCGGTTCATCAGAGCGAGCAGAGGACGATCAGATAGAGCGGCGGTGAAATGACGGTGGGAATGGGCTGAATGCCCAAGTTTGAATGTATGTGAGGCGTGCCGATGGCTTCGAGTGAGCCAGCAACGGCCAGTAACAGCCAGCAGTCACCAGCAGGCCACCACACAAGTCGCGTC
>Ga0307515_10009587_pt1 | contig 18701 bp, 16 predicted proteins | sample 17_EM_MG_FD_194513 | JGI IMG/M metagenome (GOLD analysis project Ga0307515, IMG submission 194513) | Populus trichocarpa ectomycorrhiza microbial communities from riparian zone in the Pacific Northwest, United States - 17_EM | ecosystem: Host-associated > Plants > Roots > Unclassified | place...
TTTTGATGAAAATCGTCACAAATTTATGGGGTTTTTTGAGGTGTTTTTATTAGTGAAAATCATTAGAAATATCAATACAAATTTATGATGAAAATCGTCACATGTCCCTCGTGAACTACCTTGGAACAACAACACAAGTTCGGAGAAATCTATTAATGAAATTCATCACAAGTTTCGTATGGAAAAAAACAACAGAAATTTGTGATGATTTGCAAAAATCATCACAAGTACTTCCACCAGTGCAGTGATTCATACCCTCTGTTTCATGCTCAGTTCCCATCTTTTCGTCGATGCGCATTATTGTCGCCCATGGATTGCGGGAGCATCCAGGTAGAGGGACGTTGAACGACAACCACGATTTCATGGTGATTCACATACAACACTGAACATGACCTGAAGCTCCATGACTTTCTAACATCGACCAAAATACGAAGGTGAGCTCTCGACTTTCGAACTCTCGCCGATGATCGAGGTGCTAAAGAAGGTAAGGACCACGAGATACCATGAATTAGTCATAGAACATTTATACGTAATATACCGTGTATCAAATTCTCCCCTGACCTCATCACTATGACATGGTGGTCAAGGAATCGGACAGCCACGACTGCGGATCGGAGAACCCGAATGAAGCGAAACTCGCAACGTAAAAGAACGACAGGAACGCCTTTGAGAGAATGCGGTGATTTCCACTAAATGTTCTGATCGTTCAGAGTGTTAGCGCCGAGGGCCACATCTCTTGACCACAACCACGTTCACATCGAGGACAGAATGCCGCTTTTCTCCACCAACCGAGGTTACATTGGTGCGTCCAATGTGTATCTATCGTATTATCTACTCATTCCGTGCTGCCAAGACGAAGAGAATGTTCGCAAAATTGTCGCCCGACTGCTCGGTGAGCTGCTCAGTGAGATCGAATAACACACGAGGTTGATGTCCCTCCAGAGTCCCATGGGAGTGAAAAATCGATATGGGAATACTACAACGAAATGGCCGCCGTGGAAGACAACATCCGGGAGGTCGAGTGGAGAGATTTGGCAGATACCGTGCTCGTTTTTGTATGTATGGACACACTCCATGACATATGGCTGTTGATATGGTCCCAGGATGGTCTATTTGCTGCCTTCCTTTCTGCTTTCCTTATCTTCTTGATCCCCCAACTCCAGCCCAGCAGCACCGACGTCGCAATGGACGTACTCATCCACATTTCACAACAGCTCAGCAACTCCACAACGCCTGCATTTGAACCCACCGCCTTTCAAGTTTCGCCCAGCGCAGCCGCGGTCAACATGCTCTTCTTCCTCAGCCTCGCGCTCGTTTTGATCGATGCGTTCCTCGCGATGCTTGTCAAGGGATGGTTGCAGGAGTTTGACCGTGGATGGAGGAGGTACACTGTTGCACATCTCCGTGCACAGGAACGCGAACGGCGACTCCAAGAGCTCGAGCGCTGGAAGCTGGGCGAGCTCGTCGGCCTCCTCCCGATCCTCATCCAAGGATCTCTCTTTCTGTTCTGTATTGGCCTCCTTGTTCTTATCTTCCCTTCCCATCTCCCATCTGCCATTTTGTGCTCACTCATGTTTTTGTCTGTTGTCGGGTTCTACGTCTTCACTACATATGTTTCGATTGTAAACGATTATGCGCCATTCTCCTCTCCTGTGTCTCGTCTTTTCGCGCGTGGCCTCGCGATGCTGCAGACCTGGCATATTCCCATTCCCCAAACCGTCCGGCGCATCGCTTCTGCCATCTCATTTCACAACCGCCCTCCCATACCTTCTCAAAAACAGCAGGCAGACGCAGATACTCCCGATGAAGCCATGCAACCGTTACCTTCGAACAGCAGAACGACTGACGTTGCCCAACCACACAACCCCGACGCGGTACCCCGTTCTCGCTCTGGTATTAATCCTCAGACGCACGTTCGTGTACTCGAACGGCTCGTCACGGTAACTGAGGAGGCTGTAGAGAATATTCCGATCTTCCTGGAGCTGCTTGATCAGCCAGTGAAGGACCCGGCACTACGGCCATACACTATGGAGAAATGGAACGAATTGCTTCATATCACTTTCAGGTTGCTTAGCGATCAATCCACCTTTTCTGTTTCTGCTGCCTGGACTCTTGCCCGCACCATGATGATTTGTTACAATTATGACACCGCGGATCAGCAGTTATACCTCACATTACAAAACCATCTAGGTAGTAGGGGAGCTGGTGATGAAAAATCACGGATGCCACTCAATGTTCTCTTCTCTGCCTATTTGTCATTTTGGCTTCGTCAGTCCGATGGGCGTGACCTGTGCCGAACAATTGCATTTCTTGAGCCAAGTGATGCTGCTGATGGTGAGCTCCTCTGGATGGTGAATACCTCCCACCGGACAATGCGTTTCGACCAGGATCGCTTCCTTTATTGTCCGGAGTTAGGTGAAACGGTTGATATGTATATATTATTTTTCACGGCCGTGCTTACATATGTTTCGAGTACAGAACAGAGTAGAAGGTCCAGTATTCCACTCACATTTGCAGTCATTTATGCTCTGCGCGCCATCAGATCAGCAATTGATCAGCGAGGAATTAATTCCATTGATGGCCTCTACATCTTTCCAGTGACTGTCTCCACCCCTGGGCCCGTGCCTATGACATTCTGTCGAGTTGATGGCACTGATGCCATGGCCCTTTGGAGTCAAGACTGTATTCAATCTGTCAAGGACCTTCTTCAATGGGACCTGACAACATCCGTGGAGATTCTCACTGACTTTCGACTTTCCCTGATTGCCGCACTCTATATTGATAGCACCAAGCAAGCGCATGCTCGCTCGCATTTTGCGGGCCTCCTCAACTACACGAACATTACGGATCTTACATTTTTGTACCCAGGTGCCTATGATGATAGCAAGCTCGCCATCTACCTGTACATGGCTGTCTTCCGGAAACCTTTTGAATACGTTCATGATCCTCTCGCTGCCCTCGAACGCGTCATTCGTGGAATAATTTATGAGCTCTCTCCATTACAACTTTCTGGGCTGCACGTCTTGGATATTGCCGTGAAGCATCTCCACAAAATATCAGCCCCTTCATTGGATTGGCTGAAAACGCTCCCACCATACCCCCTCCTCTCTTCTCCTGATCCCACTGTATTTGCCCTCCGTTTGGTTGGTGATTGGATTTTGCTCCATCTCGACACTCTTATTGCCCCAAAACCTTACCTACTCCTAGAGAAGGTGGAAAAGTTAGAATGGTCTGATATACCTGAGGAGGTGTACATTGCAAATGCTCGACTTGACCTCTATGATTCTTTGGCAGACATCGGGCATGAGGCGGACAAGGTGTCTAAGCCAGACACAGGGCTACTTAAGGTGTTTCTTTGGTCCAAAGACCATGGGGTCTGTACACGCGCATTTAAGTGGTGTCTTGACCTGTTTCCTATTAGCCACCTGGTACACCTGGAGATGTAAACAGCACCACGGCGTTCATCCCAGAAGTACTGGGGCGCATGTGGGTTGAACACTTTATCCAGGTGCTTTGTGCGGATTATTGGTCCTTTTATTCATCATGGAAGCTCCTGCTATCAGCTCTTGTCCCAAAATGGACCGTGCTCCCATCATCCTGGTGCCGTGACTTTGCTTCAGCACTCATATTCAGCACAGACATACATGGGGTTCCTGCCTACCAATTTCTTGGATACCGCTATCTGTCACTTGATGAGCGACAAGCATCCCTCTCTTTCCTTGCAACTCTTTTAGAGCTCATCAAATCTAGATTGACCTGGGTTAACCTCACTTCGCTTGAGAATTGGCTGGCCGAGCTTTCAGAAGGACTTGAGAATCAGGGTGCTCATACCCAGATACAACATATCCAGGCCACCATGAAGCAACAACTTGTGGACGAGACTCTTGGGTTCTTCACAGAACTCCCAATGGAAAACGAATGGCTGGAAGAGTCTCTTGAATTCTTCGCAGAGCTCCCAATGGCAGGTGAATGGATGGGTGAATGACCTCCAGTGAGAGGGGCTCTCTCGTATATATCTCAGAATGGCTTTTTATAACGAGCATGTGGTGCATTTTGTAATTGAGCTGACAAACGATATTCATTATGATAGTTACCTAAGCCTTCCTAAATTCCGCCATCACAACAGCGAGGTTGGTGTGATTTACAAATTCTGTCTCCATGGGTCAATATGCGATGACCCTGAGGCGTCGTCGCTCCCCACCTCTATCTCTATCAACCCGAATATTTGCCAGCTCAGAGCTCAGAGGGGAAAGAACTGTAGATCCTCCTCCTTTACAGTTTACGGTTTCACATGCATGCTACGCGCGCCGTGGGGAATTGGGGAATGAGGAATAACCAAACAAACCCACGGCACTCAACAAGTAACAATGCGCCACGTGCATTGTGCGAGATCCTCACGCTCGCGGGATCTGTCAGGACGCCGCATGGCAATAATATTATTATAATGTTCTTTCCCTGGAGCGGCTATTAGACTACTGATTATGTTTGTAAATTACTACTGGGATTTCCATGGCTACTCGTTTGATCAAACGATGGGCTTGGCATGGCCAGGGTCAGAGCCCGACCACGATTCACCTCAAGCTCTGGGGCACATCGCACTCTAAACCGTCTAAGTGGTGACCACGCTCTCTCGCCTTGCCAGCGATACATTTCATACGCCTAGCAATGCGAGACTCGCCAGTTTACAAATTATGTTCCAGGAATCATAGGAAAAGTCAATATGGGAATAATACAACGAGATGGCTGCAACCATGTGCGTGGACAGCAAACGGAGTCCGGCGAGTCGAGCGACGAGTACGAGTGTGGTCAAAGTCCGGGCACCTCGGCGCTAAGACCCCGAACGAGCAGGACATTTACTGGTTTCACTGTACCATCTGGGAGACGCTCCTGTCGCCCTATCACGTTGTGGGCTTGCCTTCATTCGGGTTCTCTGAACAGCATTGATGGCTCTCCGATTCCTCGACCACCAGGTCAGAGTGAGGAGATCAGAGCGGAAGTGTATGCATGGTGTGCTATGTACAAACGTTCCATGGACCATTCATGTGATCCAACGGCTCCCCGTCTCTTCAGGATGTCGCACATCCACCGGCAGGGGGTTGACAGTCGATAGGCCGCCTTCGAATTCTGGCAGATGTTTGGAAACCGTGGTGCTAAGAGCCTCGCTCAGCCTCGGATGGGTATTCCCAAGGAATTGCGGTTGGCGTTTAAACAGCCAACTTGCTGGAACCCTCCTCGCAATCCATGGATGACAGCAGTGCCCTATCAATGGAAAGAGAGGAACCATGTGTCAAACGGAGGGTACTACTCACCATCGGGCTGGGCGTTTGGCTGCGGGATACAAGGTTCGCCGCCGATATACAGAAGGATTCTTGCCCAAAATTGGCTGAGGAAAGTCGAGCGGCCATTCGGCCTCCTTAGTTTTGGTCAGTGATTACCCAGATGGCAGCAACCATGCACTTGGTAGAGGTAAATGTGGGATCGTCGAGTTGAATGCTATTGATAATATGGAGAGCGATGATGCTTCAGGACCATCGATGGAGAGGGCGAAGGACGTCTTGAAGAGCCTGTTCAATGCACTGTCGGGGCCGCTACTGGGAAGGGGCCGTGAGCGTAGACGGCCTTCGGGGCTGAGAGGGTGGGACGCACTCGATACCGATCATAAAATACCATTTACTATTCTCGTAGTCCATGCTATGCACGAGCAAAGAGTGTGTTGGGCACGGCAAAACAGGCGGAGTGTGCGGGAAAGTACCGTCAGCGGGCTCATTCGAGAGGGCTCAGGCAAGGCCGACCAGAGATGTTTGCAGAGGGTCGATTAGTCAGCGTTATCAGGTCGAGTGGTGTTGCCGCTGCTTTCCATAGCCACTCGCGGGTGGCTGAGTATGTGCTTGTTCTTAGGCCGAGTGAACGACTCGAAGGGAGACGATAGGTCCGGGAAAGTGACTCGTATAGTCGTTCCTGACAGTTGTTGCTAGCGCCAGTTGACGTGGGTGGGTGCGGGGGCAGTGGATGCTAGCGGTTCTGGTTGCAGAGACGAGGAAAGGCGGACCTGGTGGGTTTGAAGGATTGAAAGCTAGTGGATCCCAGTATGCGTGATCATTCAAGAGCGAATAGGGCTCGTGTGCTCGCTTAAATACACATACATAGAGCTGCTCATCGCTGCTAAATTTATCAAAAATTCAGCAAAAACTTCCAGTTTGAAAATGTGCTGCACCATACATTTGACACGTCGCTTTCTCATTTTCAATCGATTGGGACGTTGCTATCTTGGTGCCTCTCGACGATGTCGTGGTACAGTTCAAGCTGCATGTTGAACCTCGACCATCAATTCTCGGAACTGTACATACAGGGCTGGCCATCACTTTGCTGCTCCATAGCTTCAAGATATCAATAAACCTCTAAAGATAGCCGATAACGACGCACGTTGGTTCGAACCGATTCAAATATGCTGCAAGAAAGAGAGCATGGGTGGTCCTGATTGGGGTAGCGGAACATTTGTAGATTATAGATTGCGTATTTAATTCATCTCCGATACTCCCACTCCCATGAGATTTAGTGCTACAGGTTGCAATGACACGAAGGATTCCAACCCACAGCGACAGCAAAGTCTTTCCCCAATACGAGTACCAGTAAGGGTTCGAACGGCTAGGAGATGTCAAGCTATCCTCTATCTCTACCTTCCTAGTAAGACTTGCCAAAAGCCTCAAAAACATCTGTGTCGTGATGGTCACAGCTGCCCAACGACCCTGGTGATCACGGTTATATCTTGGGTCTTCTTCATTCTGTTCTAGGTGAAGTGGAGTCCTTTCATCTTACACTCTGTTCCATTGAAGATTCACTATTAACGATCATACAGTCCGATCATGGGGATCCGGAAAACGTAATATGAGCGCAAGAGGACGACGGAGGTGCAGGTCTAAGTGTAGGAGGGTCTAAGTACAGAATCCGTCATGATCACCAATGCTATCGAAGGATAGCGCCGAATGAGTATAGGACAGTCGTCAGTGGACAGTGGGCAGGCGAGAGAGACCCGAATATGATAAGGCCGCCGCAACCGCGGCTGCTCCAGAAGAAGGAAGCGATTGGAAGCGAACAACCACGGGGAAGCTGTAAAAGGATACGGCTCGCAATCGCGTGCGAGGAGGGGTCTACGTGTTGAGTTTCGACGTCAACATAGGATGACCCTAGGGGTCGATGATTGAACAAACTGGAAGTACGGATCTTGTTCTCGATCGACGAGGAAGACCCGGTTCATGCCCACTACCAGGTTTCTGACAATGTCGTCTTTAAGTCGATGGGATCGGCGAGCGACGAACGAAATGAAATGAAGCGCGACGAACGACGGTCATGGTCATGAGGGTCCTGTACTGAGGAGTGGCGGGGTACTAACGACGGGGTGCTCTTCTAAGTTGGAGTAGCGTGTGCGGTCTTGATAGACGATAGATCGAAAGTGATCCGTGATCAAAGTAGCAACACGAGACCGACTTCGGAGTCGGTAAACATGATCGAGTGATGAAATTTATGGTCAGAAGAGTGAGGGGATGCGATGTGGGCCACCGAGTGGGTTCTATAGTCTGGGTGGATGAGCGTTGGTATCTAGATAGACGACTGCTTTCAACGGAAACAACCTTCATGATGACGTATAAGAAACGAGGCGCGCAGCATTCTTCATGCACCCGCCGCGTCTTCGAGAATTGTCCAGGGGAGGGTGTTTCTTTGCATGCGACAGAGGGATGTTCGGGGCGTAAGGTGAGGTGCCTCTCGACGCAAAATCGCTACGGCCCACAATGGGTCGACGGGTGAGCGACAATGGGTCGTGCGAGGGAAGGGACGTTGGCGATATTCGTTGAAGAGGAGTGCGCGACTTGACGCGATCGTCGGAAACGAAATCGGCAATGTACGTCTAAAATGGGCTGATCTATGAGCCAAGAAACAAATGGTCAGCAGGCCATCCGGCTCGGAAAGTAAGAGACGCGGGGTTGATATAAGAAAGAGCGACGTAAACGAGAATGGATCACTGAACGAAGGAGGGGACGTTGTCCTAGACGAATGGTATGAGCCCACGCTGAGTGGATGCTGCTCTTGACCTTTCGAGCGAGAATGAACAACCCATACTTCGAGGACGGAAACGGACTGCGCCTCTGTCGTGTGAGTCCAGTCGATCTTGTCTCTGACATCCTTCATAGTGATGAACGCACTCACGGCCTCGGTCCATGTACCAGCTCACATGCTCGCCGTTCGCATCGTCCCGCTGTGCGTCGGTTGCACCTCGAGGGCGCACATGAACCAATGACTATCACTCAGCATCCGCTCCCTCATCCTCTGGTTGGGCCTTCGACCGTCATTATCGAGGTGATTAGGCGAACCAGTGCCGTTTCGTCTGCTTCGGCGCACTCGAGACGGCGTTGGAAAATCCAAAGATACACCCACGATTTGGCCGCTGACTAATAAACTCATTTGGGGTGCCTGGCGAGGGCCGAGCGTGGGGAGTGGGTCTGAGCATGATGTCCTTTGTTATCATCGGGACCGAGACACAGGTCAGATGAAGAGGATGTCGATGGATGTGCCGTAAGGACCACTAGATCCCATGGATGAGCCATAGAACATTTGTACGTAATATACCGTGTATCAAATCCACCCGCTATCACATGGTGGTCGAGGAATCGGAGAGCCATGACTGCGGATCGGAGGACCCGAATGAAGCCAAGTCCGAAACGTGACAGAGCGAGAGGAACGTCTTTGAGAGAATACAGCGATTTCCACTAAATGTTCTCGTCGTTCAGAGTGTTAGCGCCGAGGGCACGTTACTTGACCACAACCACGTTAACATCGCAGACAGAATGCCGCTTTTCTCCACCAACCGAGGTTACATTGGTGGGTCTAACCTTTATTTACCGTCGTATCCGCTGATTCTGTGCTGCCAAGACGAAGAGAATGTTCGCATAATTGTCGCCCGACTGCTCGGTGAGCTGCTCAGTGAGATCGAATAACACACCAGGTTGATGTTCCTCCAGAGTCCCATGGGAGTGAAAAATCGATATGGGAATACTACAACGAGATGGCCGCAGTGGAAGACAACATCCGCGAGGTCGAATGGCGAGATCTGGCAGATACAGTGCTCGTTTTTGTATGTATGGACACTCCTCATGATATATAGCCGTTGATGCGGTTCCAGGATGGTCTATTTGCTGCCTTCCTTTCTGCTTTCCTTATCTTCCTGATCCCCCAGCTCCAGCCCAACAGCACCGACATCGCAATGGACGTGCTCATCCACATTTCACAACAACTCAGTAACTCCACAACCCCTGCATTTGAGCCCACCCCCTTTCAGGTTTCCTCCAACGCAGCTGCGGTGAACTTGCTCTTCTTCCTCAGCCTCGCGCTCGTTTTGACCGATGCATTTCTCGCGATGCTTGTGAAGGGCTGGTTGCAAGAGTTTGATCGTGGATGGAGAAAGTACACTGTTGCACATCTCCGTGCACAGGAACGCGAACGGCGATTGCAAGAGCTCGAGCGCTGGAAGTTGCATGAGCTCGTCGGCCTCCTCCCGATCCTCATCCAAGGATCTCTCTTCTTATTCTGTACTGGCCTCCTTGTTCTTATCTTCCCTGTCCATCTGTCATCTGCCATTTTATGCTCAATGATTTTTTTGTCTGTCGTCGGCTTCTACGGCTTCACTACATATATTTCCATTGTAAACAACTATGCTCCATTCTCCTCTCCTGTGTCTCGTCTTCTCCCGCGTGGCCTCGCGATGCTACAAACCTTGCATATTCCCATTCCCCAAACCGTCCGGCGCATCGCTTCTGCCGTCTCATCTCACAACCTCCCTCCTCTGCTATCTCAAAATCAGCAGGCAGACACAGATACTCCCGATGAAGCCACGCCGCCGTCACCTTCGAACATCAAAGTGGCTAACCTTGCCCAACCCCACAAGCCTGACACGGTACCCCGTTCTCGCTCTGGTATAGATCCTCAGACACACGTTCGTGTTCTCGAACGGCTCGTTACGGTAACTGAGGAGGCTGTGGAGAATATTCCGATCTTCCTGGAGCTGCTCGATCAGCCAGTGAAAGATCTTACACTACGGCCACGCACCATGGAGAAGTGGAATGAATTGTTTCATATTACTTTCAGGTTGCTTGGCGATCAATCCACCTTCTCTGTTTCTGCTGCCTGGACTCTTGCCCGCACTATGATGATTTGTTACAATTATGATACCGCTGATCAACAGTTATACCTTACATTACAAAACCATCTAGGTAATAGGGGAACTGGTGATGAAAAATCACGTATGCCACTCAATATTCTCTTCTCTTCCTATTTGTCCTTTTGGCTTCGTCAGTCCGATGGGCATGACCTATGCCGAACAATTGCATTTCTTGAGCCAAGTGATGCTGCCGATGCTGAGCTCCTCTGGATGGTGAATACCTCCCACCGGACCATGCGTTTCGACCAGGGTCACTCCCTTTTTTTGTCGATTTCAGGGGAACGGGTTGATATGTATATTTTATTTTTCACAGCCCTGCTTACATATGTCTCGAGTACAGACCAGAGTCGAAGGTCCAGAGTTCCACTCACATATGCCGTCATTTATGCTTTGCGCGTCATCAGATCAGCAATTGACCAACGAGGTATTAATCCCATTGAGGGCCTCTACATCTTGCCAGTGACTGTCTCCACCTCTGCGCCCGTGTCTACGACGTTCTCTCGAGTGGTTAGCACTGATGCCCTGGACCTTTGGAGTCAAGACTGTATCCAATCCGTCAAGGACCTTCTTCGATGGAAACCGACAACACCCGTGAAGACTCTCACTAACTTTCGACTTTCCCTGATTGCGGCACTCTATATTGATAGCACTAAGCAAGCTCATGCTCGCTCGCATTTTGCAGACCTCCTCAACCACACAAACATTAAGGATCTTAGGTTATTCTACCAAGGTGCCTATGATGGTGGCAAGCTCGCCACCTACTTGTACATGACTGTCTTCCGGAAACCTTTGGAATACGATCATGATCCTTTCGCTGCCCTCTATGGCGTCATTCATCGCACACTTCATGGGCTCTCTCCATTACGACTTTTGGGGCTGTACGTCTTGGATAATGCCGTGAAGCATCTCCGTAAAACAGCAGGCCCTCCATCAGATTGGGTGGCAAGGCTCAAATTATACAATGACGGTTATATCCCTTATCCCACTGGTTTTTTGCCTCATCCCACTATACCTGGTGTCCTGTATCCGGCTGACCATTGGATTTTGCTCCATTTCGACACTCTTGTTGCCCCATACCCTTTCCCACTCCTAAGGAAGGGGATGGAGTTAAAGTGGTCAGATACACCTGAGAAAGTGCACATTGCAAAGGCTCGACTTGACATCTATGATTCTTTGGCAGACGTAGGGCACAAGGTGGACGAGGTGTCTAAGCCAGATCCAGGGCTGCTCAGGGTGTTTCTTTGGTCCAAAGACCATGGGGTCTGTACACGTGCATTTAAGTGGTGTCTTGACCTGCTCCCTATTGACGAGTCTGGTACACCTGGAGATGTAAACAGCACCAAGACGTTCATCCCAGAAACAATGGGGTGCATTTGGGTCGAACACTTTATCCAGGTGCTTTGTGGGGAGTATTGGTCCTTGGATTCATCATGGGAGCTCCTGATATCAGATCTTGTCCGAAAATGGACTGTGCTCCCATCTTCCTGGTGCCATGACTTTGCTTCAGCATTCATATTCTGCACTGTCCCGAATGGACCCCCTGCCTACCAATTTTTTGCTAGCGGATTGTTGTCACTTGATGAGCAACAGGCATTCCTCTCTTTCCTTGCGACTCTCTTAGAGCTCATCAAATCTAGAATGACCTGGCCCAGCCTCACTTCGCTTGAGAATTGGCTGGCTAAGAATCGGGGTGCCTATACCAAGATACAACACATTGTGGCCACCATGAAGCAGCGACTTGTGGAAGAGACTCTAGGGTTGTTCACAGAACTCCCAATGGAAAATGAATGGCTGGAGGAGTCTCTTGAATTCTTCGCAGAGCTCCCAATGGCAGGTGAATGGATGGGTGAATGATCTCCAGTGAGAGGGGCTCTCTCCTCTATATCTCAGAATGGCTTTGTTATAACGAGTATGTGGTGTGTTTTGTAATCGAGCTGACAAACAATATTCATTATGATAGTTATCTAAGCCCTTCTACATTCCACCATCACAACAGCTAGGTAGGTGCGTATTTCTGAGAATTGTAGTTGGGTTCACCTTGGGTTCACCTTGACTTTGCTACGTTCGTGTCACGGAAAACAACAACACCTGATTGCTAGAAAGCTGGAAAGCAGTGTGTTGAGCAGATGGTACACTCGCTGCCTGCCACCCCACTCACAGGAAATAAAATTCGTGTAGGCCACTGAACAACCTATGAGCATGCATGTGGCTGGTTGCCCCGCTACATAATAAATCCTTCTCTGATGACAAGACTATGAACTGAGACATGTCAATGTAGAAGCGCAGGATACATACTCCCGTCCACGTCGGGCGTGTGTCTCAACCCGTCACTCAAACCTGTCACTGGGGCACAAAGGCAGAAACGGAGGCATCCTATACTAGAGAAAGGGGATGCTATTATTGATTATTAACAAGGGTGTGTGTCGGAATTCCTCGTCTTCCGTCCCTATTTGGTATACCCGAGTCCCTGGAGGGCGAGTCGTGCGAGTGCCCACAGTAACAGAGTACCTGTATGCTACATCTGGACACCCTATTTATTGTATGTTACATGTAGCGACGAATGCCGTTTCTGTTGCCCGTGTATACAAGCCTGACTGTTAGCTCTTGTCCCAAAATGGACCATGCTCCCATCATCCTGGTGCTGTGACTTTGCTTCAGCACTCATATTCAGTCCAGACATGCATGGGCATCCTGCCTACCAAATTTTGCTTGGCGGATGGTGGTCACCTGATGACCAGCAGGAAACCCTCTCTTTCCTTGCAACTCTTTTAGAGCTCATCAAATCTAGATTGACATGGCCCAGCCTCACTTCGCTTGAGAATTGGCTGGCCAAGCCTTCAGAAGGACTTGAGAATCAGGGTGCTTATACCCAGATACAACACTTCCTAGCCACCATGAAGCAACAACTTGAAAATGAGACTCTTGGGTTCTTCGCAGAACTCCCAATGGAAAACAAATGGCTGGAAAAGACTTGAATTCTTCGCAGAGCTCCCAATGGCAGGTGAATGGATGGATGGATGATCTCCAGTGAGAGGGGCTCTCTCATATATATCTCAGAATGGCCTTTTTATGATGAGCATGTGGTGCATTTTGTAATCAAGCTGACAAGTGATATTCATTATGATAGCTACCTAAGCCTTTCTATATTCCGCCATCACAACAGCTAGGTAGGTGTGTACTTCTGAGAATTGTACTTGGCTTCAACTTGGCCTCAACTTGAATTTGACACATTTGTGTCATGGACAACAACACCTAATTGGTAGAAAGCTGGAGAGCAGTGTATTGAACAGATGGTAAACTAGTTGCCTGTCACGTACTCCCACTCACAGGAAATAAAATTTGTGTAGGCCACTAAACGACCTATGAGCATGTGGCTGATTGCCCCGCTACATAATAAATCCTTCTCTGATGACAAAACTATGAACTGAGACGTGTCAATGTAGAAGCGCAGGATACATACTCCTGTCCATGTCGGGCATGTCTCTCAACCTGTCACTCAAACCTGTCACTGGGGCACAAAGGCAGAAACAGAGGCATCCTATACTAGAGAAAGGGGATGCTGTTGTTGATTATTGACAAGGGTGTGTGCTCAGAATTCCTTGTCTTCCATCCCTATTTGGTATACCCAAGTCCCTGGAGGGCAACTCATGCAAGTGCCGCTCTGTGGATACTCACACCAGTACCCAAGCATGGTGGAGAACCCAGCTACATATCTGGTGACACCTGCTAAATCTACTGGTATTACTGACATAGACCTGTTCCTGGAACTGGTTCAACCAGGTGAGTAAATTGGTAACCGGTTTTTAATCACACACTGGTTTCACCAGGTCTCCCTCCTAGGCACAATGCAAGTAGGTAACCCAGTGATAAGGCAGGTAATACCAGTTTCAATAACAGGTGAGTCCAAAAGCTGGGGTTCACCTATTTGTTTCTAGGTTTCCTGGTACTTATTTTCACACAATAGAATGGAAAAGAAATTATAGCATTATTTACTACTACTACGTATCCAATATACTTAATTATGAATACTAAAAACTCCCAATTGGCTAAGTCACAAGGGGAGAGTCAGGGTCGTGAAGCAGAGTGGAGAAAGTGAGAGGGGTGGGGCAAACACAAGCAGGAGTGTGGGAGACATGAGTGCAAGCTGAGATTATGGAAAGAGTGCCCATAAAACTGACTAAGGTGTATAAGAAACTGGATTGGTGCAGCAGTGATCCATGGTCAGTGGGCCTGGTGGGATCCACATCCGCTCTGCAGATGACCATGACACAGGAAATCTGAGCGACTTACACAATGATAGAGGCAGTAAAACTGCAGGCATCTGATCCATGAGGTCTTGTCAGCATTGTTACTGCCATTGCGAGTGAGCACAACTCACCAGGTGTCACATGTCTATGTTTGTTGCGAGTTTTTTTTGGGGGGGTTGCATGAGCAGGGCATTAGTGTACTCACCAGTGTCAAGATTATTGAATGTAACTGATTCATCAGCATGTTTTTGAGGCATTGGTAGTGAGGTCAATGAGGGGACAAGGAAGTGGTCGGGTCCAAGGTGTATTGTTTGGACTTAGCATTTTTTTGGTTCACACATATGCTCTATCTTGTGCAATGGCTAAAGGAAAGGCACAAAGAAGGAAGAAACACATACAAAGGGCACTCAGTATCAAGTCTGTAGCCTTAGTGAATGCTGATAGCCTCCAGAAGCGCTAGTGTGACAATAAGGGGTGGGATATGCGCAATTTTGGGTGGTCCAGAATTGTTTACAACCCTCACAGAACACCTATTTGTCCATGGGGGAGTCCTGAAGAAAAGGCCATGAGTTCAGGTACCACCCCAACCACTTGTGGAAGGTGAGAGCTCTTGGCTGGCCAAATTCACCCTCCAACAACCAATGCAAGTCGACTGCACATTTGATGTAATTTCTTTCATTTTCTATTATTAATTTAAGTATGTACAACCACAAAAAGGTAACCTTTTGTGTTAGCAATGCAAACCAGTTACCAGTACCCTGACACGGTGATACACCAGTCCCTGAGTCAGGTGGTACTCACCAGCTGAGGTACCAGGTAAATACCAGGTCCCTGCACTGCGCAAACCGGTAACCAGCACAAGGTACCGGTATGGCTTTCCACAGAGTGCCCACAGTAACAGAGTACCTGTATGATACATCTGGACTTCTTATTTATTGTATGTTACATGTAGCGACGGATGCTGTTTCTGTTGTCCATGTATATAAGCCTGACTGTCAGCTACGCGAAATGACAGTTCGGTTGTGGAGAGGTCCCTGTTCCCCATTCATTTTTTCGGCCAGTCTGCCCGCTGGTCTCCAGCTCTCGCAGTTGGCCGACCCCGCAATGTTCGCGAGGTGATGGCAGCTCCTGATGCCGATGCATGGAATGTGGCTATGGATGAGGGGATGGTGAACCCGAAGTACCACAACGTACGTATATGAACAAGTCTCCCGAGGTCGCTGCCTTCATGGACGCCAACTGGGGCAGTCTTGCGTCGCGCTCTCGTCGACAGAGGAGAGCACATAGTGCTTTCTGTTGAAACTAAGAAAAGAGGGACTCGGTTCGTGGAAAGCAAACTGAGTCTAGTAAGTCCATGTCGGCCGAACGAACGACGGACCGGTGAACAACTGTAAGCTATCGCTCCTCAACTTGTCTAAACGACGAGGACAACATTCTGGGACGCCTAGCAATCAATGCGAGACTCGCTGATTTATAAATTCTATCTCCAGGGGTCAAGATGCGATGACCCTGAAGCGTTGACGCTCCCCGCCTCTATCTCTATCAACCCGACAATTTACCTCTACGGAGTCTGTTCACAGACTAGGCACAGCTCAGAGCTCAGAGGGGAAAGAACCGTGGATCCACCTCTCTTACGCTGTGCACAATGAAATACGGAACATATATTACGGTTTCACATGTTACGCGCGCCGTGGGGAAGTGGGGAAGTGAGGAATGAGGAATAACCAAGTAAACCTACGACACTCAACAAGCAATAATGCGCCACGTGCATTGTGCTCGATCCTCACGCTCGCGGGATCTGTACTGTCAGGACGCTACATGGCATTAACCTTATTATAATGTCCTTTCCTTGTAGCGGCTATTAGACTACTGATTATGTTTGTAAATTACTACTACGATTCCCGTGGCTACTCGTTTGGTCAAACGATGTGGCCAGGGTCAGAGCCCGACCTTGATTCACTGCAAGCTCTGGAACACATCGCACCTTAAACCGTCTAAGCGGTAACCACGCTCTCTCGCCTTGCCAGCCAAACATTTCATACGCCTAGCAATGCGAGACTCGCCAGTTGACAAATCTTCGCTCCCAAGGGACTCTGAAAGGACATTAACCTTGCGTGTTAACCCATCTCACAGAGCAAGCAGTCGGATTACGATTGTGCGAATCTTCTCCTCGTCTTCGCAGCATCAGGATTAGCAAGTACGACGATAAATATAGCGCTGAACCCACCGAAGTGGCCTTTATTGGCGGAGAAAAGGGCATTTCGACTGGGATGTGGATGTAGTCGTCGTGGTCGAGGTAGTACGAATGACTGAGGTCGGAAGCGTATGTGCAATGACAGTTGAGCTTACGTAACGCGGGAGGTCACACTCAGCTAGGCATAAATATATATTTATTCAAACGCAGCCACGATATAAACTGTTTTATTGTGGGACGCATGATATGTTTCAGCAACTAACAGTACTTAGAGCGACCAGAACATTTATTGGCCTTCACCATACTCTCTGGGAGAGACCCTTATCGCCCAGTCACGTTGCAGGCTTCGTCTTATTCGGCTCCTCTGAGCAACAGTCGCAGTTCCCTCGATTTCTCGACTACTGTGCCAGAGCAAGGGATCCATTTTGCTATGCCCCCTTGGTCGTGGTGGCTGAATGTCTGGTTGGGGGAACCTATGGACTTGGTAGTGCGACCGTCGAGTCCGAGTTGCGAAAGCCGTTGATGGATGTGGGGAGCGACGACGACGTTTCAATAGGATCAGGGAAGGGGGGCAACGGCAAAGGGATGGTGTGAAGAAGCCTACCCGGCGCAATACCATTTTTATGGCTTGTGGTTGTGCTGTCAGAGTCAGACCTCGACTCGGGGAAGGCGCCCGTGAGAGGGCAGGCTCAGAGGGTGGGGCACTATGATAGGATTGATCGATCAATCTCAACAGGACTAAATATCACCTTTGTAGTCCACGATGTACACAACCAAAGAGGGAGGGGGTTACGCACGGCGAAATCGGTGGAGAGGACGGAGTGTACAAAAGGAAAAAAGAATTGGCGGGTTCTCCGGGGCTTCTCCGGAGAGGAGCTTCGTGGCAAGCCTGACCAGAGGTGATTTTCAGAGTGTTGATCCGTTGATAACCATCAGATCGCGTGGAGTTTGCTGTCGCTTCCATAGCTCACTCACATGGCGCTGAGCACAGCACATGTCCGTAAACCTGTTTTATATTGACTTGAGGAGACCGTTGGGCGAATGGAAAAGGAACCTGAGTACCGTAGTGGAACACACCAAATATTTTCTCTTGGAAATATATACACCCTCCCCTGAAACGCGATCAACTGCGACGTTAAGTGCCATTCCGGCACTAGGTTGGATATTTAAATAAAAGTATTACGGCCTATGAAAATGCATTGCCGAATGTTGAGTGCTAGTGCTTTTCTTTTGGCGGGAGAGGGCGGGGGCAAATAGTAGGAGTAATGAGTATCAGTAGTATCGTCTTGGCTTTCCGAGGAAGATCCCGTCCACTCGATCGATCTCTCTTGCCACCACCGGACTACCAGTCGCCAAAAGAATAAAGAATGAGAACAAACCGACGGAACGGATATCATCGCGAAGCGCAGAATATAGAGGCCTGAGGGAAAGAGGTTACAACCAAAATTTTCTGGAAGCTAAGGGCCAGGTGAGGCGAGGCGAGGCGAGCGAGGGTTGTCGGGTGTGGTCGGGTGTGGCCGGTCGAGTCGAAGGGTTTTTTTCAGCTGAGAATCGAAGGTCGGATGTACAGACGTACGGAAAGGGACAGGCGGGGACAGAACGAGACAGGGTATCACACTGAAGTTCACAGAACACGGTATTGCGTCCGTCCATAGGAGAGAGAGGCATTGAAAGTATTAGAGAGGCTTGATTGTTGAATCACAGTTACAGTTATACGTTTGTAAAACCACCAGAACGCCGTGCGTTATGCCATACGAAACGTGTTTGAATTTGGTGCAAAATGAGGTACAGGCCCCTCAATGTTTGGCTGTGGTTAGACTTACACCAAAAGACGATTTCATAAATAAACCGAAGTCTATGATTCGTCTTTGTCAGTCTGTTTCGGGCGACTTAATATCCTTTCATCTCCCAAATAAAGAATCCTCATGGTTCACTATTCCTTAGCAACCATACAAAACAGTGGAAGTACGATCACGATCACAGATATCCAGAGGAAAATGTAATACGCAATACGAATCTAGGGGGACGAAGGGTGGACGTGCGAGAGGCA